>Ga0213881_10000518_pt1 | contig 24502 bp, 25 predicted proteins | sample BarmaccoBMER_R08_FD_160104 | JGI IMG/M metagenome (GOLD analysis project Ga0213881, IMG submission 160104) | Barbacenia macrantha exposed rock microbial communities from rupestrian grasslands, the National Park of Serra do Cipo, Brazil - ER_R08 ... | reverse complement strand
TAATATCCAATCCATAACCTTTTGCTAAAGGCCGTAGACAAAAAAATTCTCTGTGACTTTTTCTCGTCAGCTGATATCAGATGGAATCTAATTCTCTATTTTCACATCAGGTGCAAAATCTAAGGTAGCTGCAGTTATAGCTCTCAGCCTCAACAGCGCAGCTTACATTGCAGAAATCGTCCGAGCTGGCATCCAGTCAATTGAATCAGGACAGGTTGAGGCAGCGCACTCTCTAGGTATGAGTCCAATTCAGACCATGCGTTACATTGTGTTTCCCCAAGCATTTCGCCGGGTGATTCCTCCCCTGGGCAATGAGTTTATCTCTATGCTTAAAGACACGAGTTTGGTATCTGTCATTGGTTTTGAAGAGTTATTTCGGCGAGCGCAGCTCATTGTTGCAGATAACTACCGCTCTTTTGAGCTTTATGCTGCAGTTGCCATAATATATCTAGCCCTAACTCTCATCTCTTCTCAGGCTTTTAGCTTCTTGGAGAGATACATGGACCCAAGCAGACGCAAGCGTAGATTAAGGCAAACCCACAATCTGAGTTAAGCTTAGGCAATGAAGTTCATGCGCTTGAGAAATGCATTAAGTCGTTCACTTGTGGGATGATTGATGACTTGATGCGCAGGACCTTCCTCCACAATCTGACCTTGGTCTAAAAAGAGAACGCGATGAGCTACCTCACTCGCAAACTGCATCTCATGAGTGACTACTACCATCGTCGTCCCCTCAATTGCTAAGTTCTTCATGACTTGTAATACCTCACCAACCAGTTCTGGATCTAGGGCACTGGTTGGTTCATCAAATAAAATTAATTTAGGTTCCATGCAGAGGCTACGGGCGATCGCCACTCGCTGCTTCTGACCACCAGAAAGCTGGTCTGGATAAGCTTCAGCTTTATTATATAGACCTACCTTATCTAAATAAATTTTGGCTAATTCATTAGTAACTTTACTAGAACGACGTAAAACTTTTCGAGGTGCAATCGTCAAATTCTCCAAGACTGTCATGTGAGGAAACAGGTTAAACTGCTGAAAAACCATGCCTACTTCTGACCGTAGTTTGGAAAGGTTAACCCCCTTCTGACTGATATCGACTCCGTTGATCAAAATCTGTCCAGCGCTGATTGTCTCCAAACGATTGAAGCAGCGTAATAGCGTGCTTTTACCGCATCCTGATGGTCCAATGATTGCTACGACCTCACATTGATTGATATGTCCACTAATCCCCCTCAGCACCTTCAATGCACCAAAACTCTTCTCAACTTGCTTAAAGAGGAGTACAGGAGTGAAACTCGAAATGCTCATAATATATTTTTAAATTTGTCTGAGTTTGATCATTGGTAATTCTTATAATCGCTCAACTATTGCTCAACTGGTTGCGGGTTGTGCTCAGCGGGTGAATTTGTCTGTAAGCCTTTAGATGCGTAGCGTTCAATCGACTCAAGCTAAAGTGACTAAAGTCTTTAAGATCCAAGATGCAGACTTACTCCCAAGCGTGGACGCCAGCCTTTATTCCAGCAAGCTATTTATCAGGAACGGTTTTTCACCACCCTTGCGGGTGTTTGCCTGGGACGTTGCCGCTCAATATCTCATCTCAACTTGTACACACAACCCGCAACCAGTTGTAAGATTTCGGATAATTCCCCTAGTCAGCTAATCCACTGCTCATTCAGCAACGCCCAATAAACCGATCTAGAACATCACCTAAACAGAGATGGCTAATACGCTGCCAATAGACCCCCAGACAGACCCTGCCTTACCAGGGCATCCCAATCCCTATCCTGTTTACCATCAGCTTCGTGCATTGAAACCCGTGTACTGGAGTCCGGCAATGAATGGTTGGGTGCTCCTCCGCTACAGTGATGCGGTTTCCTACTTGAATGACTGCCGCTTCAGTCGTCAGGCGTATCTCCGAACTCTGCGGCAACGCTATGGCGATAGTCCCATTCTGGAGTCTCAGCGACGTGAGGTGGTGTTCACTGATCCACCTCAGCACAAGCGACTGCGTCGGTTAGCCGATCGCGCTAGTCAACTGCAAAACAGCACCCCCTTTCGTCCTGTGATTGAACGACTGGTGACTGAGAAACTGAAGCGTGTTTTGGCAAAGGGGCAAATGGATTTAATTGCCGATTTAGCCGAACCGCTACCTCCGGAAGTCCTGGCGCTATGGTTAGGAGTGCCGATTGAGAAGGTGCCTGTTTTGAAAGACTGGGTGTTGGCAATTCAGCGAGGGCGGGGAATTGTGCGAAGTCCAGAAACTACGGCAGAGGCGAGTCGGGCAGTTCAAGACCTGGAAGCCTACTTTAGTGAATTGATTGCAGAACGGCGAAAGTCGCCTCGCAACGATGTAATTACGAGCCTGATTCAGGCTGAAGATCGAGGCGATCGCCTCACGGAGCAGGAACTATTAATGTTTAGCTGGGGTTTATTTTCAGCGGGCCATACCTCGGTGCAGTATTTGATCGGCAATGCCCTGCTGGCGCTGCTGCGCCACCCCGAACAGATGGAGCAGTTGAGGGGCGATCGCTCCCTGATTCCTTATGCGATTGAGGAGGCACTCCGCTACGACCCACCGACCCAAGCGTTGAATCCGCAAGTTGCCTTAGAAGATGTCATTATTGGGAATGATACAATTAAACGAGGAGAGGCTGTTTCTGTACTAATAGGTGCGGTGAACCGCGATCCTGAAAGGTTTCCAGACCCCGATCGGTTTGATATCACCCGTACCGATCACCACCATCTTTCCTTCGGTACGGGCGAACATTATTGTATGGGGGCACCGCTGGCGCGATTGCAAGCGCAAATTACGCTGGCTATGGTTCTGCAAAGATTGCCAAACCTGAGATTAGCAACTGACCGACTAGAATGGCAAAAGTTAGGACGGTTTCGAGGTCTGGTTGCCTTACCCGTTACGTTTGATTCCGTCACCTCAACACAGAATTAATCCCTGTCTTCCGCATCCCAACACACTATGTCTCTTGCATAACAACTGGTTGCGGGTTGTCGATAACGTTGCTGTGAAATAAAAGAGCAAACTGCACAATAAATATTTCCGCTTCCGTTACGTTATGACTTTTGTGAATGTACTCGCTCATTCTTGCATTTTACGCCGCAGAGCGGCGGGGAATTGACCCACAGAGATTAAAGCCTAGTATGTCAACTTGCATAAAATTGTCATCTCAACCGTGCATATAAAAGGAGAAATTAAAATACTCTCTTTGGTTTTTCTACCAATTTTCAACTACACAACTTCAATAAAACTTCACAAGAGGCACAAATGGCAATTCTAAGTTTTTTGGGGATGGTTAATATAGCCATCAAACTTGTTACTGAGAAATATCCTGATGCAGAATTGTACGAGGTCGATGGAGTATCCTCAAACGGACCAACGACAGACGTGTTAAGCATCGATCGATTGCGTGTAGTCTTTAGAACCCGTAGTGGGGGTACAGCAATCATCAAATCTACAGTTTGGGGAGAGTTTGGTCCAGTGGAATATGCGGATCAGCCTTGGTTGGAGGATATTGTCATCCCTTGGCCGATTCAGATGGATTTAGCACAAGCAGCAGAGTTGATGACGGGAGCTGGTTACAACACCCCCTATAAAACAGTTACTTTACGCTGGCCTTTATATCCTGGGGTCAAGCAGCCCTTCTACATCTTTGGTTTGGAGAACCGAATCTTCGTCTTTGTTGGTGTTTACGATAAAAGTGTGACAATACATTCCTAACAGTCGTAAGTAGGTGGGTAGAGGTCAAGAGCTGTTGTTAATGAAGTTGATGCTTATGGAAGCATAACAGCTTTAGAAGTCAAACCTTAGATTTGCAATACTACCCAATTAACACACACCTGCGTGTGATGTTCAAACTAGGTTGTTCTCTAAAGCTAAGACAAAAGAACACTAAGCTAATAGCTATAGACCTCTATTTTTTCTAACAGCTCCTACAACATTTATCAACCTTCGTTAGGATTTTGCCTCTAGCTAGTATATCTCTAGTGTTGATGAGTTCGATTTAGTTCCTCATTTTTAAAAGTACACCGAACTTGTAATTAGCAAAACCCGAAACTGGGAGTAGAATTCTGACTTGGTTTGTTTTTTAACCGCTCTAAAACTCAACAAAACAAAAGGCAGGAAATATTATGGCATTTGCAGATTCAAAATACTTAATAATTAGTTGTGATGGTGGTGGCATTCGCGGACTGGTTACCGCCATGATTCTTGACCGGATTAATACTCAATTCCCCAGGTTTCTTAACCAGGTAAATCTCTATGCAGGGACATCAACTGGTAGCTTCATTGCTCTAGGATTAGCGAGTGGGATAACAACAAGTAATTTAGTAAAGCTTTATGCTACTCAAGGTGCGAAGATTTTTCAGATTTACGCCCAGTATGATACGTTTGATTATGTTAAATACTATAATACTGGTCTTTATTCAGTCCTAAGTAAAACTTTACCAAAACCAGGACAAACCTTGAGCAACTTGAAACAGTTCAACCCCACTCAAAGTGCCCTTGTTACTACATTTCAACTAGAAAACGCAAAGACTAAAGCCTGGTCTGCTTTAGCACTCCATAACCTGCCTAACTCAGATACTGCTGCTCATACAACGCTCATAGATGCAGCTATGAGTTCTAGCGCTGCTCCGACTTATTTCCCTCCATATAGTCACCCCCATTATGGCTACTGTATTGATGGAGGGGTGGTTGCCAACAATCCTTGTACGTTAGCACTATCAATGGTACTCGATCCTAGTCTGGCCAACATCCCACTCCAAAACATCTGGATGCTCTCTCTTGGTACTGGTTTCTCTGTAGACAGCATCTCTGATGCTTCTGTTAAAAGAACAGGTCCGATGAATTACGGTGTCAAAAATTGGATGTGGCCAGAAGCAAGTGGCTCTACGCCTTCCTATCCCCTGCTATCTGCTATCTTCGATGGGATAGCGGATGTTGATACCTACCAATGCCAGCAGATACTGGGGTCTCGTTTCCAAAGGGCAAATCTTCAGCTCGAAAGTCCCTATTTACTGGACGATTGGAAGGACATTCACAAACTTGAAAATTATGTGAATGTCTATTTAGGAATTAAAGGAGGCAAACCATCATCGAACTGGATTAATGTCACCAACTGGATTCAACAGAATTTTGATCAGGTGTAAGCATAGTTGGAGTTAGCCATGCAACTGGTTGCGGGTTTTCGATAACGTTGCTGCGAAATACTGGAGGGAGCGTAACAAATTATGGTGCTTTTGTCATATTTGTAGTATTTTACTGGTCTAAAACCTTCTTGTTGAGAAATTCACCTTAGAGAACCCTATTTCTTTGAAGAGCAATTCTCCATAACTTGAATCCCAGAGAACTTATACTACACAACACTCTAATTTGTTACGCTCCCACATCGAATTCGACAGACTGTCAAATGCCCCAGTCATTACATATGGCTTCATGCAGTATCTACACCGCCCTACGGTTAAACTTGATATAGGGCGGTTTGGTTTATTCAATGCATTAGGCAATCTGACTCGACTCAGGCACGCAGCTTGGCTGCAATCTCGGCCACACGGCGACCCAATGCCCGCGCAATGTTTAAATCTTCTGACTTAGGCTCTAACTCACCTTTGGCTCCAGTAATGGTTGTCGCACCGTAAGGAGTGCCACCACGAGCCTCAGTGTGAATCATTTCCGGCAGTGAGTAGGGGACTCCGACAACGAGCATTCCCAGGTGTAGCAGTGGCACCATCATGGTCAACAGAGTGGTTTCTTGTCCGCCATGAGTGCTAGCAGTGGAGGTAAAGACACCTGCGGGTTTGCCCTCCATCTCACCTTTAAGCCAAAGACTGGCTGTCTTGTCAATTAGATGTTTCATCTGGGCAGTCATATTACCGTAACGGGTTGGGGAACCAAGAAGCACCCCATCGGCTTCCCGTAAGTCCTCAACTGTGCAAATCGGAATGTCTTTTTGTTGTTCTCGCATCGCACGAGCATGTTCGTGTTTGTCAATCTCTTTGTCAACATCCTCAAACTCTTGGACCCGGCGCAGGATAACTTCGGCTCCAGCAATTTCTCGCGCACCTTCAGTTGCGGCTCGTGCCAACTTCAGCGTGTGACCATACATCGAGTAATAAACCACCAAAATTTTCATTAAATCTCCTCTTCCGGTTCAACTGGGGGCAGAATCGTGATGCCATATTTAGGAGCAGTAGCCAACATGCGTTTGATCGCGTCCGGCGTCACTGGCGATGGCAAAGTAGAAGGATTGTCTAACACTGTTCCGACTTCAGCAAAGAACTGCTCAATCCCCGCTGGTGTTGCCCAAACCAACATTTTAGCTGGCTGTGAACTGATAACTCTGTAGCTATGCTTTTGCCCTCTAGGTGAATTTGCTGGAAATCCGCATACTTGACTTTTAAAGTTAAGGTGTGTCCATAACTCCCATGCTTGTCTAAGCGTTCTTTGACAACTTAAGTATCACTGTATCACTGGGAATTGTAGCTGATACAATTTGTCGGCTCAAAACATTGCTGGCAAGAGGAGAAGTTGGGTGCTGAGCTTGAGCAAATCTCCCTTAGACGCAAGCCCAAGTTAAACTACAAGCAGAGGTGTCAAATTATCTTTAGCAACTTGATAGGAGGCAGCAATGGAACAGCTAACACAACAAAAATGTACTGCCTGTCACAGAGATGCACCGCCAGTGACTGAGGCAGAAATTGCCGAACTCAAGCCTCAGATTACAGACTGGAAGATTGTGGAGCAGAGTGGAGAATCTCGTCTAGAGCGCGTCTATAAATTTCCAGACTTTAAAACAGCCCTTGCATTTACCCAACGTGTTGGTGAGGAGGCAGAGAAAGAAGGGCATCATCCAGCATTACTAACAGAGTGGGGTAAGGTGACAGTAACTTGGTGGACTCATGCCATTTCTGGGCTGCATCGGAATGATTTCATTATGGCGGCAAAGACCGATCAACTGGTTGCATAGTTCGCGGTTCTGATGCGACGGGTCCGAAATTTTGACCGCCGTCCATCCTACCTTTTACAAGCAGGTGTACTGACACATCACCACAGAGACACGGAGAACATAAAGAGATTTTTTATGTCCTTCGCGTCTTTGTGGTTTATCTAACGCACTGCATCACCCAGCCGATATTCAGTGGTGAGATCATCTAGCTTTTGCTTTAAACTCTCATCAAGTTGAAAGTCCAGCGCTTTCAAACTATCTGCTAGTTGTTCAGGACGACTGGCACCAATTATAGGGGCCGTAATCACCGGATTTGCTAGAATCCAAGCGAGTGCTAGTGTCGTCAACGATATACCAGCTGCATCCGCAACGCTACGCAAAACTTCGACTGTCTTGAATTCGCGGTCGTGCCAGTAGCGTTCTTGATAGCGTTCTGCCGTAGTGCCCAGTGTAAACCGCGTGCTAGCGGTTGGACCACCTGCCTGGTTGTGTTTGCCTGTGAGCAAACCACCCGCTAGGGGATTGTAGGGAATCACTCCCAATCCTTCTTCCTGTGCTAAGGGTAATAGCTCTCGTTCGATTTCACGGAATAGCAAATTATAGCGAGGTTGAATGGAAACAAAACGGGTGAGATGAAGCACATCAGCACGACCGAGAGCACGACTGAGGCGATAGGCCAGGAAATTAGAAACACCAATATAGCGCACTTTTCCTGCCTTTACCAATGTATCCAGTGCCTCCAGGGTTTCATCAAGAGGGGTGGCGGGATCGTCGGCATGCAACTGATAAAGGTCAATGTAGTCGGTATCTAGCCGCCGTAGTGAAGCGTCGATCGCATCCAAGATATGTTTGCGTGAAGCTCCCTGATCCCATGGTGCAGGACCGACTCGACCGACAAACTTAGTTGCCAGAATGAATCGGTCTCGTTTGCCCTTCAGCCATCGCCCCAGAATTTCTTCAGTCCGTCCCACAGTTTGCAGATCGCCCCCCAATGGATACACATCTGCTGTGTCTAGAAAATTAATGCCAGCAGCGGCAGCGGTGTCAAGGATTGCCCTGGATGTCTCTTCGTCGCTCTGCAATCCGAAGGTCATAGTGCCGAGCGCAAGACGGGAAACGATGAGTCCGGTTTTGCCGAGGGTGGTGGTAGGAAATGGCATTTTGGATTCGGGATGATTAGGGATTACTCTGCTAGGATGTGATCGCCCCAGCCGTCTTTTTCCATATAGCAGCGGCATAGAGTGATTCATCAAAATCGGCTGGATAGTCTCCGGTGATGCGTTTTTCGTGATGTTCCCAATCTGCAAAAAACAGATCGTGGCTGATGCGAGATACAACAGCAGGGACATCGCGTTTAATGCTGGGCACATCCCCAATGGGTAGACCAAAGCTAACGAAACCCGCTGGGTTGTAGATGTGGATATCCTTCAGATAAGGTGCAGTACCTGGCACCTTTTCCTGGAATTCGTGACCCTTGCCCAGGTAAGGATGGTTGCCCAGTTCGTCGTCTTGCTGATCGGCAGGAGGGGTGTAGCGATCACGCCACAGAGCAATGTGCTGGGCAAATGCCTCAAATTCGGGTCGGGCGGTTGGGTTAACAAAGTAGCCTGTACCTGCGATCGCAAAGTCAAAGTCAAAAGTTTCACCATCCACCTGAGCAACGATGTGCCCATTCCGCTCATGGGCAGTGCTCCAGGGTGCAGACAGATGTAGGTGGAAATTAGGAAATGCCAGCACTCGTTCAATGGCATCAGCAGGCGGCGTGGAACCAAGCCGACGGAAGCGCCAAGCTTGAAACCAGCGGGCGGCATCCGGGATTTGCGGATAATTGTCGTAGGCACCGGGATAGCCACGCACTCGATTAGTGGGGATTGACGCGATCACTTCCCGCCGCGCAAACAGATGCACTTTTGCCCCTGCTTCCAGTGCTACCCCTGCGGCATCAAAGGCAGAGGCAGCAGAACCTAGAATAGCAACCATTTTACCACGTAAAGCCTCGAAATCAATGGTATCGGCAGTATGGGCGTAGAGAGATCGCGGCACTCTTTCTAGGACAGGCGGAATATAGGCACCTCCACCTCCTGCCACACCATTGCCGAAGATGATTTTGCGTGTGGTTTCTACCTGCGGCACGCCGTTCACCTCTAGGTGCAGGCGAAAGAACCCATCGGCTGGCTCAACTCGCACCAAGCGTACCCCATATCTTACAGGGATGTTGAGAAAGTGCCGATACCAACTGAGATATTCTGCCCACGCCACTCGCGGGATGCGATCGATTGCAGCATACGCCTCTTGACCATGTCGTGCTTCGTACCACGCCTGGAATGACAGTGCCGGAATACCCAATTCGGGTCCAGGTAGATTCTTGGGAGTTCGTAGCTTGTGCATCCGGGCTCGGTTCAGCCACAAACCTGCATGGACTTCGTCTTCAGCGGCGTCAATAATCGTCACATGACCAATACCCGCCCGCCGCAGTGCAAAGGCAAATGTGCTGCCAGTGCCACTGCCACCTACAAGTGTTACATTATGGTCAATACCAGGGCGATCAAGCACCCAGTTGTCGGGATCAGGACTGAGCAGGCGCAGGGCTTCACGGGCACCAAAATCGAGATCAGTTTGGGTATCGTGTTTTAGAGCAGGATCAGGGGTTCTACTGAAGTGAGTCGTTAACGTCATAGAAAATTTTGTGATGATACAGGTCACACTGCAATGACACCGATAATTTAAACAGTCGCCAGCGTTTTCTCCTCTTGCTTGGATTCACCGTTCTTGATCTGGGATGCGATTGCTGTTCCTGCAAAGAAGTTGGGATTCGCTTCGGTATAGAACTTGTAGGGATTTAAAAAGACGTAGGCTTTGAAATCGGCTTCAGAAATCACACCTTCTTGGACCAGTTCCCAACTTTCTGCTAGGGGTGCTGTGAGGTCAGGCACATCCCAGTGACCCACATCTGAAGAATAGATAGCGTTGATCTTGACCCCCAGTGGATTGGCTTTGTCATTGAAAGCAGTGGCAATGGTGCGATCGTCTGACTCAGAACCAAAGAAGAACTTGTTGACCCAGCGATCGCGAATATCTTCAATCGTTTCAATCCCGGCGGCAGCAAAATCATCCAATTCCTGACCCACGGGTTGACGGCTGAAGCGGTTGAAGGCAGAACCCAGGACGCTTTCTGTCAGTTCCTTTTTACTAAGGGAATAGCCTTTCGTGATGTCGGCACCGTATTGTTCAAACAGTTCGTACAATAAATCAGCGTTAGTAAGATCGGGATTGTAATTCTGCAACGCCTTGATGTTGCGCTTCGAGAATCGATCGACCAGATGGATGTAAACATGGGCACCCCAGTCCGCGCCGCCTTCTAATAGCCCAAAGCGCAACTGTGGAAACCGCTTTGTTACCCCGCCAAAGAACAACGCCTTCGCAAATGCCTGCGAACCATCGGCGAAGTGACCAATGTGGTTGTTCATGTAGTTGCTGATGGAAGAACGTCCCGTCCAACCTTGACTGCCGTAGTGGGTGGTGACGGGGACACCCAACTCAACCACCTTCGCCCAGAAAGGATCGTAGTCGTATTCGCTGTCCAATCCGTAGAAATCAATGTAGGAGGCATAGCGGGCAATCTCTGGGAATTGATTGGGTGGATATTTGTCAGTGATCGCCTTGATCGGACGCTTCACGCCACCGGGAATGTTAATCACCTTCAACCCCAACGTATTGACCGCAAACTCCAATTCCTCAATCCCTTCCTGGGGAGTCGTCAGGGTAATGCCTGCTACCGGAGTCAGGCGATCACTGTATTTGCGATAGAGATCGGCATGATAGTGATTGATCGCCCGTTGTAGTGCTTGACGGTGTTCGGGTTTGGCTCCCGCTGTGGAGAGCGCATTATTGGGAAACAATACAGAATAGTCAGACCCCTGCTCTGCCTGCCGCTCGTACAGTAATTCGGGGAGCGTGTACGTCGCTAGGTCCAGCGTGTTGCGGGTCACTCGTGCCCACCATGGCGATCGCACCGTGCGATGATACTGCCGCTCTTCTGGAGTTTGTTGATACCAATCCCTACCATCCACATGGGAGTTCAGGCGGTACGTTTCGGACTTCCGCAAATCGTCCACCAACTTGGTGCCACCATAGTTGGCAATATAATCTTCCAGTGCCGGAGTGAAATCATTGGTATGCACGTCTGTATCAATCACTGGGTAATCTAAGGTGGCTCTGATGGCGGCAGAGGGAGAAGACTGCAATCGGTTGGAGTAACTCATGATAACTTCCTCAATAAAAATACAAAATCTTTGAAAAGTCGAAACTCTTTGGGGAGTAGGGTACTCGCCCTGACTACCGTGCTTTTTCCGGCGTTCCTGAAAAGACGAACAGCGTATAATTCTCAGGTAGCGGTGCCGTTTCACCCCAGAAGCGGTGCAGCCCAACACCCATGTCTCCGGTAGCCGTGAGGCGAAAATCAACTTCTTCAAAATTTGCCTCACGAAACTGCTGACGGACAACTTCTGAGTAGGCAACCCCCTGAGTATGTCCGCGAGTCCACAGCACGAAAGCACCTGATTTTGCCAGAAACTTCAGATTCCCAATCAACTGGCGCAGCGCGACCTCATCAGCAAGATTGCCAAAGATGCCGCACACCAGCACAACATCGGCAGGAACCGCACCGATATAGGCGTTAGACGAGGTAGCATCGCCGTTAACAAGTTCAATCTGTTGGTTGAAAGGTGGAGTTGATTCCAGAGTGATGCGTCCTCGCTCAACTAACTGGGGATTCAGCTCTACCAGACGCGCCTGCACGTCTTTTGCACGAGGATGACTGGGCAGCGCACCCAAAACATCCCGCCCATCTCCTGCACAAGCACTCACCAGTTGGATCACTCCCGGTGGCGAATGGGTCAGACTGGTGGAAATATACTCGCGCACAATCGCCAACCGTTGTTGTAATCGCGCATCGGTTTCATAGAGATCGTGCCATTCAAACCAAGTTTTCGACATTGATAGTATCCTTTGCGGATTGATTGAGAACAGGGATGTGTTGGCTTGCGCATAGAATTCTCTTTCCTACAGTCTCTAGGACACAAGTTCTGGCACCAGCTTAGACTGGTTCTTTAGAACGGTCGGTAATTCACTGCTAAACCACTCTCCTTCAATCGATTGTGATTTGAACCCATCAGGTCCGACAGGCACATCCCCTGTAATTGTGGTGCGGTAGAGCACTCGCTCCACTTCAACATGATCCAGATCTTGAGGCGCTAAATGGGAGGTGGCGCGGTTGTCCCAGAAGGCGATATCTCCGTTATTCCAACGAAAACGAGTAGTGTAGGCGGGCTTTGTGATTTGGTTGAAGAACAACTCCAGCAATAACTCACTCTCTTGCGGTGACACATCCAGAATGTACGAGGTGAAGCCAGGGTTCACATACAACGCCCGTTCCCCAGTCTCAGGATGGACTCTGACAACGGGGTGAATCGAGACGAGTGGATTTGCCGCAATGCGCTCTCGCAGTTTGCTGCTGCTAGGCACCCGCAACCGCGCGTTAAACCGATGTTCAGCTTTCAGACTATCTGCTAGCGATCGCAGCGGAGCCGATAGCCCTTCGTAGGCAGCGACCAGATTAGTCCAGGTGGTGTCACCCCCGATGCTGGGGACATCAATCGCCCGTAATACCGATACCGCAGGTGGGTTAATCGCGGCGGTGACATCCGTATGCCAGCGATTCTCGTAGCTGGTTCGGCGCAAACCGTTGCGTGACTCATAGCGACTGCGATCGATGGGCAAGATTTGCGGGAAACCGTCAATTGGGTCATCCTCATGGGGATGCGCGTAGGTGACTTCGCCAAACCGGGATGTGAATGCAATCTGAGCCGCATGATCGAGGTGCTGATTGCGAAAGAACACAACTTTCCACTGCAACAGAGCCTGACGAATTTCTGCAATGACAGCATCGTCCAGCGATCGCGATAGATCAACACCACCGATCTCAGCACCAATGTAGGTAGAGGTTGGTCTTACTTCAATATGCTTATAGCTCATCAGTATTCTCCAAAATATTTGATTTTGTAGGGTAGGCAATATCCGCTTATATGCTTATCCAGAAAACATCTCAGCTATTCTGATAAAATGCCTCAAAAAAAACAATTAGGCTTTCTAGAGGCAGACTGTGTGATAGCGAATCACGTGAGACACAATTATGAACCCAGCTAGATGCATTTGTTTGGTCACAGCAGCCCCCTTTTCGATCCATTGCGCAATCCATTGCCAGGGTATCCGCCTATTGCAGTACCCGCCTACGACAACGGCTTGGTCACCAGAATGTGCTGCTCTATCAAAGAGCGATTGCATAATGCGGTAACTCTATCGGCTTACATTGGATTTTATTCTAGGATCCCACAGATTTTGAGAAAAAGCAAGAAACGTTATGTTTAAGATTGTTAACTCTCTAAGCAATGGGTGTCTCAGTAAAGAGTCAGGGGTTGGCATTTCTACAAGATATCGGGTATTTACCTCGCAGCAAAAGGGTTTTCAGAAATAGAAAATTGTAACTCGATATACTCGCACTCAATAATTGGTCATGTTAATATACTCTTTATTATTTCTCATAAAATTAGTCCTCTTATCAAGAAATAAAGATATGACTGAGCTTTACAGTAGTTCCTAAAAGTGCTTTCCGGTATTAGTTTTAACCAAACCTTTTAATGTCACACTATCGGTAAGCCATCAAAAATACAAATAGATTGTATCTATAAAACTCAGTTTTTCTGAACTCTAATTTTAATAGCAGCACGCATTAGAGAACTATCGACCATCCTAAAGACTTGAAGATTAAAGAAGTGGAAGATCCTGCACTAGCAAGGGCACTGGATGATGTGAAGTTAGGGATAACATACGCTAATCTGATAAGGATGGCAAAGCTTACTCTATCTCTAATTTTGCAAGCATCTACTAAGGACATATAAGGATTTTATTAACACTACCTACATCTACGCCCATCTCTTGTCCATCTGCGTTTGCAGTTTCCAATGATTCAATAACTTGACTGTTTCACGAATGAAAACTGCTATCAATCAGAGATAAACACATGGTTACAAGCCAAGAAAGAGTATCAAATACCCCCATCCAGTTTTCGACTCCCGTCACTGCCAGTTCGCCGGAACTGCAAGCCCTGTTTGATTTCATCGCACTAGGAGCAGCGGAGCGTGATCGAGATCGCATCCTACCATTTGATGTGATTGACCTGATTCGGCAATCGCGGCTGGGTGCCTTGCGAATTCCTGATGCCGAAGGAGGTGCGGGTAGCTCTGCACGGGAACTGTTTGAGGTCATCATTCGGTTGGGCGATGCGGACCCCAATGTCGCTCACATTTTGCGGAATCATTTCTCTGTGACAGAGCGGATTTTGCGATCCGAGCGCAGTGAGCGGAATCGCCGCTGGCTCAAGGCGGTTGTCGATGGCGCAATCATCGGACTCGCCTTTACGGAACTGGAGGTCAAGCGAGCGGGCGGCGGGCAGGTGGTGAATACGAAATTGACCCCTGATGGCGATGGCTATCGGTTGGATGGAACCAAGTACTACAGCACAGGTAGTTTGTTTTCAGACTTGATCTTCGTGAGTTTGTTAACCCCCGATGGCGAAACCGCCTTTGGCATTTTGCCAGCTAACCGCGAAGGAGTTGAACTGGTGGATGACTGGGACGGTTTTGGACAACGGTTGACTGGCACGGGAACAACGAAATTCACAAATGTTCGCGTGGAAGCAGATGAAGTTATTTTGGAAGCCGATACAGACAAAAACTACCTGCCCTACAATATCGTTCCGCAATTGATCCTGACTGCGGTGAATGCGGGTATCATTCGCAGCGTTCTACGTGACGCAACCAATCTTGTTCATAAACGTCCTAGAACTTTCTACCATGCTGTGTCTGAGCAAGCAACTGAGGACCCGCTCTTGCAGCAAACTATTGGTCAAATCTCCGCCAATGCCTTTGCTACCGAAGCGATCGTTCTGGCAGCAGCAGATGCGCTTGATCGCGTCGATGCTATCCGACCCAAAGGTGAAGAAGCTGAGCAGGCAGCAGCGCTGGAGGCATCTCTAAGCGCAGCCAAAGCTAAACTGGTGGTCGATGAACTAGCACTCCGTTCAGCCACCCTGCTGTTCGATATGGGTGGAGCTTCTACCACAAAGAAAAGCTACAACCTGGACCGTCATTGGCGCAACGCCCGCACTCTGTCCTCCCACAACCCCAATCCCTTTAAAGCAAGGGCTATCGGGAATTATGAGATCAACGGCACACCATTGCCGACCAAAGGGTTTTTCTAGATTTTCACTCCAACAAATCAGGTTGTTCCGCAAGTAATGTCATCTCATAAATAAGGAGACACTATGAAGAAGTTATTTCTGTCAGGATTAGCCGTTCTAGGATTTGGTTTTGCAACCATACCAACGGTAGTGAAAGCTCAGCAGTCAATCATGGCAGAAGGCTACACGCAGATTCCAACTCCCATTAGCGGTAAGCACTGCTACTACTCTGGAGGAAGTCACGCCAACTACTATTGCTACAATCCTAAGTTAGGAGGTTCTTCAATGCAGCCTAACTTCATGAATAGTAGCAGTTCCTCAAGGCAGCAGCCTAACTCTACAGATAATGGCAGTCCCCCAAAACAGTCTAGCTCCTCCAACAACAACGGCTCCCCAAGGCAGCAGCCTAACTCCACAAATAATTCAAAACCCCCGTCCGCAGTGAAGACACCCAGCAATTCAATAAAGCCTGGGTATGTAATCAATAGTCCCCATAGCCTTCAAGGTGGTAGTGGTGGGAAGTAAGGCATTTAAGATTTTTTTGTAAACCGTCTCTCAGGCTTATCGTGGTGCGCAACTGGGTTACATCGGCAGGTTACCAGAGGTCGCAAAACAGACTTTTCGCCCAGCCTCTAGGACTAGGAACGGCAAGACTCAATTGCCGCCAAAGAATTCATGGCGCATCTGAAGCCACTTTTCGCGTTGTCCTGCTGTCAAGATTGGTTTGATCTGTTGGAAAGTAATTGGTTGACCGCTCTGCTGCAGTTTCGCCTTTTGCTCTGAGGAAAGATTTAAGGCGGATACGATGGACTGTTGCCCTGGGGTCAAATTGAAGGTATGTGCAGAATTGGAAACAGAGTGGGGCGAGAAGTTAGGTTTTTCGGCTCGAACTTGAGCTGGCATAACAGAAGCTGCAAGAATGAGTGTTCCAACAAAAGGCGCGAATTTGAGTTGCATGGTGCTCTCTATAAAGTAGTTAGGTGTAAACGAGCAAAATATTCGTCCTGAGGATTAAGTGGAGAATGCAGCCAGCAGATACCTGAGACTGTAGTAATCAAAATCGCAATATCTTCAATTGTAATTAATTTTTCGGGCTTGTGCAACTTCGATGTGCCTAAGTAGCTGTCGAGACCCATCCGAAAATCCTTTATGGGCACATCTCTAAAATTGGCACCTGATCCGGCAGATATTTCAGACTACCCGGTTCATGCTATTTGGTCCAATTAAGCAGGAGTTAGCTCAGTACAGTTAAATTGCTACCATCACAGAAGTTTTAGACTACCCTAGAACCGAAAATGCATCTTGCACAGATGGGCGATTGCGCCGAACTTAACTACAAAATTTTTATGGTGTGGCGAGGCCTATAGACTCAACGTTCTGACGGAGGTAGCTCGAAGAGCGCTACGAGTGCAAGCTCAAAAATCGGCAGCAATAGAGGCTGCATTAGTGGCTCACAAAAAAGTTTTCATACAGATACAAATACAACCATTGCAACTATTTTTTGCTGCTTTAGTCATACATAAACTTGTGACTTCTATGGAATTATCTGTGATGTTTTCACCACTCTCATCTATTTTTCAAAGTGTAATAATATGTGTAAGTTGATTTTATGGAGCAGGCACACTATGAGTTCACAACAAAATACCCAAAATGATGCTGAGCAAGTGCAAGTTGAAGAGTCGAGACCAACGATAGCTGAAGGCTCACTCAGTGAGCTAGCAGATTCACAACTTGAGGAAGTAGTAGGTGGTACGGCTCAAAATCGCCAGCTAGAGCTCCAACAACGTCATGCTGAAGAAGGAGGTAATTAACTCGCATCGCTGCTCAGTTTCGCCGTCTGAGACTACAAAACGCAGCAAGTGAGGGGCAGTAGGAGCCACCTACTTGATTCTTGTTATAAGGTGCAAGCAGTCCTCTTAAAGAAATGACCACCTTGAGCCAGAGAATCTGGACAAGGTGGTGAAAATCTATTGCATTTTACAGGAGTGTTAGAAATCGAAGACTGTCCTGATACTACCTACGTAGGCTGTACCACGGGTGCTAAGATTGCCAGGATTAACAAATACCTGAAACGAGGGCGTAACAGTAATGTGAGCGTTGATGGGATAGCGATAGAATGCCTCAAGGTTTTTCTGGGTCACGTTACCAATTGAGTTATCAATAAACGGCTCTCCCACTGCTACCCCAGCTAAAGCGCCTGTAATAAATAGATCGGGAAAAGCCACCCCAGCCATCCAGTAGTTAGGTCTGGCTCTGTTCGTGATGGTATCACCAGAAATTTGACCAGGATCACCAAAGGTATTTGCAATTGCGGAAGGCGCATAATTAAACACATGACCAAAGCGACCGAAGATGGCACACTTCTTCACGATGGCATACTCGAAGTTAAACCCGATCCCGCTAAAGCGATCGCCACTATCGGAACCGTAAGTGTACAGAACTCGAGCCGCAAAGTTTTTTGAGGGTGAAAAGGCAATTTCAGCAGCACTTATGTATGGATCGCCGAATATACCGTTTCGAAAGCGACCTTGAGGAATAGGTGTATTTCCATTCCTCGCTTGATAGGTGGCTGTGATTGTAAATGGTCCTTGATTCGGACTGTAAGTAAGGGCTAACCCTGGTCCTGCGGGAGAACCAGCAAGCACTAGATAGTCATTGGTATCCCAAGCGCCACTAAAGTCCTTTGAATCAATGTTGGCGTAGCTGTTTAAATCAACAAAGTCTGAAATGTTACCTCTAGCAAATACAGACACTTGCAGATCTTTACCCACAGGGAAGTTGTATCTTAAACGTCTGAGCTTGAAGGTTTGGCTTTGACCACCAAAGTCCAGACCACTGAAAGTGCCACCCCCTGCGAAATACTTGGGGGCATTATCAACAGGACTACCCACGCCAGTTATAAACTGGGTGAGTAATTGATCTTTCCCGGTAAAGCTAGTGACGAAGTTAAGTGTGGCGCGGACGATTGAGGTAGCATTCGGGTCCCTGACATTGCGAGCAGTGGAAGTCCCACCGTTCACGTCATACGTTATTCGACCTACCAACTTGGTTGTTGTGGAGAATTGGTTTGCTTCTAGCTGTGCCGTCTGTGCTTCCACTGCGTCCACCCGTCCGCGTAAGTGAGCCAGTTCCGTGCCGAACTCTTGTTGTAACCGCTGCAAAGTCATTAAATCTTCTTTACGTACTAAGCCCGTAGTACCAGCAGCAATGAGTTCATTCACCCGGTCTAAGCAGGCACTTAAACCAGCTGCAAATTCATACCGAGTTAGTGCTCGATTCCCGCGAAAAGTTCCATTTGGATAACCTGCAATGCAGCCGTAGCGTTCGACCAAAGACTGCAAGGCTTGAAAAGCCCAGTCAGTCGGTTGAACATCAGAAAGCTGGGAAACAGAAGTTAATTGTGCCACTGGCTGTGTTGGGGCATTGGTAAAAAACTGAGAAACAGAATTAAATTGCTCGACTGGTTGCATACGACCATAGGTTACTGGATCAGAGCCCTGTTGCAACATTGATTCCCCAGTAGTCCTGTCTTCATTAGCAATAGCTGTAGCGCATGTTAATGAGGTTACTCCTGAAATCAGCAGAGAAGCCAACACTGCCTTCGCTAAAATCCATTTCATATTTTTTGACTCCTCACACCTTCTAAAAAAGAAGCTAAAAATAAAGTACCGCAAGTCTATCGAGTTTATGTATTTGAAGTCAAATGTTTTAAATGCAATTAAATTTTCAGATGCCTATATGTTGCCAATTCGGTATTGGTTTAACAGTCCAATTTTTTTTACAGAAGTAAAAACCATAGCAATTTTTTGTAAAATAGTTGTTTTAGTATACAAGTTATTCTTAACACTAAATGCTTAATCTATATTTGCAGATTTAAGTTTTGATCAAGAAGAGGGAGTAGGCAGTAGGGAATAGAGAGTAGTAGATTCAAGAAAACTTTAGTTATGAGTCATAAGCCCACAGATCAACGAGAATTGTACCGAGTATAAAGACTGGTTTATAAAGCATACAAGCTTTTAATTCCTTGTTTTAAAATGTGAGTTTACCTACTGTCTTACAATGCTACCCGAAGGCAATCTTCGGGCAATCCTACTCCCTTCTAGTCAAAGGTAATCATCGCTACTTTCAACCCGTTGCATCGGCGGTGTAGCGATTTTTCTCCGACCCATCAATAAACTCAGGTAATAGAAAAACAGTTGGCAAAAACTCCTAGCTGTTATTTTTGTACTATCAGGACGATTTGACGAGTTCATCCTAGACACAACTTGGTATAGTAAAGCTTCATCATAATGATCTCCTATGTCACATTCTGGTTCTATTGAAGTTGGTATTTTGGTCTGATGACAGAGCAACCAAGGTTCTATCTCTGCTAACTCTCTTTCAATTTGTCCGTATAGCATTTCTTAGTTATTCAGATAAAATTAATAATTTAACTTCATAAAAGCCAACAAAGTTTTACTCGTTAGTTTTTCATCTGCGCTACAGGACGTGGCAACAAATTGAGATCGCGTATCTGGAAATAATCGCCTTGGAAGTTGACACGAGTGCCACTCCAGAGCGCCTCCACCACTTGAATCCATTCCTCTGAGTAGTGGTAGCGCTCATCGTGGGGCAGGAATGGGATACCAGATTTTTCCATTTCTGGCTTAAACCAGGCACTCACCAAATTGATGGCAAATCGTCCCTGGCTAATAGCATCAATCCCAAGCGCCATCTTTGCCAGAACAACGGGATGGAACAGCAACGGTTTGACGGCAGCGATGATCTCGATTTTGCTGGTTGCTTCCGCCAAAGCTGCCGTTGTGGTCCAGGTTTCTAACTGCTCCAGATCTGTATCTCTGGGATTGACCAGATGTTGAGCTGTCAGAGTAGTAGTAAACCCACACTCTTCTGCCAATTGGAGCAACGCCTTTGCACGGGCGTAGCTGGCATTACGGGGTTCCTCTGGGTGATTCATAGCACCGCAGTTGCCATAAACAGGAATCCAAATTCCGTATCGAGGTTCAAACATAACTATCTAATGATGTTGAGGCACTAAAAATGGACTGAGAACGGAGATAAGGAAACGCAGGCAAATCAAATATCAATAAAGTACAGTGAGCCTATCAATTTATAGTACATTTAGCAGATAGTATCCTATAGTTAGTTTGAAAAAGGAAGTATAAGGCTTTACAAAGTTCAACTTCAGCAAGGCTTTGTCACTTGATTTTTAGAGTCAGGTGTGCAATTATCCAAGCTAATTCTATTAAAACACAGTAAATCGATCAATTTTATGTACTTGAATGATTAAATGCTGTCTTAATCTCATGCTGTCAAGTAACAGCCTGCTGGCTTTTGCAATTGTTACAGCACATGTATGCTATAGGAAATTCTGCCCATGACACACACTAGTTCTCCTAGATTGAATACAATTCATGAACTTTGGTATACCCGTTGTCCAGTACCCAACGTTTCAAGCCTAGCGCTTGATTTAGGACGATTGGAGCAAACCTTTGCAACCGATGGAATTCAATTTCGCTCTTTGCGAGCTTCTGAGGACCCTACAATTCGCGCGTCTCATTATGACCATAAGCTGCCAGGGCTTTTCCGGGAAGGGGGAAATGTTCCGGCAATTTGGGCACGCTCTAACAAACAAAATACGCAGCTCATTGCCCTGACTTGGGTTGATGAGTATCAGGCTATTTTGACGCTACCAGATTCAGAAATCAACAAGCCCGCTAATTTACGCGATCGTCGTTTAGCCCTGCCAAAACGGGGCAAAACCCATGTGGACTTTGCTCGATCGATGGCGTTAAAGGGATTTTTGAGCGCTCTATCTCTGGCAGGTTTGGATGAGACTCACGTCGAATTCGTCGATATTGTGTCAGCAGAAACCGACTTGCGAGAACCTGCTGTTAATACATCCAAGCTAGGCAATTTATTTTCGACAGAGGTTGATGCACTCTTACACAAAACAGTCGATGCGATCTATGTTAAAGGCGCTGTAGGGGTTGATCTAGCAACCTTACACGATTTGAAGGTTGTCGTTGATTTAGGTGCCCATCCTGACCCGCTGATTCGGGTAAATAACGGCACACCCAGAACCATCACCGTTGATGCTGAGCTGATAGAACAACGACCCGATCTAGTAGCACGATATTTAGCCTGTCTTATCGAAACGGCAGAGTGGGCAGAAAGTCACGCTCAAGAAGTTGTGAGAGTTGTTTCCACAGAAACGGGTGGCGGTGCAGCGGGTGTTCGGAAAGCTTATGGATCAGAGCTGCATCGACGGTTACGTCCTCGTCTCTCCAGTCAGTTCATTACTGGTTTAAAAGCACATAAAGAGTTTCTGTTGCGATGGGGCTTCATTGAGTCTGATTTCGATATTGATGCCTGGATTAATCCAACTCCTCTCGTGGAAGCAGAAAAATTAACGCATTCAAAGGAAGTTCATTAATGGCAATTCGTATCGGCGTTCATCCCAATAATCTTTCACTGTTCACCCTTAGCAAGAAACCAGAATTCTTGCAGGAACTGCTTGAGCCAATTGGTCAGTCTGTGGAGTGGGTGCATTATCTAGACGGAACGAAGACGATTATCAAGCTAGGAGAGCGCGAGATCGATTTTGGCGGGACGGGTTCAACACCTCCCATCAAAGCGCAGGCAATCGGAATTTCGATCGTCTACGTTGCCACCTCTCAGCCTCGCCCAGCACATGGGGCAATTGTGGTTCCTCAGCACTCTTCTATTCAAAGGGTTGCCGAACTCAAAGGTAAAACGGTGACGCTAATAGAGGGTTCATTCCTGCAACATCTGCTGGTAGTCGTGCTGGATCGAGAAGGATTGACCTATGACGATGTCAATCGGCTGCACTTGTCCCCAAGAGAAGCGCTGAATGCTTTTGCCAGCGGCGAAGTAGATGCCTGGGTTGTGGGCGATCCTTTTCTAGCAGAACTGCAAAAGACACAAGAATTCCGCATCCTTACATATACCGCCGATGTGATTAGTGATCGCTCGGTCTACTTCACTCATGGCACCTTTGCAGATGAGCATTTGGATCTGGTGCAATTGATTGTAAAAGCTTTAGAGCGGACTGACCGCTGGATTGCTACCCATTTTTTGGAAGCGGCTGAACTGCTGGCAACAGAAATCGACAACGGCTTGGATGCTGCCACCTGGAAGGTTTCCCTGCGCCGTCGCCCTTGGGGACTGGTCCCAGTCGCTCAGGAATTTGTGGCGGAGCAACAGCACGCCGCTGATCTATTCTATCGGTTTGGAATTTTTCCCAATCAGATTGAAGTTTCGCAGGCAGTTTTACCTGATCCAGTCAGTGTATTTGACGAAGTCAACGCAGCTCCCTCTGGTTCCCAGAGGTTCGAGTTCGTTGACGCTGACCTGTTCTTGGCAAAGTCATGAAAATACTTGTCCATTCCTGTCGTTTCAAGGGACTGATTCAAGATGGAAATTCTTTGGTATTTGACAGCTCCAGATGGTCGCTATCCTTGGAATCCTAAAGGAGCACGTAAGATTGATTACGCCTACATGCAACAATTGGCGCGCTCGGTTGACCACCTTGGCTTTTCAGGTGCATTGCTGGCAACAGGACCTCATGATACCTGGGTACTAGGAGCGTCTTTAATTCCCTACACCGAGCGAATGCGCTTTCTAATTGCGGTACATCCTGGTTTGATTTCTCCAGTACTGCTGGCAAAAATGGCGCTGACGTTTGACCAGTTTTCTAAGGGCAGGCTGCTGATCAACGTCGTCAATGGTGACTCCAGGGCACTCGCTGCTTACGGCTACCATCTTCCACACGACGAACGTTATGCCCTCTGTGACGAATACCTAACGGTATGGCGACAGCTAGTACAAGGAAAAACCGTTAATTTTGAGGGCAAGTATGTCCATGTGAAAAACGGGAAGCTGGCATTGCCCACAGTACAAGAACCACATCCACCACTGTGGTTTGGCGGCTCTTCTGCCGCAGCGCTGGACGTGGCTGCAAAACATATTGATACCTACCTCTCTTGGGGCGAAACGCCACCGCAGGTTGCTGAGAAAATCGCTAAACTGCGATTACTCGCTGAACAACAGGGGCGCACTCTAAGATTTGGCATTCGCCTCTACTTGATTGTGCGAGACACAGAACAGGAAGCTTGGGATGCTGCTGAATGGCTGTTGGAACATATGGATGAAGAGTCTGTCACCAAAATGCAGGGCGTTCTATCTGGAACCGATTCTGTGGGTCAACAACGGATGTTAGGACTGCACGGCGGTCGTATTCCCAAAACTATCAAAGATTTAGAAATTTATCCAAATCTGTGGGCTGGTTTAGGATTGGTTCGTCCTGGTCCTGGTACTGCAATAGTCGGCGATCCAGAAACCGTGGCAGCACGGTTACAAGAGTATGCTAGCGTCGGTATTGATACGTTCATTCTTTCAGGCATTCCGCTGTTGGAAGAAGCCTATCGGGTAGCTGAATTAGTCCTACCTTTGCTGCCCGTCTCTCCAACAGTTTCTCAGGTTAACAATACCGTTTTGCCGTTTACCTGGAATAATTCGATGCGAGAAGGTGCCCCGACCCAACTCTCTGTTAATACACCTACTTAGAAGACAGTACGGGGATGATGACTCCAAACAATCTTCAAAGAATTCTGTTTCAGTCGAGTCAGATAGCTGCCTCTAATCTCGCACGCGATCACCATTCTGACTCAAAAACCTTAAATCTTCGGATTAAACGTAGAACGTTACTTGCATCCTTGTTTATCTCCACTGCATTTGTGACTGTCGCTTGTAGCGAAGATAGAAGATTGCAACAGCAAGCAAGTTTGTCTGCTTCATCCTCACCTGCAGCTGCAAACGGTCCGAACACAACTGTTAGAATCGCCTGGTTGAAAAGTCCCAGCGTGCTATCTCTAGCGAAGCTGAATGGGTCGCTCGAAGCAGCACTCAAGTCGCAAGGCATTAGCGTTGAATGGGTAGGTCCATTTCCTGCCTTTTCCCCAGCTGCAGAAGCGATGAACGCAGGTTCGGTTGACTTGACGACTGGCAGTTCTACGGCTGCCGCTTCATCAATGGCTGGAGATGCCCCAATTAAAATCTTTGCCTATCAAAATAGCAGTCCTACAGGTGAAGGAATTATCCCTCTTTTATCACTCTAGGCAGAGGAAAAGCGGAAATTCATCCTATTAACAGAGAGAAGTTTCGGTAGTCTGAAGCTGTTCATTTGTTCAATCAGCCGTGGAAATCCAAGGGATAACAGTGA
>Ga0213881_10000517_pt1 | contig 24502 bp, 22 predicted proteins | sample BarmaccoBMER_R08_FD_160104 | JGI IMG/M metagenome (GOLD analysis project Ga0213881, IMG submission 160104) | Barbacenia macrantha exposed rock microbial communities from rupestrian grasslands, the National Park of Serra do Cipo, Brazil - ER_R08 ... | reverse complement strand
TGTGCTGGAAAAAGTCCCGATGCCGCCACGTCTTGTCCACGGTGTCGTGCACCAGACAGTCACCGTAGGCACAGTCCTTGGCCGGGCACGCGAACCGGGCACCCCGCTCAAACTCCAGGGACAGATCCAGCTGGGTGACCTCGGGGTCGAACTCGGTCCGGACCACCCGCCACGGCCTGCTCAGCCCCAGCGCCGCCGTGAGCAACCCCAGCTCATCCATACCCCTGTGACCCCCTGCTACACAAGCATCACGGACAGTCACGCAGCCAACGAAACGATCACCCCCTCGTCAACCCGCCACGCCGAGACCACCCTCACTTGATCACCAAACCCACTTGAAACAGCGAAGAGCCATCTGTCTCTCAGAAGAGACATCTCCGTTGGGCTGTGGCCTACACGGCCAGACCGGCCCGGCGGGCCATGCCCCGTACCTCCTGGTCCGTCGATGAACCCCGGCGCGAGTGCCTAAGCAGCACAGCCAGGATGTCGCGGATGAACGGATTCCGCAGCACACCGTGCGGCGAGATCAGCTCAGCACGACGCAGCGCCCGCACCGCGTCGTCGTGGCGTCCCCGCAGCCGGGCCAACGCCTGGCCGTAGTTTCTCCAGTAAGAAGCGCGGCTGGACTGGTTGGCATGGGCATCGGGATTCAAGCCCTCCGCGATGCTCACGGCTTGTTCATAGTTCTTGGCCTCCACGAGACCCTGAATCCGGAACTCGCCAACGCTGAACGGTCCGAATCCCAGCCCGTAGGCGTTGCCCTCTCCGGTGCGCTCGGCGAGTTCAGCGGCGTATGCCAGCGAAGCGTCCTTATCACCGACACGATTGGCTGCGGCGGCCACCACCGATCGCCGAAGCGCCCCAAGACCCGCCAGTTGCATCAGCTCCGGGGTGTTGGTCGGCACGGTCACCGCGTCGAGGGCGCTCTGCGCGAGATCGAACGTGCCTTCGAGCAGTGCCACCCTTGCCGCACTCACGGCGACCAGGCCCATAGGAACCGGAGTGTCGAGATCGTGGGCGGCCCGCCGGGCCAGCATGACGGTCAGCGAGCACAGGTCCAGCGGGGCACTGGCAAGTCGCAGCCACGGGACGGTGGCTTGGGTGTGCAGCCAGGTCGACAGCAGGAGCAGTTCGGCTACGTCGCGACCTGCCGCGATGCTCGAATGCAGGTCCCGGATCAAGCCGGGCAGGGCGGCGCCGACCTCACCTTCCCGGTCGCAACGGCACAGCGCGTCCACCACCGCCGTCACCCTCGTTCGCAATACCTCCACAGGCAGCACCTGGCCGCCGGGCAGATCGTTGCTGACCGCGATCACCGCACGCCGGATCGCTTCCATGGTGCTGTCGGTGTGCCCGTTGGCGGGTGCGGGTACAGGGAGCCTGGTCAGCTCCGGCACAGAGAGCTGGAGCGCGTCGGCCAGCGCGGCGAGCTCCGCGAGGGTCGGTGAACGCTCACCGGTCTCGATCCGCTGGAGAGTGTCCTTGCTCATCCCCGCCAACCCGGCAACCACCCGCAGCGACTTACCCCGAGCATCGCGAACACGCCAGATCGCCAGCCCGATCGTCTGCGCGTCCTCAAGGTCCACCAGGCACCCCTCCCCGCCGAGGTAGGCCCCCTCGCCGATGCCCCAGGACCGTCGCCCCGGGGCGGTGTACCTCGGCGAAGGGATACCCCGACAGGCTACGCGGCGTGCCCCTCACCATCACGACAGACCATCGCGGCCAACTCGGCGTAGACGCGCTGGAGACCGGCGTCCCGGTGGCAATCAGGCAGCCTAGCACCGCGCTGTCGTTATCCGGGTAGTGGTCTCGCCGCGCCAACCCGACCGCCGTGCCGACGCTGTGCAGCAGATCGCCCAGGTGCTCCCGCTGCTCGGGTGTCAGCTCACCGTCACGGACCGCGGCAGCCAGCGCACGTATCCGCTCATGGGCGGAGGCGGGTTCATTGATCATGGTTCGAGCCTCCACTGTGGATTGGACGTGTTAACCACGTGACAACGCACGGACCCGGAATGGCCCGACAGAACGCGACACCGCAATTTGGGATCTTTGTCCACTGGACTGTCCGTTATCGCGTGTATTTGTCGGACAGGGAGAGCCATATCTCGATGTTGCTGCGACGATCCGATATGAAACAGTTTTAGGCGGCGGTGCTTGGAGCGACAGGATGCCGTGGGAGATGTTCCTCACCGACGAGGTCAACGGATGACTCGACGACTTGACAACGCTCGACGACTACAGCTACCGACAGGTCGTCTATGCGATCGAGGCGCTGGCCGAGGTCGGCCCGAACCTCGGTCGGCCACTGGTCGACCGCATCAAGGGCTCGGCCATCCACAACCTCAAAGAACTCCGCCCCGGCTCCGCGGGCGCCAGCGAGGTACGGATCTTGTTCGTCTTCGACACCGTGGCGCAGCGCGATCCCTGCTGGTCGCCGGTGACAAGGCGGGCAACTGGTCCGGCTGGTACCGCCACGCCATCCTTCATGCGGAACAACTCTATGAGACCTCTCTGAAAGAACGAGCCGCCGAACAGGAGCCGCCACGATGAGCACTATGCGCTGGTCCGACATCCGCGACAAGCACATCGAGGCGATCGGTCGCGCGAACGTTGAGCGCGGCACGTCCCGGCTCATCTCCCAGGTGCGCGCGCACCGGCTCGCTGACATGCGCAAGCGGCGCGGCCTAACGCAGCGCGAAGTCGCCCAGGCAATGGGGTAACCGCCGGACGGGTCAGCCAGATCGAGAACGGCGAACTCTCCGGCATCGACGTCCTTGACCGCTACGTCACCGCCCTCGGAGGTCTCCTTAAAGTCGTCGCCAACTTCGGAGACGAACAATTCAAGGTCGGCTAAGCGCAGGCGTTTGAGGAAAACCAAGATGCTCACCACATTGGAAATGGCACACGCCGAGTTCGGCTTCTACGCTGCCCATATCGCACTGTACAACGGTGAAGTCGAACCCCTGCACGGACACACTTTCCAGGTCACCTTGCGCGTGTCCGGCGAGCCCGATACCAGCGGAATGGTTGCCGAGTTCAGCGAGATCAAGCCCGCCATGCGGAACGCTGTTGCGCTGCTGCGACGTCGCACCCTGGTACCCGGACACGCACCGGAGCTGCGGATCACGCCGAAGAACGACTCCTTGTCCATTACCTGCGGCCGCAAGCGGTACCTGCTGCCCGCCGAGGACGTGACCGTGCTGCCTCTGGTCAACACTACCCTCGAAGCGCTGGCCGGCTATCTGCTCAGTCAAGTGCTACCGCAGCTGCAGAGAACCGGACTGGTGGCTGCCGAACTCGAAGTTTCCGAGCTTCCGGGCATCTCGGCCACGGCCCGTGCCGACCTCGGGCTGAGCTGGTGATCACTAAGAGCCACACCGGGCTGTTGAACATGGTGGATCGTGCCCGTTGGACTGTCCATTAACTCCGGTGTTTTGAGTGCTGCTGGTGCCTTTACGGGAAAACCAGTGCAGACGCAGTATGTGGCGTTCCCGTGCCTCTCGTGGATCAGGTGCCGAAGGAGCGTTCGACGACGATGCGGGCTCTGCGGGTGGTGCGGCGGTATTCGTCGATCGCCTCGCCGGGGTCGTCGTCCGCGGAGCGGCCTAGCGCCCTGGCTACGGCGGCCAATTCCCGGCCGGAACTGGGCAGTTGGTCGACCTGCTTGCCACGCACCAGGGTGAGCACATTGCGGGTCTTGGTGGCAAGCTTCCAAGCCGCCAGCAGGACCTCCGCATCGGCGCTGGAGAGCAGTCCAGCATCGGCGGCGGCCCGCAGGGCGATGGTGGTGGACGTGGTGCGTAGCGCTGCGACCTGGTGAGCATGCTGCAGCTGCAGTAGCTGGATGGTCCACTCCACGTCGGCCAGCCCGCCGCGACCGAGCTTGGTGTGGGTGCTCGGGTCAGCGCCACGGGGCAGTCGCTCGGAGTCGACTCTGGCCTTGATCCGACGGATCTCGGTGGCTTGGCGCGCCGTCAGCCCACCCACCGGGTAGCGCACCGGGTCGATGACCGAGACGAACCGCTCCCCCAGGTCCACATCGCCAGCCACCGTGGTGGCCCGCAGCAATGCCTGCGCCTCCCAGGGTTGTGCCCACTGGATGTAGTACGCCTGGTAGGACGACAGGGTGCGCACCAGCGGGCCGGAACGTCCCTCCGGACGCAGCCCGGTGTCGATCACCAGAGGCGGATCCTGGCTGGGTGAGCCGAGCAGGTTGCGCACCGACTCGGCGACCGAGGAGGCGAAACGCACCGCATCGGTCTCGTCCGCTCCATCTACCGGATCGCAGACAAACAGAACGTCGGCGTCGGAGCTGTAGCCCAGCTCCGCGCCCCCCAGCCGGCCCATCCCGATCACCGCTATCCGGACCGGCTCGGCCTGCCTGCGCTCGATCTCAGCGCGCAACGCAACGTCCAACGCCGAGGCCAGCACCGCGGTCCACACCGAGGACAGACCAGCGCACACCGCGTTGACGTCGAGCAGTCCGAGCAGGTCGGCGCAGGCGATCCGGAACAGTTCGTGGCGGCGCAGTGCCCTGGCGACCGTCACTGCGGCACCGAGGTCGCGGTGACGGCATGCAGCGGAGCGCAACGACGTCGCCACCTCCGCCGGGTCACGGCCAGCCAGCTCGTTCGGATCAGCCAGTAGCCGCAGCGCCTCGGGCGCCCGGACCAGCAGGTCGGCCACCATCCGGGAGGTGCCGAGCAGCGCCATCAGGCGCTGCGCTACCACACCCTCATCTCGCAGCAGTCGCAGGTACCACGGGGTATCGTCGAGCGCCTCGGATACCCGTCGGTAGGCGGACAGCCCACGGTCGGGGTCTGGGGTGTCGGCAAGGAACTCCAGCAGGACGGGCAACAGTGTGGACTGGATCGCAGCACGCCGCGAAACCCCGTCGGTGAGCGCCCGCAGATGAGCCAGGGCTCCCTGCGGTGAGGCGTAACCCAACGCCGCCAGCCGCGCCTTCGCCGAGGACTCCGAGAGCCGGTAAGCCTCGGTGGGTACCCTGGCCACGGCCTCCAGCAGCGGCCGGTAGAACAGCTTCTGGTGCAGCCGGCGGGCCCGGTGCGACTGCCGGGTGTGCTCCATGCGCAGCACCCCGAGAGCATCGCGCCGCCCGTCCGGCCGCATCCCTGCGGCGCGAGCCAGCCAACGCCACGCCGCGGTGTCGCCATCGGCCGGGAGTAGGTGGGTGCGGCGCAGCTTCTGCAGCTGCAACCGGTGCTCCAGTAGGCGCAGGAATCGGTAGGAGGCCGCGAGGTTCGCGGCGTCGTCCCGGCCGACGTATCCGCCTGCACCCAGCGCGGCCAACGCTTTCACGGTGGACGCGACCCGCAGCGACTCATCGGTGCGGCCGTGCACCAGCTGCAGCAGCTGCACGGCGAACTCCACGTCGCGCAGGCCGCCGTGACCCAGCTTGAGCTCCCGGTCCAGCAGCTCAGCGGGAATATGGTCGGCGACCCGGCGGCGCATCGCCTGAACCTCGGCCACGAAGTTCTCCCGGTCAGCGGCGGTCCACACCATCGGTGCGACGGCCTCCAGATAGCGAGCGCCGAGCTCGGCGTCGCCAGCGATCGGGCGGGCCTTGAGCAGCGCCTGGAACTCCCAGGTCCTGGCCCACCGGCGGTAGTAGGACAGGTACCCTTCCAGCGTGCGCACCAGCGCGCCGGCTCTGCCCTCCGGGCGCAGCGCTGCGTCCACCTCAAAACACGCCGACGCCAGCCGCATCGTCGTCGAGGCCAGCTTGGTGGCCGCACCCAACTCATCCGCGGAACCACCCACGAAGATCACGTCAACGTCGGAGACGTAATTGAGTTCGGCCCCGCCGCATTTGCCCATTCCGATCACGGCGAGCCGAGGTGGTTGCCCGCCCGGCGCCACCTCGGTCACCGCGACGGCCAGTGCGGCGCGCAGTACCCCGATCGCGAGTTCGGCGAGCGCCTCTCCGATCCGCTCAAAGGGCACCACCGGCAATTCGGGCTCCACCACGGCTGCTAGATCGGCGGCCGCGAGCTCGGTGATCAGGTCACGGTAGACAACCCGCAGTGTCCGCTGAGCCTGGACGCCAGTCAGCGACGCCCGGGTCCCCTCCGGGGTGTCTGACGGCGGACCGGTGGGGTCGGCGCCGACGGCGGCCAGCAACCGCTGCACCGCCCGGTCCGCCCAGCCCGGCTGGGCCGCCTCCGAATTGGCCAGCCCGTGCCAGCGCCCCGGGTTAGCGACCAGATGATCTCCGAGCGCGGTCGACGAGCCGAGCACGCCGAGCAGCCGCCCGCGCACCCCGGGGTCCCGGCACAGCAACCCGTCCAGCTCGGCCCACCCGTTCCGGATGGCCCCATCGGCCATGGCACTGCCCAGCCGGACCAGAGTGCGCAGCGCCAGGTTGGGGTCGGGTGCCCGGGACAGCGCCCACAGGGCCTCCTCCGCATCCTGGCGGAGGAGGCCGTGACGCGACCAACCCAACCGCGTCAGCGCATCCGCGGCACCGCTGTCGGTGAGCCCCAGTCGCGCCAAGGAAAGCACGGTCCGCCTGTCTTCGGTCACCACGGCGCTCCAGACGCTAATGGCCCGACAGCGGCAGAGCCGGATGGTCCCCTGACCCAACAGCTCTCCCGGCGTCGGAGAGCCGCCGCACAAGCAGTCGGGTCATGTTCGTCAGGCTAACCCGCGTTCTGGCGAGAGCGTGAAGGCGATCTCTACGGCGTCATGCATCGGACGGAAGCCGATCCGCGGGTAGATCGCATTGGAGACTGGGTTCGCCCTCGCTGCGCGGTCCGACGGTGCCGGGTAAGCCCTGGTAGCTGGGTACGAGCACCTCGACCACCGCACCGGCATATTCCGCAGGCAGCCCGCTGACGATCAGATCGTGCGGCGGCGTGCGTACTGCCGCTCCGGCCAGTACGCCTTCACGGTGCACGCTGAGCAACACGGGCGGGCTAGCGGCGACCTCGGGCACCCGCGACAGCAGGGCAAGCACCGTGAGCGCGATGCTGTGGCGGATCGGATCGGCCTCCAGCAGCGGCCGGGTGAGCGCGGTAAACTCTGCGAGGTCGTGGTGCAGCCGGGCTTTCATCCCGCCATCGTGACCCGGGCAGCCCGGCACGTCGATCGATCAGAGGACGGGCAGATAGGTACGGAGCTCGTAGGGCGTGACGTAACGTCGGTAGTTGTCCCACTCGGCACGTTTGTTGCGCAGGAAGAAGTCGAATACGTGCTCCCCGAGGGTCTCGGCGACCAGTTCGGAATTCTCCATCTCGACGAGCGCCTCGGAGAGATTCTGCGGCAGCGGCGCATAGCCCGCCGCCCGCCGCTCGTGCTCAGATAGCGACCACACGTCGTCCTCCGCAGCGGGCTGCAGCTCGTAATTCTGCTGCACGCCACGCAACCCGGCGGCGAGGATCACCGCGAAGGCAAGGTAAGGGTTGCACGCCGAGTCCGGGGTGCGGATCTCCACCCGCCGGCTGGACGCCTTGCCCGGCGAGTACATCGGCACCCGGACCAGGGCCGAGCGGTTCGCGTGCCCCCAGCACACCGCGGTAGGGGCCTCTCCCCCGATGATCAGCCGTTTGTAGGAGTTCACCCATTGGTTGGTCACCGCGGTGAGTTCCCGGGCATGCACCAGCACCCCGGCAACGAAGGCCCGACCGGTGGTGGAGAGCTCGTAGGGATCGTCGTCGTCGTGGAAGGCGTTGCGGTCGCCCTCGAACAGGCTCATGTGGGTGTGCATGGCCGAGCCAGGCTGAGCGGTGTAGGGCTTGGGCATGAACGAGGCGCGCACCCCCTGGGTGATCGCGACCTCTTTCACCACATACCGGAAGGTCATAATGTTGTCGGCCATGGTGAGCGCGTCGGCGTAGCGCAGGTCGATCTCCTGCTGGCCCGGAGCGCCCTCGTGATGACTGAACTCCACCGAGATGCCCATCTGCTCCAGCGCCTCGATGGTGTGCCGGCGGAAGTGCGGAGCGGCGTCGTGGCTGGCCTGGTCGAAGTACCCACCGGAGTCGGCGGGTACCGGCTCGGAACCGTTGTCAGGCAGGTCACGCAGCAGATAGAACTCGATCTCGGGGTGCACGTAGCAGGTGAACCCACCCACCGCCGCCCTGGACAGCGCCCGGGTCAGCACATACCGCGGGTCGGCCCAGGAGGGCGAACCGTCGGGCATCGTGATGTCACAGAACATCCGGGCCGAGTAGTGCTCCCCCCTCGGGTTCTCCCACGGCAGCACCTGGAAGGTAGCGGGGTCCGGCTTGGCGATCATGTCGGACTCGTATGCTCGGGCGAAACCCTGGATGGCCGATCCGTCGAAACCAATGCCGTCGGCGAAGGCTCCCTCCAGCTCTGCCGGTGCCACAGCCACCGACTTCAGGTAGCCCAGCACGTCGGTGAACCACAACCGGACGAACCGGATGTCGCGTTCCTCCAGCGTGCGCAGCACGAACTCCTGCTGGCGATCCATGCGCGCAGGGTAGTGGACAGTCAGTGACGGCACGGTGGTCTGCCCCCTAAGATGGGATGATGCGCCTTGTCGCCTTGTTCGCCGTGCTGATTATCGCGCTGGTCACCTCGTGTACAACCACCCAGGAGCAGAAAACCACCCTCCCCCAGGGTACCGCGCTGCTCGCCGACTCTGCTAAGGCAATGCGGGCGGTGACCACCACCCACTTCGCCGTGAACATTCAAGGCAACGCGCCCACGGTACAGCTCCGGTCCGCCGATGGCCGGCTCACCCGGGAGGGTTCCGCCCAGGGTACCGCCAGGGTGGACGAGGGCAGGCAGACCCTCGAACTACAGTTCGTGATCATCGGCCAGACACTGTACCTGCGTCCCCCGACCGGCCCGGTCCAGCAGTTGCCGTTGTCCTTTGCCGGCACGCTCTACGACCCGTCGCTGATCCTGAACCCAGACCGGGGCATCGCGGCAGCGCTCGCCAGCGGTACAGGGGCCACCACCGAGGCCCGCGAGCAGGTCGATGGCGTGGACAGCTACCGACTACGGGTGCAGTTCCCGGCCCAGCCGCTCGGCCCGCTGGTACCAGGGCTAGCCCCGGACAAAACCAGTGAGATCTGGGTCACAGCCCAGGGCTCACGGCTGGTCAAGGCCCAGTTCCCGACAACCTACGGCACGGCCACCGTGCAGTTCTCTGACTTCGACGCCCCGGTCGAGATCACTCCACCGGCCTGAGCCCGGTCTGCTCCGATGAGCGCGACAGCGACCCTCTTCCGGCGTCGCGGGCTGGCATTGGGCGCTGGGGCGCTGGTCACCCTCCTTGCCGCCCTGGACGCCTATGTCGTAGTCAGCCTGCTGGTCGACATCATCCGCGACCTGCAGGTGCCCGTGAACCATCTGGAGCGGGCCACCCCCATTGTCACCGGTTTCCTGCTGGGCTATGTCGCGGCGATGCCGCTGCTGGGTCAGGCGTCCGACCGCTTCGGTCGGCGGACGCTGCTGCAGGCCTGCCTGCTCACGTTCGCGACCGCGTCGGCGGTCACCGCGGTCGCGGCAACCCTGCCGGTGCTCGTGGCGGGGCGGACCCTGCAGGGCATCGCCGGTGGCGCGTTGCTCCCGGTGTCCATGGCGCTGGCCGCTGACCTGTGGCCGGGGCGTGGCCGGTCCACCGCGTTAGGCGCGTTGGGCGCCGCTCAGGAGCTGGGCAGCGTGCTGGGCCCGCTATACGGCGCCGCGCTGGCCGCCCTGGCCGGTTGGCGCAGCGTGTTCTGGGTGAACGTTCCGCTTGCGCTCGCCGCGGTGGTGGCAATACACCTGGCCGTTCCGGCGAAGGCTGCCTCCGGCAGTGGTGGATCACAGAACCGGGTACCACTGGACCTCGTCGGTGGCGGCTTGCTGGCGCTGACGCTGGGGCTGCTGGTGGTCGGGCTGTACAACCCCGACCCCACCCGTGGGGTGCTGCCGCCATGGGGGTGGCCGGTGCTGGGCGCGGCCGCAGCGACCGGGGTGGCGTTCGTACTGTGGGAACGGCGGGCAACGGTGCGGCTGCTCGATCCTGTCGGCGTGCGGTGGCGGGTCTTCCTCGGTTCCCTGGGGGTCAGCCTGGCGGCCGGAGCGGCGCTGCTGGTGACCCTGGTAGACATCGAGCTTTACGCGCAGACTGTGCTGGGCCGCGACGCCGCTGCCGCGACCGCGATCCTGGTCCGGTTCCTGGTGGCGCTGCCAGTTGGAGCGCTAGCCGGGGGGGTGGCAGCGAGCCGGGTGGGCGACGCGGTAGTCACGCTGGCCGGGATGGTGCTGGCCGCCGCCGGCTACCTGCTGATCGCAGGATGGCCTGCAGACGTCTTGGCTGCTCGCCACGACCTCGGGCTGCTGAGCCTGCCACGGCTCGACTCCGATCTGGCGCTGGCCGGCTTGGGCCTCGGGCTGGTGATCGCGCCGCTGTCCGCGGCGGCGCTGCGCGCGACCCCGCCCGACCGGCACGGCGTGGTGTCCGCCGCGGTGGTGGTGGCCCGGATGACCGGCATGCTCGTAGGCGTCGCCGCCCTGTCCGCCTGGGGCCTGCACCGTTTCCGCGAACTTACCGCCGAGTTGGTCACCCCACTACCCTTCGGCGTCAGTGCGCAGATGTACCAACAGCAGCTCGCCAGCTACCAGCTAGCCGTGCAGGCCGCACTCCGTATTCAATACGAAGAGATCTTCCTGCTCACCTCGGGGGTGTGCCTGCTCGGTGCGGTTGGCGCTCTGTTAATCGGCAATGGGCTAATCGGCAATAGACTGATTGGCAAGGGGCTGATTGGCAAGGGGCGCAGTCGCCAGACAACCCAGGTAACGCAGAGTGTCGAGACAACTCACGCGACGCATAACGTCGACCGTTTCGGCAGGACGAGCCGCACGAGATAGTTGGACACGGCGTCGTCCACGCACTTCACTCCCTGCAGGACGACGGTGTGCTGGTTCCCTTCGAAGGTGACCAACTTGCCCCGGAGCTGGCGAGCCAGCTCCACCCCGGCCTGGTACGGGGTAGCCGGGTCGCCGGTCGTGGAGACCACGAGCACCGGCGGCAGTCCCTCCATTTGCGGGTCCCCAGGCTGGCCAGTCGGCGGTACCGGCCAAAAAGCGCAGGCATCTCGGGCCGCCGACGGTGGGTGCCCGTCATCGAGGAAGGGTGCGGCCTGTCGGTAGCGCCGGTCCGCCTCCCAGACCACCGCCGGATCCGTCACCGGAGGATCGTCGAGGCAGCGGACTGCCTTGAAGGCGTCCTGGCTGCCGGAGTAGCCGTGCTCGTCGCGCTGGTAGTAGACGTCGGCCAACGTCAACAGGGTGGAACCGGTCCCGTTGGCCAGCTCGGTGAGGCCCCGATTGAGCGCCGGCCAGAGCTGGTCGGTATATAGCGCCTGAATCGTGCCGATGGTCGCGTCAGTATAGGACAACTTGCGGTCGCCGACCGGCCGCGCCGCAGTGATCAGCGGCAGCAATAACTGCTGGAACATGTGATTGGCCTGGTCTTTCGGGGTGTTGCCCAACCAGCAGGAGGATTGCGCAAGACACCAGCCGACGAATGCGTCGAACGACTGCTGGAACCCTGTGCCCTGATTGACCAAACTCTCCACCAGGTTGTCATTCGGGTCCAGCGCGCCGTCGAGCACCATCGCCCGCACGTTGCCCGGGAACTGCTCGGCGTAGGCGGTACCGATCCGAGTGCCGTAGGAGTAACCCAGGTAGTTGAGCTTCGCGTCACCGAGCGCGGAGCGCATCACGTCCATGTCCCGCGCGACATCCCTGGTGCCAGCATTGGCGAGCACGTCCTTGCCCACCCGCTGGGCACACAACGCGGCGTAGGACCGGTTCTCGTTCTCGATGTGCGCGATCCCGGCCGGCGAGGTGTCCAGCTCGACGTCGAGCCGCTCGGCATCCTCCTCCTGGGTGTTCCGGCAGACGATCTTCGGTTCGCTTGAGCCGATTCCTCGGGGGTCGAACCCGACAAGATCAAACCGGCGGCCCAGGTCGGTACCAGCTACCGCTCCGGCTCGCGACGCGACCGCAGCCATCCCCGAAGCACCCGGACCGCCGGGGTTGACCAGTAGAGAGCCCAACCGCTCCAGCTGATTATCGGCGGGGCGGCGGAGCACTCCGAGCCGCGCGGTGCGTCCTTCCGGGTGGGCGTAGTCAAGCGGCACCTCGACCCGGGTGCACCGCAGGTGGGGGTCCGCAAAGAACTCCCGATCACGGTCGGTGGTGGCGAAGTCCTTACAGCCGCTCCAGGTCAAAGGCTGGCCGTAGAACCGCTCGAGGCCCTGGGGCACCCGCCCCGCGGGGCCGGCCTGGTACTGGTAAACGCTGGCGTCCGCGTGTGATCCCGCGGCGTCGGCGGCTTGGCGGCTGCCCGCGGCACCGGCAGTGCAACCGCTGAGGACAAGCACGATCGCCAGGACAGCGGTCGAGCGCAACAGGCGCGACATCCGGCAGATCGTAGTGAGCGCCAAACCGCTCCGGAGCGCCGACGCTGGCCTACGGGTAGGCGGATGATGAGGGCATGCCGCAGCTGCGTCTGGCTCTGGCCCAGGTGAACCCCTGCGTGGGTGACATCGCGGGCAACACCACGATGATCGCCGCGCGCTGCCGGGAAGCCACCGCCGCCGGTGCGCACCTCGTGGTGTTCGGCGAGATGGCGTTGACCGGCTATCCGGTGGAAGATCTTGCGCTGCGGGAATCCTTCGTCTCCGGGTCGGTGCAAGCCCTCCAGACACTGGCAACGCGGCTCGCGCGGGACGGCTTCGGGGAGCTGGCCGCCGTTGTCGGATACTTGGACTCCGATGCCCACGGTCCCCGCAACGCGGCGGCGGTCCTGTACCGCGGGCAGGTGGTCGCCCACCAGTTCAAGCATCACCTGCCCAATTACGGGGTGTTCGATGAACGCCGCTACTTCATCCCCGGCACCACCCTGACCGTGTTCCGGCTGCACGGCCTGGAGATCGGAATGGTGATCTGCGAGGACATCTGGCAGGTGGGCGGGCCGATCACCGCGCTGGCGCAGGCCGGAGTGGACCTGGTGGTCGCGCCCAACGCCTCCCCCTACGAACGCGACAAGGACGACACCCGGCTGGCGCTGGTGGCCCGCCGCGCCACCGAGGTGGGCGTGCCGCTGGCTTACGCCAACCTGGTGGGAGGCCAAGACGAGCTGCTCTTCGACGGCGATTCGATGGTGGTCGACGGGCGTGGAGAGCTGCTGTTGCGGGCACCCCAGTTCACCGAGCAACTCCTGGTCGGTGACCTGGACCTGCCCGGCGGATTGGCCAGGACAGTAGGACAGTACGCCGGACTGGACGTTCGCCGGGTAGTTCTCACCGACGACGCAGCGCCAGCCTACCCACCTGTGCTCCCTGCGCCCACGACCGAGCCGCTCTCCGATGAGGCCGAGGTGTGGAGCGCGCTGGTGAGCGGCCTGCGGGACTACACGCGCAAGAACGGATTCCGCTCGGTGGTGCTCGGACTGTCCGGCGGGATCGACTCCGCGGTGTGTGCCACGCTCGCGGTGGACGCACTGGGCGCCGACGCGGTGTACGGAGTTTCGATGCCCTCATCGTATTCCTCAGCGCATTCCCGATCCGACGCCGCCGACCTGGCCGAGCGCACCAACCTGCATTACCAGGTACAGCCGATCGGGGACATGGTCGACGTCTTTGTGCGCCAGCTCGGCCTGTCTGGAATCGCTGAGGAGAACGTGCAGGCCCGTTGCCGGGGGGTGACCCTGATGGCGCTGTCCAACCAGCACGGCCATCTGGTGCTGGCCACCGGCAACAAGTCCGAGCTCGCGGTGGGGTACTCGACGATCTACGGTGACGCAGTCGGTGGGTTCGCGCCAATTAAGGACGTGCCGAAGACCGCGGTGTGGGCGCTGGCGCGGTGGCGCAACGCCGTAGCCGACAAGCGGGGTGAGACCCCACCGATCCCGCCCAACTCGATCGGCAAGCCGCCCTCGGCTGAACTTCGTCCCGGCCAGCTCGATGCCGACTCACTGCCCGACTACCTGCTGCTCGACGAGGTGCTTGACGACTATGTAGAGGGTGACCGCGGTTTCAGCGACCTGGTCGCGGCGGGTTTCGCGCCGGAGCTGATCGAGCGCATCGTGCAGCTGGTAGACGCCGCGGAGTACAAGCGCAGGCAGTATCCGCCCGGCACGAAGATCACCTTGAAGGCTTTCGGCCGGGACCGGCGACTGCCAATCACCAACCGCTGGCACGAACGCGCCCCGTTGCCGACGGCACCTGGTGATGGCGACGACGCGGCATGCCGATGGCAGGCGTTCCGCGGCTGACGCTTGCGGTCGCGTTGTCATCCCCGGTCGCATTGTCATCCCGAAGATGATCCGCTGAGAAGTTTCCGCCACTCTGGTCTCTCCACATCACGGGGTCTCTCCACATCACGGCGGTCGTCGACGAGCAGAAACCATGCGGTGCCTACACCGGCGCGCTGGTGGCGTTGGCTGTGAGTCTCGTCGCACGCTGATGCCAAGCCCTGAGAATCGGTGTCAGGCTCTTGATATAAGCGATTCGGCATAACCCGGGGACCGGTGCGCAATGGCCGGCCTCGAGGGAGGACGGTCAATGATGACCGCAGCTGCTGCCCAGCCCGCGTTGTACGGCGGACCGGTGGGGCCCGACCAGAAGATCAGGCGAATCCGCGTTCAGGACCTCATGGCGGCCAAACGTCGCGGCGAGAAGTGGGCGATGCTCACCGCGTATGACTACTCCACAGCCGCGCTGCTCGATGCCGCCGGAATCCCCGTACTGCTGATCGGTGACTCCGCGGCCAACGTGGTCTATGGCTACGACACGACGGTACCGGTAACCGTCGACGAGCTGGTGCCGCTGGTGCGCGGCGTGGTTCGCGGCGCCCGCCGAGCGCTGGTCATCGCCGATCTGCCCTTCGGTTCCTACCAGTCCTCCCCGACCCAGGCACTGGAGACGGCGGCCCGTTTCCTCAAAGAGGCCGGCGCGCATGCGGTGAAGCTAGAGGGCGGCCGCCGAGTGGTGCCGCAGGTCGAGGCGCTGGTTGCGGCGGGCGTGCCGGTGATGGCCCACCTCGGGCTCACTCCGCAGTCAGTGCACGCGATGGGCGGTTACCAGGTGCAGGGACGAGGCGAGCCCGGTGAGTGTCTGCTAGAGGACGCAAAAGCCCTGGAGACCGCCGGGGTATTCGCCATCGTGCTCGAAGTCGTGCCCGCCGAGTTAGCCGCGCGAGTCACCGCGGTGACGAGTGTGCCCACTATCGGGATCGGTGCCGGACCGGCCTGCGACGCGCAGGTCCTGGTGTGGCAGGACATGGCGGCCTTTCACCCCGCTGCTGGTCGGGTGCCGAGGTTCGTCAAGACCTACGCCAAGCTCGGCGATGGGCTACGAGAGGCCGCGAGCCACTTCGCCGAGGAGGTGCGCTCAGGCGCCTACCCGGGTCCCGAGCACACCTATCACTGAGCGGAGGCCTCAGATACCGGTGATCCGGATCCCGGCGTGCGTGTGGTATCGCCTGTTGATCGCGATGAGGTTGGCGGTGAGCGCCTCCACCTGGCTGGCATTGCGCAGCCGCCCGCCATAGATGCCACGCATGCCGGGTATCACGGCGGCGAGGGCGCACACCAGATCGGTGGCCTCCCGGTCGTCGCCCAGCACCAGCACGTCGATGTCCAGGCTGCTCACCTCGGGGTCGTCCAGCAGCACTGCGGAGACGTGGTGGAACGCGGCGGTCACCCGAGACTCGGGCAGCAAAGCCTGGGCCTGCGCAGCGGCGCTGCCTTCCGGCACCGCCCGCAGGCACGGGCCCCGGTTGTCGAATCCGAGCGGGTTCACACAGTCGATCACGATCGTGCCGGCCAACGGCTGGCGCAGCGGCTGGAGCAGCCTGGCATGACCGTCGAAGGGCACCGCCACGACGACCAGGTCCGACTCGGCCGCGCAGCCGGCGTTGTCCATGCCGCGTACTCGCTGCGAGCCGGCACGTTCCCGCAGCAAAGCTGTGGTGTGCTCGGCCCGCCGAGCGTCTCGGGAGCCGATCACCACCGACAGCCCCCCGAGCGCCCATCGGTAGGCCAAGCCGCGACCCTGCGGGCCAGTGCCGCCGAGAATCCCGATGGTGAGCTGCGACAAGTCAGCCTGGGTCACGGGCTGATGGCCGGCGGGCGGCGGGGTATCGGGTCCAGGCAGGACACCAGGACCTCCCTAGACTGCGGGTCGGATACCACAGCGTCGTTCCGATCTCTGTACACCAGCTCGCCGCTGGTGTCGATCTCGAGCAGATAGCCAGCCTCGGCAAGCTGGCCCTCGTCCAGGTCGACCAGCCGTTCCACGCGGCTAGGCACCACCCGGTAGACCGGCCACGGCAGATCGCCGTAGGTCTGGTGGAGCTCATTGATGAGGTAGGCCATCTGCTGCTGCCAGGGCAAGGGCATCTCCTCGGCCAGTGACCGGGGCAACACGACATAGCCCTCGTCCACCCCCAGCTTGGCCAGCTCGAGATGGTCCCGTAGCGGGGTGGCCGAAGCCGGCCGACCGGCCGGTCGCGGGATCGGATCCGACGCGTACACCTTCACCTCCGGATGTCAGGCCTTCGCGACCGGCACGCCGGGCCGGACCGCGAGCGGCATCAATTCGTGCTCGTCGAAGCTCACAGCCCGCTGCCGCAGCGGCACCGTTTGATTCGCCGCCTCGACCATGCGGCCGTTACCCAGGTACATCGCAACGTGGTGAATGCTATCTGGGTTCAAGGTGTCGTAACCCCAGAACAGCAGGTCTCCAGGTTGCGCCTGACGCACTGGCAGCTGGGCGCCAGCCCAATACTGCTGCCGTGCCACCCGGGGCAGCGTAACCCCGGCCGACTCGTAAGCTCGCAGCATCAGCCCCGAGCAGTCGTAGGCATTGGGCCCGGTAGCGCCCCAGACGTAGGGCTTGCCGACTTCGCCCAACGCATAGTGCATCGCCCGCTCGGCAACCTCAGAGGATGTGCCCGGTGGGAGTGGCGCCGTGCAAGATACCCGGGTGAACTCCGTGACGTCCCCACCCACAGCGCCGATTACGTTGACGGCCAGCGGTTCCCACTGGTGGTAGCGCGCCGGGAAGGCCGACCGCTCGATGTCCTGCGCGGAATCACCTGGCCGCTGGGTTTCCCAACCGGGCACCCTCAGCAGCACGTCGTAGAACTTGTTGATCTCATAGACGGGATCAGTGACCTGGGCGACGCTGCCCCACCCCTGTGAGGGGCGCATCTGGAAAATGCCCAACGAGTCCCGGTCGCCATAGTGCAGGTTATGCAGCCGGGACTCGGTCATCCCAGCCTGGATGGCGATCTGCCAAGCCCGCGGCGGCAGCCGGCGCTGCTTGCCGATCGCAATGATCTGCTCGACGATGGCCCGTTGCTCCGTATCGAGATCGCTGACCCGGACGGCTACCCGTGGCGATTCCCGTGGATCGGTGGACGCGAGAACCGTGCCGCACGGCGCGCCGAACATGAAGTCATCGGAACCAACGGCACCGAGCAGGGCTGCAATCGCGGCCACCGCGATGAGGCCGCCGAGCAAGCCGACAACCACGAGCCCGACCAGCCACCGCCGCATGGCTCAACCCGCCCGCTCATAGCTGGCCACCCGCCAACCAGCGGGAGTAGAGACCAGCAGCAGCCGCACCACGACCGCGGTGGTGGGCACGTCCACCTCAACCGAACTTGCGCCCACAGTGACCGTCCGCGGTGCCTCGAGGATCTGGGCGGCTGGCACGTTCGCCGGGTCAATCGACTGAAGCTGGGGGAACAAGTCGTCGGTGGTGTAGGGCCGCAACTGCTCGACCCACCGTGCCGCGGTAATGCCCTTCGGGACGGTGAGAAACGCCTGCACCCAGGAGCGCGCGACGGTGAGCGCGGCGGCCGGGGCCGGGATGCTGGGAGAGGACACTCGGGGACGGCGGGCGATGTCCGCTTCGCCCAGCGTCGACCAGGGCTCCGGGGCGAACGAGCTGGCGTGCGGGCTCTTCGACGGCACTGCGGGGACCGGGCTAATCCGGCTCTCGGGCAGCGCCCGCTCAGCCCCGATGACGATCACGACCAGCGCCAGCACGGTTATGGCGAGGTGCTTGGGGGAACGCAGCGGCCAGCCCCAGAACCTGCGGTAGACAGCTGCGCGGCCGCGGTGAGTGCGGATCGGCACGGCGATCTTCCCCAGTCAGTCCGTGGTCCGGGCGCTGTCACCGTCAGTGCCTTCCAAGCCGACTTCGAGGCCAGCCGAGGGGCGATACACGACCCACACCGGGCGCCCGGCTACCTCCTCCAGCTCGGCTTGCCGCGGCGCGCCGCGCGGATCGCTGACCGCCGACGGCACATACACCGGCTCCTCGCCGGTCCGGGTGCGGCCTCGTGCGGTGACGCTGAATCCGGCCGGCAACGCCGCCAACCGATCCGGCCGCAACACGCTCTCGCCCGACCCGATCGGCGCCGTCTCACCGCCCCCCCGGCCAGAACCGCCCAGACCATCACCAGGACCGAGCACCGGGATCGCCGCTGGAGCACCCACACGGCGGTCCCCTCGCTCGGCCGCGACCACCACCGGTGCGCCAGCCTCCGGACGCCCGCGACTGCCAGGGACAGAGTCTGCGGTCGGTGCGCCCGAATCGGCTTCGGTACCGCGTGCCTCCTCCCAGAACCGCTCAGAGGGGGTGGCCTCGACACCTGCCGTGCGCCCCCGCAACCGGGCCAGCACACCCGGTGGGGCGGCAGGGAGCGCACCACCCACCGCACCGACCGCGAGCTCCGTCATCTGCCACATCCGCCGGAGCGGGCGGGCAACCAGCAACATCACCAGCGTGATCATCCCGGCGAGCAGCATCTGCGCGAGCACCGAGATGTCACGGGACGGGTCGAACACCCACACCATCACCAGCGTGTGCAACGCGGCCAGCGCCGAGAGCACGACGATGTTGAGCAACGCAGCACCGACAGCACGACCGACCCCGCGCAAGAGGTCGTGATACAGAATTGCGATCAAGCCGATGACCGGGCCGAGCAAGATCACCACGCGTAGCAGCACCTGGGCTAGGAGCAGTGCCGCCTGGGCAAGCAACTGAAACAGCCCGAACATCACTGCCTGTAGCGCGGCCAGAAATCCGACGCCGATCCGGTTGCCGTCCACCCCCTGGAAGTAGCCGTAGGCGCTGCCCGTCCGCTCGGCGATGGCCTTGTACTCCTGCTTCTTACGGTCCGCGACGCCGGATTTCGGATCGTCCGCGCCGCTCGCGATCTCCTGCTTGGTGTAGGCCTGCGCGCGGAGCAGGTCACGACCGAGCTGGGCGGCCTGCGGACCGTCCGGGGAACCGAACTCCCCGCGCAGCCAATTTCGGTAGATGATCTGGTCGTGCAGCAGAGTCGGCAGCGCATCACGCTGATCGATACCGACCTCGTGCAGGAAGCCGGTGCGCACCTGGTTGCTGCCCTCAACCAGGACCCCATCGAGGACCTGGGTATAGAGCAGCGGGGTGAGGTAGGTGGCGGCTGCCAGCCAGATGCCGGCCAGCGCCCACGCTGCGCGTTTGCTGACTGTGGCGAGGTCGCCACGCCAGATCGACCGGAACAGCACAACCGCCAACAGCACCGCGATCAGCCCGAACCAGGGCGCGTACACGCTGTCATACAGTGCGACCGTGCCGGAGACGATCAGGTCATTCAGCGGGGCCAGCAGACCCCCGTCGGCGAGCGCGTAGTGCAACCCGTTGGTGGCGCCGACGATCACCTTGCCGACGTCGAACAGCAGGTTGCCAGTCCAGGTGTCAATCACCGCGTTCGGGTTGCGCAGCCCCGAAGGACCGCAGCCCAGGTCGTAGGTGTGCCACACCAGTCCGGCGTAACCGACTTCGGCATACACGCTGTTCGGCGCCCCAACCTGCAGCGGCGTGGGGTCGATGGCCCCGACCATGCCGGACCCGGGCCGTTCCGGGTTGGGCGCTTGTTTGCAGTCGTCGACCCCAGGGACCTGCGCCAGCGCCGGTGACCCCAGCGCCGGTGAACACAGCGCGGTCTGCACACCGAGCACCGCGATGACCACCATCAGCAGCGCCACGATTCTCCTGCCGCGCAGCATCCGGTTTTTCATGCTCTTGCCCTGGCCGCGGCCGCCCGGCCAATCCCGTTGCGCCCCGAACCATGAGGACCTGAACCGTTGTGCTCTCCAGGCGCAACGTCAGTCCCGCCGGACAGCTCAGCACCGGGGTGACCGCCGCGCAGGGCATCCGGAGTGGTGTCCAGAGCGGCGCACAGATGCTCCAGGTGTGTGCCGGAGAAGTCCACCCGGACCCGCTCCACCCCGCCGGCGCCGTCACCGAAAATGAATTGCCGAGGTGCCCGGTCCCGTTCAGTGGCCACTCGGTCACCGCCTGGGCGGCGCCCCAGCGAGGCCACCACCTGCTCATATCCCACCCCGACAGGAACCTTGAGCAGTCGCAGCGCATCGGACTGCGCAGGCCCGTCGTCCAGCCTTCCGACGAAGACCGAGTCCAACAGCGACACGAAGCCCTGGACCTTGAGGAAGTCTGCCGGTATCTGCGACGACAGCAGGACCCGCACATTCCACTTGCGGGAGTCCCGGGCGAAGCGGTTCATCAACACCCGGCCGGTGGGAACCTCGGAGAGGAAGAACGCCTCGTCGATCCAGACCCCCTTGCGCTGGTCGCGGGGGCGCTCGTAGATCGACCGCTGGGTCAACCAGGCGGCGAGGTTGAGCAACTCCACACCGAGCGACTCGGCATCGGTCCAGTGCTCCCGGCCAATGTTGTCCTTGGGCAGGGTCAGACCGGACATGGTGAGCACGGTGAGCCGGTCGTCGCGCACCTCGGTGTAGGGATCTGCGCCCTTCTCCGGAATGAGCAGCGACATCCGCTCGCGCATCTCATCGAGGAAGTCGGCGACCACGATGGCGTGCTCATGATGGTCGGAAGGATCACGGCGCAGCATCTCGAACACCTGCCCGGGATGTGCGTCGGGCCGCCCTCCCACCGCACGGACGGCACGGAGCAGCACGATGCGTGTCTTCGCCATCCGAGCGACCTCGAAGGGCAACACTCCGGTAAGCACGTCGAGCACCAGCCGGCGCCGGGTGGCGGCAGTCAGCGCTTTCTCCCGCCGCCAGGCCCGCTCTGGGTTCTCCTCATCGAGGAAATGCGCCAGCTCGGGCTCAGCGACCACCCGGTAAGGGTTGAGAATGCCGGGCTGGGCGTTGAGCAGGTTGATCGGCCGGGCGTAGGGCCGAAGCTCGGGCAGCTCACATAGCTTGGCCAGCGGGCCAGAGGGGTCCAGCAGAGTCCAGTACGCGCCGGAACGCAGCGTCTTGTACACGATGCCGCCGCCCAGGAAGGACTTGCCGCCACCAAGCCCAGCCACCAACGCGGTCAACCCGGAGGAGTCCCGAATCTCCTGGGCCATCCACGGGTCCCAGGCGACCGGGCGCCGAGTGGCAGTGCACGTCTCGCCGAGCAGGATGCCGCGCCGGTCCCCCACCTCCGCGGTGGCAGTGGGCACCGCGGAAGCCGCCCAGATCACCGAACCACGGCGTAGGTAGGCACCGGAGGACAGCGGCTCGCCCGGGATGAACTCGCGGGCCAGCGCGTACTGCGCCTCCGGATGCTCGATGGCAATCTTGGGCTTGTAAAGATCCAGTAGCTGCTGCGCCAACCGCAGCGCATCCCGCTCAGTGGGCCCTGAGACCGCTACCCGCCACCACGACCGCACCCGGGTGCCCAGCGCGGTAAAGCCCGAGGTCATCTCGTCGTCGATTTCCAGCACCCGGGTGGCCTGCCGGACCAGACTCTGCGGCGGCTCGAGATCGTGCTCGTCGGTGTAGTGCCGCACCTGGGAACGCACCTTGTTCATCTGCCGCTGCAGCTCGCCGGCCACCTCCTCCGGGCGGCGCACATAGATACGCGCTGACCATTCGACCCCGGCCGGTAGGCGGTCCGAGCGCTGCACCCAGGGATCGTCAATCTCCGGGATCCGCAACCCGTGCATCTGCCCCACGGTGAGCACCACGACGTGCCGGGCAATCCCGGCGTTAGAGCCAGTGCGACCGCGGACGGTGAGGGTGGGGGCGTAGGGCTCGGTGTGGAAGTCAGCCGCATCGGTGAAACTGGCCAGATCTTCGGGTTCCCACGTGGCGCCGGGCGCTGCGGGCAAGTTACGCGGCGCGGGCAGTCCCAGCGAGCACGACCGGTGCATCAACCAGGACATCTCTCCCGCGGTAACCGGCCGACCCTCCAGCCCGGCGACACCGATCACGCCGTCCAGATGCTCGACCTCGGAGTCGATCGCGACCAACTCGGCGTCCACGGCGGTGGGGAACACCCGCCGCAGCACCGGTGCGGCCCGTTCCACGACCCGGTCCACCATGGAGCGGGTCTGTACCTGCACGCCGAGATAGACCTCCTTCTCGGCCATCGAGTGCCCGAGCAGCTGCTGCTGCTCACCGATCATGTAGTCGTCGAAGGACAGCGCACCGGGGGTATCGGGCAGCCGCCCCACCGCGTTGCGTACGTGTGCCTCGGCCCACATCCGGATCGGGTACGGACGAGCGGTGACCCGCAGGTGCATCCACCGGCCCTGCAATTCCGCGTACTGGCCAGCGATGGCGTGGATCAGGTCCTGACGTTGCGAGTCCGAGCGGAATGACCAACGCTGCGACGCCAGCCGGTACCAGGCGTAGACCTCCTGCCCGTTGCGCACCAGGTGCCCGTCGATGGAGCGCAGCGCGATAGACGGGGTGTAGAGGGGAACCGCAGCCTCTCCGGGAAGCTTGTGGCTGCGCCGGTTGGAACCACCCCGAGCAGCAGGCGTGGCGGTCATTACGGGGTAATAGTCCTGCGCGGGGTGCTGGTCGCGTTCAGCGCTGCGGAGGGGACGTCGGAGCCCGAACACCTGTGCGCTCCTTCCTGCGGCGGCCCCAGCGACGGCTCGGCCGCTGGCCGGGTCGAGGGCGGTCGCGTTCGACCCTGATCCGCGCCGCACTGGCGGCCCCAGCGCGAACCGCGGTCACCTTCCGGGGAGCGGTGAGTTCGCGGACCCACATCACGGCAACAGCGGTCAACGGACGTTCGTGGCTAATCCGGGAGCCGATAAGCCGGGTGAGCAAGATGGTGATGAGCAGTCCCCAACCAGTCGAGAAGAAGCCGAAGCCGATGCCCAGCTGACGCTCGACGCCGAGCACGGCGAGAAACATCACCATTCCGATGCCCCAGGCCACGTACCGTGCGCGCCACGGAAAGGTCGCCTTGGGCGGGCCGAGCCAAACCGCGTCTACCCGGTAGACATCGTCATCGGTGCGGATCCGCAACGTCGCGTCACTCCTCACTCAGCCGCTGAACAGGTTGGCGATCCACGTTCCGACGTTCACCCCGGCGCCGGACACTGCCAGCCCGATGACGCCCAGCGCGATGATCACTCCTCCAACCCGTCGCATCACCCCGGCGTTGTCTCCCTTACCGCCCCCCAGCCACAGCAGCAGAACCGCCACCGCCAGCAGCAGCAGCGGCACGATGTTGTCCAACATCCAGGTGCGCAAGTTATGGGTGCCGAGTTCGGCCCCCTGGGCGACCACGGTCAACGCAGTCATCGCAACCCCCTGGGGGTTTGATCATGGTTCAGCGCCGAGCGGCCGCCCGGCCGGTAGTGAGTAGACCATGCCAGGGTTGCCTGAGAGTACCCGGCTCGCCACGCCCAGTGGTCACTCGGACAGCGGAACGGGAGTCAGCACAGCCGCAGTGTCTTGGGTTGGCGTCGTCTTAGGTTGGCTTGGGTTGGCGTCGCCCACCGCGTAGTCTCGTTGACGCTGGACCCGCTTTCGGCAGTGTGGTCCTGGCGCCGTGTGTCGGAAGGGACTGGTTGACGTGAGCGAGACCTACACCGCGGTATACGAACGAGACGGCGAAGCTTGGATAGCGGAGATCGCCGAAGAGCCTCGGGTTCACAGCCGGTGCCCTAGCTTGACCGAGGCTCGAGAGAGCATCCGGAACGCTCTTACCCGATGGCTCAACACTGATCTCGAACAGCTCAGAATCGTTGATGACTTTCGCCTACCGGCCCAGATCCGAACCGCCAGGGAGGCAGTGAAGACGACGCGGACGGAGGACGATCGGAACCAGATGATGGCCAGCATGACCGATTCCAAATCGGCAATGAGTTGGGCCGAGGATCTGGGAATGTCCATGCGAGACCCAGTGACGGTCCAGGCGCTCATGAGCCTAGAGGGCAGAGAAGTCTCGATCGATAAATTCTGCCACACGATTACGATGGCGGAAGAGCTGGCGAGATTGACAGCGGTCAGTGATCACGTTTCCCCGGATGGCGTCCGCCAAGAGGAGTAGACGACGCGACGTGGTGTCTTTATTGCAGGCTGCGGCAGCCCTTGCATAGCCCGCTTTTACCCGTCTGGTACCCGTAGCTTCCGCATCGGCGGCAGGTCCGTCACGTCACGCGCACCCGACCCCTTGCGAACCCGCTGTCGCTCGACCCACGCAGCCCACCACGTGCGCAACCCCAT
>Ga0213881_10000516_pt1 | contig 24562 bp, 20 predicted proteins | sample BarmaccoBMER_R08_FD_160104 | JGI IMG/M metagenome (GOLD analysis project Ga0213881, IMG submission 160104) | Barbacenia macrantha exposed rock microbial communities from rupestrian grasslands, the National Park of Serra do Cipo, Brazil - ER_R08 ... | reverse complement strand
AGACCTCGGGCAGGTGGGCAGGGTCGGTTCAGGGAAATTACGCGTGGTGGTAAACAGACGTCTGAGGCTGTGCGCGCACGTCCGCCTAAGGCCAGCGCGGGAATGGGGAGGGGTCGCGCACAGATCACTTTTGGGAATCCGGCGGCCTCGAGGAGGTACCTCACCGTGCCAGTTAGTTTGACCTACCCGGGCGTGTACGTGCAGGAACTGCCCAATCCGGTGCGGCCGATTGTTGGTGTTCCGACGTCAATCGCTGCATTCGTGGGCACCGCGCCTCGAGGCCAGGTTGACGACCCGATCGAAGTCGATTCGTGGTCGGACTACGAGCGCACCTTCGGGAGCCTCAATCCCCAGGTAGCGACGCTGGACCCTGCCGTGCCGTTGAGCTACGCCGTATATCTTTTCTTCCTCAACGGCGGCGCGCGCGCGCTCGTGGTGCGTAATAGCGTCCCGACCGATACAACGGCGACAGCGGCGATCTCGGGTGACATCACACTCGACGCCAGCTCACCCGGGAAGTGGGCGGAGACGATGACGGCCACCGTGGATACGCAGAACCTTTTCGATCCGACGAATCAGTTCAACCTGACGATCAAGGTGAACGGCGATCCGTTTGAGTTCTACACGGGTTTGACCCTGGCCAACATCGCCGCGCGACTCGCATCCTCGAGGGTGGTCGCCCTCGACGCGACGAAGACATACAAGATGTTGCCGAAGACCGGCGACACTCCGTTCGCGGCGCCTCAGGCGGCCGCGCCCGCGCCGCCTGCACAACCGGCCGCTCCCGGCGCACAGCAGCCGGCGGCACCCGCGGCTCCCGCTGCGCCGGCGGCAGTAACGCTTCCGCTCGGCGACGAGGATGCGAAGACGGGGATGTACGCACTGACCAAGGCCGACATCTTCAACATGCTCTGCTTGCCGGTTCAGCCCGACGCAACGTTGGACGCGTCGAACATCCTTGGTCCGGCAGTGAAGTTCTGTAAGGACCGCCGCGCGGTTCTGATCGTCGATCCGCCGAGCACGTGGTCAAACGTCACGGCGGCGAACGCCTTCCAGACAGTCAACGCTCACCCCGCGCTGCAAGCAGGCGAGGACTTTCGCGGATATGCGGCGGTGTACTATCCGAACCTGGTCATCCCCGGTGGCCAGCAGGTCGGACCATGCGGAGCGATCGCGGGAGTGTGGGCGGCCACCGACACCGCCCGCGGCGTGTGGAAGGCGCCGGCGGGCACGGCCGCGGGAATCACCGGGATCAGCGACCTCGCGACGCACGTCGGCGAGAAAGACAGCGGGGCGCTCAACCCGATCGCGGTGAACGCCCTGCGCACGATGCAGGGGCTCGGGCCGGTCGTATGGGGCGCCCGTACGATGGCGGGCGCCGATCAATACCCCGACCAGTGGAAGTACATCCCGGTCAGGCGCACCGCGCTGTTCATCGAGGAGTCACTGCGGCGCGGGACGCAATGGGTGGTGTTCGAGCCCAACGACGAGCCGCTCTGGGCGTCCATCCGGCTCAACGTGACTTCGTTCATGAATGGGTTGTTCCGGCAGGGTGCGTTCCAGGGCGCCACGCCGGCCGAGGCGTACCTCGTGAAATGCGACAAGGACAACAACCCGCAGGACCAGATCGACCTGGGGATCGTGAACATCCTGGTCGGCTTCGCGCCGCTCAAACCGGCCGAGTTCGTGATCATCAATATCCAGCAGCAGGCCGGCCAGGCCTAGGAACCGGAGGAGGGGCACATGCCACAGTTCACGGTCAACGCTGCTCGAGTCGACCCGTACAAGAACTTCAAGTTCAGGGTCAAGTGGGATGGCAATTACGTCGCCGGCGTCAGCAAGGTCAGCGCGCTCAAGCGCACGACCGAGGTGGTTAGGCACCGGGACGGTGGGGACCCGAGCACGAGCCACAAGTCACCCGGGCGGACGGAGTTCGAAGCGATCACGCTCGAGCGAGGCGTCACCCATGACGTCGAATTCGAGAAATGGGCCAACAAGGTCTGGGACTACAAGAACGCCCAGGCGCAAACGCCCACGCAGGAGGTCTCGCTGAAGGACTTCCGCAAGGACGTCATCCTCGATGTCTTCAACGAGGCGGGCCAGAAAGTGCTCTCGTACCACGTCTACCGCTGCTGGGTGTCCGAGTTCCAGTCGCTGCCCGACCTCGACGCAAACGCGAACGCAGTCGCGATCCAGCACCTCAAGCTCGAGAACGAGGGATGGGACCGCGACACCACGGTGGTGGAGCCTACGGAGCCGTCGTTCGACGGCTAGCGAGTCCGCCGGCAGCGAGATGGTCCCGACCGCCTCCACCCTGTTGTCGGCCTGGGAGGCCGGAGCCGCCGAGGCGCCGCTCGATCGCGCGCCGTCGCTGCTGCGCTCGCTGGGCGAGATCCCTCCCGACCAGAACCTCGGCGCGATGACCGTCGGTCAGTGCGAGGCCCGGCTCTTCGAGTTGCGCCGAGCGCTCTTCGGCGATCTGCTGGAGGCGGTCGCCACATGCCCGACTTGTGGCGCAGACGTCGAGTTGAACCTGTCGCTGGCGGAGCTCGGGCCACCGCTCGCCGAGCACGCTTCCGCAGCGATCACGCTGCGGCAGAGTAACCATGCGGTCGCCTTCAGAGTCCCTTGCAACGACGATCTCCGCCGGCTCGGCGCGGCCGAACCCGAGCAGGCGATCGGCGAGCTGGTGGAGCGGTGCCTCATCGAGGCAAGGACGGCTGACGGCCACCCGGTAGCGGCGGCCCAGCTACCCCTCGAGCTGCAGCAAGCGATCCTCGAGGCGATGGCCGCCGCCGACCCGGGCGCGCAGACGCTGCTCGAAGTCAGCTGTCCGTGCGGCGCCGCCTGGGTCGACGAGCTTGACATCAGGTCGGTGGTGTGGACCGACCTGACCGATTGGGTCGGGCGCACCTTGACCGAGGTGCACCAGCTGGCCCGCGCCTATGGCTGGGCGGAGGCTGAGATTCTGGGCATCGGAGCCTGGCGGCGGCGCTGGTATCTGGAGGCGTTGGGATGGTGATCCCTTACGTGTCGCGCCTCCGCCCGCGCACGCCCGGGGCGATTCGCCCGCGGCGTCGCGGTCTGTTCGAGCCGCCGTCGCTGGCGCCAGTCGACGGTCCGTGGGCTTCGGGACTAGGTGACGGTCGGCCGTCCGACTCCGCGAGTCTCGAGGTCGAGCTCGAGGTCGAGGCCGAAGCGGGGACGGACATCGAAGTCCCCAGCCGGCAACCTGCCCCCTCCCGGTCCGAGGGGCTGTCGCCGTCGGAACCCGCGCGCGCTGAGGGCGTGGTCGGCCGGCTCGAGCCACAGCCGCAGACCCCGCTGACGGCGACGGCGAGCGGCGCGCCGCCGGCGACCGGCGAACGCGAAGGGCGCTCGCAGGCTGCCGTCGGTGGCGATGGGCGAGGAAGGAACCCGGGTGCCGACCCCGGCGTCGGTCACGCTGCGGGCGGCACGACCACCCCATCAACTGCATCGCCAAGCGAGGTGGACGCCGCGCTGCGGCCGGCAACGGGCGCACCGGCGCACCGGTCGCAAGCGTCGCGGTCGCGAGTTCGGCAGGGCAGCGCGGCTTCCCCCGGCCGCCTGGCGGGTCCCGACATACCGGAATCTCAGGTCGACCCGGCTCACCTCGGGATCGGCCGAGCGGAGCCGTCCGACCAAGCCGCTCGCGCCCTCCGGCAGCCGCTTTCCTCCCCCTCCGCCGACGGGCCACCGGCGGCGGCGCTCGAGCACTCCACCGGAACCGCCGGAGCCGGGACGGCCGGGTCGCTCCCCAGCCGCAAAGCCGGATCGCTCACGACCCGCGCAGCGAGCTTGCCGCAAATCGCAGAGCCGATGTGGGCCGATGCCCCCGCCGCCTTGCGCCCCGCCGCCTTGCGCCCCGCCGCGGCGGGCCCCGCTCGCGGCCCGACCCCGCGCGCGGCTCCCATCGAGGTCCCGACCGAATTGACGGTCACGATCGGACGGGTCGAGGTCAAGCTCCCCGCGGCGGCCGCAGCCCAGACCCCGCCGGCGCCCAGATCGCGGCCGCGCCGCCGGCCCCCGAGCTTGGATGAGTACCTGCGCGCGCGGGCGGGAGGGCTCGCGGGATGAGTAGCAGCGCCGCGATCGCGGCCGTCACGGCGACGCTGACAAAGATGATCCAGAGCGCCGTCGACGTCGACGGGACCGTTGCCGGGGGCAAGGTCACCGCCCGGCCCCCGGACCGCGCACGCCAGGGCGCCATTGGAAATCAAATCAACTTGTTTCTGTATCGCACCTCGATCGACGCCGCCTGGCGCAATCAGGATCCGGCCGCTCTTCACCCGGGCGAGAACGGTCAGCCGCCATTGCCGCTGGTCCTCTCGTACCTGATCACCGGCTACGGCGAGAACGACGACGAGATCCTCGCCCACCGCCTGCTGGGGATCGCGATGAGCGTGCTCAACGACAGGCCGCTGCTGTCGCGCAAGGAGATCCAGCAGGCGCTGGCGCCGGCCGCAGGCTCGGACCTGGAGAACCAGGTCGAGCGCGTGCGGATTACACCGCACCCCCCGCCGCAGGACGAGATCTCACGGATGTGGGCGACGTTCGGCACCGGCTACCGGCTATCGGCCGGATACGAGGCGGCGGTGGTGCTGATCGACAACACTCAGCCATCGGCGGCGCCGATGCCGGTGTTACAGCGTGGCAGCGGAGACGTAGGCCCGGTCATCGGACAGGCGTTCGTCCCCGAGATCGAAAGCGTCGTGCCCCCCAGCCGTCAAGCCGCGGCCCGGCCGGGCGATACCGTGACGCTGCTCGGGCGCCAGCTCGACACAGTCACAAACATAGAACTGACTCACGTCCGACTCGGGCAGACGAGCACGATCAGCCCCTCTGCTCGGACCGCTGCGTCGCTCACCGTGCAGCTCCCGGACCCACCGACGCTCCCCGCCGGGGCGGTGATGGTCGCGGCGCAGTTCGATGCCGGAATCGGGGCGCCGGTCGTAAGCAACGCGCTACCGGTGGCGCTCGCGCCGGTGATCGACTCGACCGCGCCCCTGAACGCGAAGCTCGACGCAAACGGACATACGACCGTGACCATCAACTGCAAGCCGGACACCCAACCGGGCCAGACGGCCGTGCTCATCGTCGGGTCCCGGGTCGTCTCCGCTCAGGCGGTGAATGCGGCGACGAGCACGCTGACCTTCCTCCTGAACGGCTTCGTTCCCGGGACGTACCCGCTCCGGCTCCGAATCGATGGCGTCGACAGCATTCCGGTCGCGGCAGTACCGTCGCCGTCGAATCCCGACGAGCCAGCGCCGATGGAGATCGACGCCAACCAACAGCTGGTGCTCAGCTAATGGCCTCCGTCGTGTCACCTGGTAGCTGGGAGGAGGTCAACGGCGAGTACCTCGCTCGCGGGCTCGCGTGGATCCGCGATTGCCTGGATCCCGACGGCGTCCAGCCCGCGGACCATTGGTCGGACGCGGTGGAGCTGAACCATGCGGAGCTGACGCCGGCGCTCGAGCTGCTCGGCGACCGGTTCGGATTGACCCGGTTCGAACGGCTCGTGCTGCTGCTGGTGGCCGCCACCGAGCTTGATCCTGGCATGAGCGCGCGGTGCGCAGTGGCGAACGGCAATCCTGCCGCCGCGTACCCAACGCTGGCACTGGCGCTGTCTTCGCTGCCCGGCGCCTCCTGGGATGTCGTCTCGGCGCAGCGTTCGCTGCGCTACTGGCGGCTCGTCGAGCTGGACGAGCCTCGCAGCTCGGCCCTGACGGCCAGGCCGCTGCGCATCGACGAGCGGATCCTCGGCTTCATCAAGGGGCTAAACGAGCTCGACGATCGGCTCACTCACATCGTCAGGCTGGCGACCGAGGAGTTCGGGACGCTCCCGGCCAGCCACCAGCAGACGATGCAAGCGATCGCCGTCGCACTGACCGAGGAGACCGACGGCGGCCGTGCGGCAGTGATCGAGCTGGTCGGCGTCGACCCGGCCGTCCGGCGCGGGCTCGCCGGAGCGGCGGCCCGGCAGCTCGGCTATGAGCTTTACGAAATGACGCCTGAGCGCATCCCGGCTGGAGCCCTCGAGCTGGGTGACCTGATGCGGATCTGGGAGCGCGAGACCCTGCTACTGCCCGTCCTCCTGTACGTCGACGCCGCCGAGCTCGCGCGCGAGAACACCACCATCGTGGAGTCGCTGCTTGAAGGGCTCCAGTCACCGGTGCTGCTCGGATGCCGGGAGCCATGGCCGCTGCGCTCGCGTCGACTGCGCGTTATCGACGTCTCGCGTCCAACCGCTACCGAGCAGGAGGCCCTCTGGCGCGACCTGCTCGGGGCATCAAACGACGAGACGGCGGCTCGGCTGGGAGCGGAGTTCGACCTCAACCAGGTGGTCATCGCAGACATCGTGCGTCAGGTGCAGCACTCCGGTGCGGGCAGCTCCGGCCTCTGGGCGGCGTGCCGCGCCCAGGCCCGGCCGCGGCTCGACACGCTCGCCCGCCGGATCGAGCCGGCGGCGCGCTGGGAGGACCTCGTGCTGCCGGCCGACGAGCTCGCTCTGTTGCGGCACCTGGTCGATCAGGTCCGCGGGCGGGCGACCGTGCTCCGCACGTGGGGACTGGCCGACCGGATCAAGCGCGGGAGCGCTGTCACCGCGTTGTTCGCCGGGGCCTCGGGGACCGGCAAGACGCTCGCGGCCGAGGTGATTGCAGCCGAACTCGAGCTCGACCTCTACCGGATCGACCTCGCGGGGGTCGTCAGCAAGTACATCGGCGAGACCGAGCGCAACCTCCGGCGCGTGTTCGACGCCGCCGAGGAGGGCGGCGGCCTATTGATGTTCGACGAGGCGGACGCCTTGTTCGGCAAGCGCAGCGAGGTCAAGGACAGTCACGATCGTTACGCGAACATCGAGGTCAACTACCTCCTGCAGCGGATGGAGGACTACCGCGGCGTCGCGATCCTCGCCACGAACCAGCGGCATGCCCTCGACGACGCCTTCCTGCGGCGCCTGCGGTTCATCGTCCCCTTCCCGTTTCCGGCGCCGGCCGAGCGAGTGCGGCTGTGGCAGCGGGCATTCCCGGCGGGGGCGCCGGTCGCGGAGCTCGACATCGACCGACTGGCGAGGCTGGCGGCCAGCGGCGGGATGATCAGGAACATCGCGCTCAACGCGGCGTTCTGCGCGGCCGGGCGACGGAGCGAGGTCACGATGGAGCTCGTGCTCGAGATGGCCAGGGTCGAGTTCCGCAAGGTCGAGCAGCCGGTGAAGGACTCGGACTTCCGCGTCACGGCGGTCTGATCGTGAAGGTCAAGGTCAGGATCGACACGCTCGCCCTCGATGGTCTCGATCTCACCCACCGGGAGCGGGACGAGCTCATCATCGCGATCCAGCGGGAGATGCGCCTGCCAGCGCCGCGCGCGCCGGTGCCGGAGGCGCAGCCCGAGCCAACCGGGCCGCCGGGCTCGCGGGTCGATACGGTAGCTCGGCACGTCGCGTTGGCCGTCAGCCGGTTACTGCCAGCCGCTCATGCGGCCGCCTTGCCCGCGGGTGGCCGCCGGTGAGCGCGCTCGGCACGGGCTATCCACGCGCCCCGCGGATGCTCCGCGGCGGGCTGGTGCGGCTCGACCCGGCGACCCACGCGATGGTCGACGTCGTGGTGTTCCAATACAACCCCGACACGCTGACGCGGACGATCCAACCGCGCGCAATCGGCGGTGAGCCAGGGGACCGGCTTGAGGTGCTCCGTTTGACAGGACCACCGCACGAAACGTTCAAGTTCGACGCCGAGATCGACGCCACGGATTACCTCGACGACCCGGACGGCAACCAGCCGGTCGCGATGGAGGGTCTGCTGCCGGCGCTGGCGACGCTCGAGCGCCTGGTGACGCCGCCGGCGAGCGACCTGCTTGCGATTGACGCCTTGTTCGACCAGGGGACGATCGAGGTCGCACCGGTCGAGTCGCCTCTGTGCGTGCTCGTGTGGGGCGTCAAGCGTGTCGTGCCCGTGCTCGTCTCAAACCTGACGATCACGGAGGAGGCGTTTGACCCCCACCTCCAGCCCATCCGGGTCAAGGCGAGCTTCGAAGTCAAGGTGCTGACGAGCAGCGATTTGCCGCTCACCCACATCGGCGGCAGCCTGTACATCGCCTATCGGCAAAGCGTTGAGCGACTCGCGGGCATGGTGACGTCGACAAACGTCCGACCCCTCGGCTTGGAGCACCTGCCGTGAGCGTGAGCCGCTACGCGAACGTCGGCACGGCCGTCTGGACCGCCCCGAGCGGCCGCAATGTTCCGTACTTGCGCCGGCGGCTGCTGCCCGCCCCCGGGTCGCTGGCCACGTTGCGAACCCACGAGGTCCGCCTCGGTGAGCGGGTGGACACGATCGCAGCGGCGGAGATCGGGGACGCCGAGATGTCGTGGCTGTTGGCTGACGCTAACCTCGCGATGCGTCCGACCGAGCTGGCCCGGCCCGGGGGCATACTCGTGATCCCGCTGCCAGCCGGCGTACCCGGAGCGGCAAGTGGCCAGTGAGCTGACACTCAGCTTGCTGGTCGGCCTCGGCCTCGATCCGGCTCCTCGGATCGTGATGGAATCGCTCACGGACGTCAGCGTCAACATTGGCGCCGGCGGGTCCTCGCCGAGCGGGTTCGAGCTGAAGTTCGCGACCAGCAAGAGTTCGCCGATCACGACCCATCTGCTGCCCTCGGGCTATTTCGATCCGCCGACGCGCGTCGTGATTTCGGCAGCGCTGCGCGGGGTCACGACGGTCTTGATGGACGGCGTGATCACTCAGCAGGACGTCGTCCCGAGCGACGAGGCGGGGAAGTCCGTCCTGTCGATCAAGGGCGAAGACCTTACGCGGATGATGGACGTGGTCGACTTCGGCGGGTTGATCCCGTACCCGGCGATGCCCGACTTCGCCCGGGTCGCGCTGATCGTTGCGAAATACATACCGATCTATCAGACGATCCCGCTGGTGATCCCCAGCATCCTGTTCGACATCAACAACCCGCTCGACGCGATCCCGTGGCAGAGCGGCACCGACCTCGAGTACATCAACATGCTCGCCGAGCGGGTCGGCTACACGTTCTACCTTCAGCCGGGCCCGATGCCCGGCATGAGCATTGCCTACTGGGGCCCCAAGCTCCAGGCCAACATCCCGTTCCTGCCGACGCCCACGCCGTTCGCGATCGACTGGGATGGACGCAGCAACGTCGAATCACTCCAGTTCTCGTTCGACGGCTTCAAGAAGACGGTGTTCGTCGTCCTGATCCAGGTCCCCGACGTGCCGGTCCCGATCCCGATCCCGATCCCCGACGTGAACCCTCTTAGTCCGCCGCTGGGCGAGAAGAACCCGGTCCCGTTGAAAGTCAAGCCGCTGACCGGGCTGTCCGGCTACTCGCCGATCGAGGCGGCCGTGATCGCGCTCGCGAAGACGGCCGACGCCGCGAACGTGATTAGCGGGCAGGGAACGCTCGACGTCCTCCGCTACGGATCAATTCTGAGCCCGCGGACCGTGGTCGAGGTGAAGGGCGCCGGGATCACGTATGACGGCGAGTACTACGTCCAGACCGTCACCCACACGATCAAGCCAGGCTCCTACAAACAAAGCTTCACGCTGGTGCGCAACCGCCTGATCCCGAGCGGCAGCGCATTTTCCGCCGATCTGTTCGGCGGCCAGCAGCTGCCAGCGTTTGCGACTGCGGCGCCCGTTTCGGCGGCGCCGCCCGGTACGCCGGTCGCGCCGCCGCCGGCGCCGATGCCACCGCTGCCGGGGCCCGGTCCCGCCGTACCCGTGCCCCTGCCCGGGGGACCGGTCGTCCCCGCAGTGGGCGGCGGCGCGGTCGTGTCCTCACTACCGGGCTCACCAACCGGCTGATCGACCACGAACGGAGACACGATGCCCGACGAGAACAAGCACAGGCGCACGACGATGGGCTCGCTCGGCTACACCGAGGAGTTCACCGTACCGTGGGTTCACCGGCCGGCCGGCGCCGGCGGCGATGACGACGGCGAGCAGCCGCCGGTCGCCAAGCGCCACTGGGGCAAATACCGCGGAGTCGTGGTCAACAACCAGGATGAGCCCCCGAGAGGGCGCCTTCTGGTCGAGGTGGCCGGGATCGTGGTCACGAACTGGGCGCTGCCGTGCCTGCCCGTCGCCTCGATCGAGTCCGGAACCTTCATGCGGCCGCAGATCGGGTCGAACGTATGGGTCGAGTTCGAACGCGGCGACCCGGACAAGCCGATCTGGACGGGCTGCTTCTGGGGCGAGGCTGACCTGCCCCCGATCGCGTACTCAGAGGATCTGATTCCTGCGGAGACGATCATGTCGATGGTCACGGCGCTGAACGGCATCGTCGTCTCCGACGTCCCGGTTCCGGTCAGCGGACCTGCGCCTCCCGGGAACGTCGTCATCACCTCGGGAGACGGCGCCGTGACGATCTCGATGACACCCGGGGGGATCACGATTTCCGCGCCCACCGTGAACATCATCGCCGACACCAAGTTCACCGTGGCCGCGCCCAACTTCATCGTCGCGTAAATGCTCGAGGTCGCCTTTCCATACAGGCTTGACGACCGTGGCCGGACGGCGACGGTGCAGAACGACGCTCACATCGAGCAGATGCTCGAGCTTCTCCTGTTCACTAGCCCGGGCGAGCGGGTCAACCGCCCCGACTTCGGTTGCGGGCTACTCGACATGGTGTTCGCGCCAAACTCCCCCGAGATCGCGGCGGCGCTCAACGTCACGATCACGGCCGCGATCGTACGCTGGCTGGGCGATGTGATCTCGCTTACGACGCTCGACGTCACGGCGGATGACAGCCGGCTCACGGTGTTCATCGCTTACATCGTGCTGGCGACCGGGGCGACCTCCGAGCTGACGCTGACCGTTCCGGGGGGCCCGTGAGCACCGAAACGCCTTGGGGTGACTTGGTCGTTGCGGGCACCGCGCGACTCGACGAGGTCCGCACACGCCACGGCAACGGAGTCGAGGGTGTCGAGGTGCGGGAGGGCGGGCGACGGTTGCTCGTCTACTTCATCGAGCGTGCGCCTCGCGGCGTCCACCCCGCCAACATCCGGATTGACGCCCCGCCGGGCGGCCGACGTGTGGTGGCGACCGAGGTGCGCCGCGCCGCGCAAGACGACCCCGAGCTCGAGGACCACCTACTGGTCGAGCTCGACCACCCCGGTGGTGGCGGGATCTACCGGCTCCGGCTCGTCGAGCCCGCCGCCGGTGGGCTCCCGGGTCACAGGACGATGAGGGGGATCGACGCGCGCTATGACCAGGTGCAATTCGTCTTTGACGTCGACGCACCACTGCCGCCGATTCAGGGTGCGCCCACCGGTGAGCCCGCCGGAGACTACGACATCTCCTATCTACTGCGGGACTACGAAGGCTTCCGCCAGCTGATGCTCGACCGGCTAGCCGTGACCATGCCGGCGTGGACCGAGCGTCACGTCCCTGACTCGTGGATCACCCTCGTCGAACTGCTGGCGTACGTCGGCGACGACCTGAGCTACTACGAGGACGCGGTCGCGACGGAGGCTTACCTGCAGACCGCACGCCAGCGCGTCTCGGTGCGGCGCCACGCTCGGCTGGTCGACTACCGGCTTCACGAGGGCTGCGACGCGCGGGCGTGGGTGAGCGTCCAGGTGACCGAGCCCGTCACCCTGCCGCCTCGCCGGATCCGCTTCGCGGCCGCCGGCGCGCTGCTGGAGGCGCGGCCGCCGTTGCTCGACGAGACTGCCGTCCCCGCGTCGGTGCTCGCGGCTCTGCCGCAGTACACGCCGCTCCCCGCCCGCCTCGGCCCGGCCGGCCGCTACGCAGACATCACCCTCCAGCCGGCGCACAACCAGATTCGGCTGTGGAGCTGGGGCGAGCTCGACAGCCACCTAGCGACCGGGGCGACCAGCGCACACCTGGTCGACGGATCGCCCCCGGCGGACAGGGGCCAGGCGCCGGACCGGGTGCTGGATTTGGCGATCGGCGACGCTCTGATCCTCGAGGAGACACACGACCCGCTCACCCAGGGGCGCGGTCCCGCGGACCCGACGCACCGCCAGGCGGTGCGCCTGACCGAGGTGCATCGGACGCTCGACCGGCTCTACCGGCAGCCGTTGCTCGAAGTCCGGTGGGCGTCCGAGGACGCGCTCACCTTTGACCTTGCGGTCACGGCGGGAGGCCACGCCGTCGGCCAGGCGACCGGCAATGTCGTCCTGGTCGGACACGGGATCGCGGTCAGCGAACCGGTTCAGCCTGGTAATCGGCGCCTCACTCGCGCCGAGCTTACGTTCTCGACCCCGTTCCCCGACCCGGCGCTGGTCGCTCGTCATCAAGCGCGCGTGCTCCGCGGGCTCTACAGGAGCTGGCGTCGCGAAGTCGGCGAGTGGCGCACGGCGGCCGAACGCGGAACGCCACTGTCGAGGCAGCAGCTCGAGCTGCTCGAGCGACAGCTCGGTGCCGAGCTGCTGTCGGAGGTTGGCCTGGGCGAGCCGTTCCGCGGCGGGGAGGAGCGACGGGAGGAGCACGCAAGGCGCGAGGCGACCGCGCTGGAGGAGCTTCTCGCGCGCGCCGGCCGGGTCCTGGCCCGACGCCGCCGCCGACTCGACGTCCTCGCGACGATCGCGGAGGCGCGCGGCCCGCTCGAGCACGTCCTGATCGAGGAACTTCGCGACGACTGGGGGCAGGAGCTGACGGCCGGACTGGCCGCGGGGCGGCCGGGATCGTGGGGGCCGGCGTCCGCATCGGATGCCCAGGATCCGCGTGCCGCGCTACCGGTGCTCGAGCTCGCCGACAGTACCGGCAACGTCTGGCGGCCCGCGGCGGATCTCGTCGGCGCCGCGCCCGACGCCCGCGTGGTCGTGGCCGAGGTCGACGACCAAGGGATCGCAGGGCTGCGGATCAACGGCGCCGACGAGACGACGTCATTCACTGCCAGCTACTGGGTCGGCAACGGCGTTGCCGGCAACGCCGAAGCCGAGACGATCAACGCCGTCGTATGGCTGGCTGCGCCGACGGGCACTGACGACGACGGGTCCGAGCCCTCGAACCCGCCGGTGGCTATAGCTGCGGTCCGTAACCCGCTTCCGGCCGCGGGTGGGGTCGAGCCCGAAGACATCATCGCGGCCAAGGCCGCGATCCCCGGTTCGTTTCTCCAGAGCCAGCCGCGCGCGCTCACCGTCGCCGATTACGTCTCGTTGGCAAACGCGGTGGAGGGTGTCCGGCGGGCCGCCGCCGAGCTCCGCTTCAGCGGCTCCCTGACCGTCGTCGACGTCGCGATCCAGCCCACCCTCGGCGAGGATCCGCACCCGGACCTGCTCGGTACAGTCAAGCACGCGCTCGAGCAGGCCCGCCGGATCAACCACGTCCTCCGGGTCACCGCGCCGCGCTACCGCGCGCTGCTGCTCGAACTCCACGTCGCGATCGCGCCGAGCACGATCCGCGTCGATGTCGCTTCCCGCCTCGCGCGGATGCTCGGGAGCGGCTGGCTACCCGACGGCACGGCCGCATTGTTCAACCCGCAGCGGCTCTCGTTCGGGCAGACCGTTTACGCGAGCCCGATCGTCGCGGCGGTGCACGGCGCCGCGGACGTCCAGGCCGTCACGCTGACGGGGCTCGGCTTCGTCGGTCAGCCGCCCGGATCGGGGGGCCCGACCGGAGCGCTTACGCTCAAGGCGCTCGAGCTGCCCCGGCTCGACAACGATCCGACTCACCCCGAGCACGGCTACGCGCTGGTGACGATCGAGGGCGGCCGATGAGCAGCGGCCTCGTTCCACCCCACAGCTCCCCGCGGCGCGCGCAGCTGCTCGAGCAGCTGCTCGTCTCCCTGGTCGCGACGGACCCGGACACGCTGCCGATCAAGACGCGATTCCTTGATGACCCGACGATCGCGCTGCTCGACGCGTGGGCGACGGTCGGCGACGTGGTCGGCTTCTACCTCGACCGGATCTCGGCCGAGGGCTTCCTGTCAACCGCCACCGAGCCGGGATCGATTCTCGCCCTCGCCGCGATGATCGGACACCGGCCGCGGCCCGGATTGGCGGCCACGGTTGCCATCGCCGTGACGATGAACACGGATCCGGATGACAAGGCGGTGCAGATCGACGCAGGCCTCCTGTGCCAGACAGTGCCGGGCCCCGGCGAGCAGCCGCAGACGTTCGAGACGACCGGCGGCATCGTCGCCCGTCCGAGCTGGACACTGCTGAAGCCGAAGCTCGACATGCCGTGGACGGCGGACGCGATTAGCGCGGCGGCCGAGGTGAAGATCGCCGGCGCGGCGTCGACATTGAAGCCGAACGACGTGATGCTCATCGATGTCGCGCAGGGCGCCGACCCGGTCGTGGTCACCGTCGGCTCAACCACGGCCGACTACAAGGCGAACGTCACGACCGTCTCCCTCCAGCAGCCGAACGAAGGCGCGACCACGCAGACGGTGGCGACCGCGACCGCCCGCGAGGCGATCGCGGCCGCACCCGAGGGGGTGACGACTGCGCTCGACAAGCTGCTGGCGTCGACGGCTCTCGCGAAGCCAACCCCCGCGGTTCCTCCGTCCGTCGACCACCTGGAGCGCAACGCCGGTTCCATCTTCGTGGAGAACTCCGACGCCGTCCCGCGGTTGTTCTCGGTCCTCAAGCCGGCCGTCGCGGCGCAGCTATATTCGGCGCTCGACAGCACGGCGCTCGGTGAAGCCGCGGTGACGGGTGCATCGGCGCTGACCGTGTCGGCGGCGCCATTCGGCGCCCGAGCGGCGCCCAAACCCGTGTTCGACGACACCGGCAGGCCCGCAGGTACCGAGCCCTGGCCGCTCGGTGGCACACAGACGCTGACGCTGACGATGGACGGGCCGGCCTTTGCCGAGGCGCTGTCTCAGGCTATGAATCCGCCCGGCACTGAGCCTCCGTCGCCGGGCCTCAGTGACAGGATCCTGGCCCGCTTCAAAGGGAATGCGCAGCTCGCTGCGCGCCGGGAGCTCGTCGTGCGGGTCGAATGCCAGCTCGCGGGACCCGCCGGCGACGTGGAGGAGAGCGCCAGCGGGGTGATCGACGTCACGCCGCCGTATCCGCCCCACCCCGGGCCGCCACCCCCGACGACCTGGCAGCCCGCGACGCTCGGCGAGCTTGGCTCCGTCACGCTGGGAATCGATAAGCAGACGTCGGAGCTGACGCTCAAGTTCACAGGAGGGAAGGATTCCAGGGTCACCTCGCTCGCGCTGACCGCGTCGCTGGACCGGCAGACCGAAGCCGTGGCGGTCGCGGTCGGCGGCACCGAGATTTTCACCTGGGAGCCGCTGATCGCGACGACGGTCAGGGGTGACTCGACACCCAACCACGTGTCGATTGGCGTGGTTGGAGTTAGGACCGAGTCTCGATCGGTGGTCGTCTCGATCGTGACCATGCTGCCGGTGAAGGACCCGAACGTTCTGCAGCTCGACCGCACCTACGAGACGATCGTCGCGGGTACCAGGGCGGTGATCCGGTCAGCGCCGATGGCCGCCCCGAAGGCGCCGGACACCGCGTCGACTAAGCCGCTGATCGCGAAGATCAATGCCGTCAAGACCGTGGCCGCAGCGGGCTTTGGGATCACGGCCAAGGTGACTCAACTCGAGCTCGATCGACCGTGGATCGACAATTCGGCAGTCGATCAGTTTGCCCTCAGGGACGTCACCGTCAACGCCCAGCCGGCCCCGCTCGACCTGCTCCCGCAGCCGCTTTCCGACGCGGGTCATCCGGTCACGGGCGACGCGATCGAGCTCGAGGGCCTGATCGCCGGCATGGAGGCCGGGCGGTTGATCATCGTGCGCGGGGTCAGGACCGACCTGCCGGGCGGTGCGACGGTGACGAGCGGCGAGCTTGCGATGGTGGCTTCGCTCACCAACGGCGCGAGCGGCGGTGAGACGACCCACACCACGCTTCAGCTGTCCGCCTCGCTCGCCTACTCCTATCAGCGCAGCACCGTCCAGATCTTCGGCAACGTCGTCCAGGCACGCCAGGGCGCGACGCTTCACGAGATCCTCGGGAGCGGCCAGCCGGCGCTCGCCCACCAGACCTTCACGCTCTCCAGCGGGCCGCCGATTGCCGATCCGTCGACCACCGCGAGCGGCTTTCAGTCGTCGCTAACTGTGACCGTGGACGGGGTGGGCTATCAGCAGGTCGATCGTTTCGACGCCGCCACCCCATCCCGGTCGTTCATGACCGGTACAGACGCTCGCGGCGCGACCACGATCACCTTCGCCGCCCCGCTACCGGCGGGCAGCGGAAACGTGCGGGCGTCCTATCGCGCCGGCGACGGGAGGCAGGGCAACGTCCGCACCGATCAGGTGACCCAGCTCCTCACCCGCCCGTCAGGGCTGGCATCGGTGACCAATCCGCTGCCGGGCGAGGGCGGCGCCCCCGGTGACGGGCCGGAGGACGTCCGGCAGGCAACGCCGAGCGGACTCCGCGGGTTGGGCCGGATCGTCACCGTTCAAGACTGTGGAGACCTCGCCGCGTCGTGGGCCGGCGTCGGCAAGGCGCTCGCGGAGAGCTCGCCGATCGACGGGCAAAACGGGGTTCTGGTCACGATCGCCGGCGTCGACCCGGAACCGTTGCCGCCGGACGGCGGGATCTGCCTGGGAATTGCCGCGGCGATCGGGAGCGAGGCGGACCCGCAGCTCCCGGTCCGCGTCGTGCCGGCGGATCTCTATGTGATCGTTGTGCAAGCCAGCATCGTCCGGGACCCGCTGGTCGATTGGGACACAACCGCCCAAGCGGTCCGCGCCGCGCTGCTGTCGACGTTTGGGTACGAGAACCGAGGGCTCGGGCAAGACGTCGCCCTCAGCGATCTGATCGCCGCCGCCCATCACGCGCCGTCGGTGCTCTCGGCCACGGTCACGGCGCTGGCGCTCGTGCCGGCGACCGTAACGGCCACCGCGCTGACGCAACGGCTGCCCGGTTTGCTCGCGGCCCCGCCTCCTGCGGTGCTGACCCTCGCCGCGGCGGCCGCCGAGTGGGGAGTCGCGGCGACGGCCGACCAGCCCGCTCCCGAGGCGGTCGCCTACCTGTCCGGCGCCGTGCCCGACACCTTGATCCTCCAGGAGCAGACGACCCCGTGAGCGACGGGCCCGTGGACAACAGCCTGTACGAGCTGCTGCCGGCGATCTTTCGGATGCGCGACGCCGAGCAGGGCGGGCCGCTGAAAGCGCTGCTCGAGGCGATCGCCGTCAACGCCGACGAGGTCGCGCGGGACATCGCGCGGGTCTACGACAACTGGTTCATCGAGACCTGCGACGACGATCTCGTCCCGTACTTCGCCGGGCTCGTCGGGGTCGACCTCGGACCATCGCGGCAATCGACAGCGGACGCGGCGGTGGCCGGAGTCGACGCCGTCTGGCGGCGGCGCCAGGTGGCGAACGCGATCGCCGACCGGCGCCGGAAGGGCACCTTCTCAGTGCTCGAGCAGCTCGCCGCCGACGCGACCGGCTGGCCTGCGCGTGCGATCGAGCTGAGCCGGATGGTGCTGGCCACGCAGTCGGTCAAGCTCCCGGACGTCGGCCGGCGCACGCTGCTTGACATCGCGGACGCCGACGCGCTCGCGTTGCCTGGCACGCCGCTATCCGCCGCCGCTCCGCTGCCCGATGTCCGGCGCTCGTCGTCCCAGCGGACACCTGGCACGGCTAACCCGGGGTCCGTGACGGTGTGGCTGTGGCGCCTGGTCGCCGACCAGGTGCAGCGCGCTCCGGCTGCGCCCGACGACGATGACGGCCGGTACACGTTCGACCAGCTCGGGCGGCATCTGCGACTCGCCGTGCGCCCGCCGCAGAATGTCACATCGCCGCCGTCGACGGAACTCGATGTCGCGACGCCGATCACGCGTCGAGCGCTGGCCGAGCGGTTGGAAGACTTCTACGGGTCCGGCCGCAGCATCTGCGTCTACCGCGGCCGAAAGCCGGTTCCTCGGTCGGAGATCCTCGTCACCGACCTCGGCCGCCGCCGCGCCCGCACCCGGCCCGGACACGTCAGCATCGATCCCGAGCTCGGACGGATCGCCTTCGACCCGCGGCACTCCCCGGAGGAGGGAGTGTACGTGACCTACTCGCGGCTCGGGATCGGCGGGCTCGGCGGCGGAGACTACGCTCGGCCGCTCCTGGCGGCGCCGCGTGTCTTCCGGGTCGGCGAGCGATCGGCCGACGCCTACCGGACCGTCGCCGCCGCACTGGAGGCCTGGCGAGAGGCGAGCGGCAAGGAACCAGTGCCGTCCGCGACGATCGAGATCGCGGACGATGGCGTCTACGAGGAACGGTTCGCGATCGACCTCGTCGCCGGAGAACGGCTTGAGATCCGGGCTGCGCAGGGCCGCCGGCCCGTGCTGATCCCGCTGGCGAGCGCCGGCAACCGTCCGGACCGCTTGCGGGTCCGCGGTCGCAGAAGCGAGCGCCACGCGCAGGAGTCAAGCGAGTCTCAGCCGGCCGAGCCGCATCCGAGGCCTGCTCCGGGCGAGCCGCATCCGAGACCTGCTCCGGGCGAGCCGCATCCGAGACCTGCTCCGGTCCTGGTCCTGGACGGGATCTGGATCGCGCGACACGCGCTCGAGCTCGATGGCCAGTTCGCCGCGGTCGAGATCCGGCACTGCACGCTCGTGCCCCCGGGCGCGCTGCCGCGCGCCGAGGACCGGCACGCGGCCAGCATCGTCGTGCGCGCGATGCCGTGTCCGATCTCGATCGTCTCATCCGTCCTCGGCCGGATCCGGGTGGAGAGCCGCGAGGTCGGCCGTGATCCGATTCCGCTCAGCATCGCCGACAGCGTGATCGACGCGTCCGAGCCCGGTGGGTGGGCGGTGCTTGGCGCCGACGAGCGGCCCGCATGGGCGTCGCTGTCGCTCGAGCGCGTCACCGTCCTGGGAGGAGCGCACGTCCACGCCGTCGACGTGGTCGAGGACTCGATCCTCACCGACCCGCTCGACTGCGAGCGACGCCAGCAGGGGACCGTTCGCTACTCGTTCATTGCGCGCGGCTCGCGCACGCCGCGACGGAGCCGCTGCCAGCCCGACGACGGGATGGCAGCCGCCGAGGCGGCGGCCGCCGGACTCCCGCCGCGCGAGCGGGAGCTAGTCGGGCTTCGTGCGCTGCATCGGTTGAGCCCGCACTTCGACAGCGTCGTGTTCGGCGATCCGGCCTACGCCCGCCTTGCGCCAGACGCGGCTCCGGAGCTCGTGCAGGGCGCCCAGGACCAGGGTGAGCTGGGCGCCTATCACAACCTGTGGCAAGCACTTCGCGTTGCCGACCTAACCGCCCGGTTAAGGGAGTTCACACCCGCCGGGGCAGAAATCGACATCCGCTTCGCCAGTTAGGAGGCATCACGTGTACGGCGACTTCTCCCGTCTCCTCGACGCCCGGTCCGGCCGTTACTCGGGCGTGCTGGCGCAGCAGGGGCGGTTCCTGCTCGACTCGGAGCTCAACGAGCAAACGTCGATCGTCCTCGACTACCTCCGCCGGCTGACGACGGACCTGATCGGCCCATTTGGGGGGCCGGCGCACCACTCCGGGTTCGAGGTCGAGCCGCTCGACAAGGATGGCAAATGCTTGGCCGTGAAGCTGAGCTCGGGCCACTACTACGTCTACGGCCTCCGCTGCGAGGCACCGGCTCCCGAGCAGGTGCTCGACGACGACGACGCGATCCCGATCGGAGAGCACGAGCCACCGTTCGTGATCTATCTCGTGGTCTGGGAGCAGTCGGTCGGAGCGGTGCAGGATGCAAACCTCGTCGAGCCAGCCTTGGGCCCGGGCGTCATCGACACGACGAGGCGCAGCCAGGTCCGCTGGTATCCACACGCGACGGCGCGGCTACCTCTTCACGAAGATCTCACATCGCTTGACCGCGAAGCAATCGCAGAGGCTTTTCACGAGCACAACTCCGACGGCGGCCGCCGCCCTCGGCTAGGTGCCCGGGTTAATCCGCACGCACCAATCGAGCCGGGGCCTTCGGCGGCGCCCGTCGTAGTCGGCTACTCCGGGGTCGAGAACCAGCTCTACCGCGTCGAAATCCATCACGGTGGCGAGGCGCACGAGGCGACTTTCAAGTGGTCGCGCGACAACGGCTCGGTCGAGATCGCGCTTGAGGCACTGAGTCCGCGCGACGCGGACGGCCTACGGACGGCGACGCTCCGGCCGGGCTGGCACGAGCTGCAACGCGGTCTGCAGGATGGAGACTGGGTCGAGCTGGTAGACGATCGCTGGGCGCCGACGGGCACGCCACCGCCGCTCATGCGCGTCGACCACCTCCTTCTAGCTAAGCACCAGCTGATCCTCGAGGACGCGCACAGCGAACGTGACTTCGACCCCCAGGCGCATCCTTTCCTTCGCCGCTGGGACCAGCACCCTGACTCGAAGAGGTCCGACCGCGGGATTCCGGTCGAGGACGCTGATGGCACGTGGTTCGACCTCGAGGACGGAGTCCAAGTGCTGTTCGAGAAGGCGGACGCGGAATATCACCGCGGTGACTACTGGATGATCCCCGCCCGGACCGCAAGTCCCACCGGGATCCTGTGGCCGAGCAGGAACGCGGATCCGCTCGCGGTCCCGCCGCATGGCCCCCTCCGGTACCTCGCCCCGCTGGCCCTGGTGGAAACGCTGTCCGGCGACCCGACCGACCTGCGGATCCTGTTCTCCCATCTGCCGCAGGCCTTCACCGAAGCCAACACGGCCATCCGGCCCGTGTTCAAGCCGGACATCGGCCCGGACACGACCGCAGTGCGGATCAGCGCGGAGCCGCGGCGCTTCCAGCTCCGATCCCTGGGTCCGGGCTCCGCCGGGGTCTTGATTGACCTCTACGACGGCCTGACCGTGGGCCGCTCGCCTGACTGCGGTGCCGCCTTCGACCTGACTGAGGTGTCCCGCCGCCACGCGATCTTCGGCGTCACGGGCGACGGAGTCACCATCATGGATCTCGGGTCGACGAACGGAACGTTCGTGAACGGCACACGAATCGAGCCGCGGACGCCAATCCCGGTCTCGCCGGGCGACTCGATCGAGATCGGCACCGAAGCCGTGCAACTGCAGCTGGAGGCTGCATGAGCACAAACGGACGAATGCCCTGGAGCGAGCTGGCGCCAATCCCCGGCGGCTACCTGCGCAGCGACGCGGCGGCGGCGTTCAACGCGATGCATGACGAGTCGATCCGCCGCTTCAACCTCGCCTTACACCCGCTCGGGCCGATGTCGAGCTACCGCGACCTGCAACAGCAGCAGCAGCTCTGGAACCTCCACCGGTCCGGTCGTGGCAATCTTGCCGCCCGCCCCGGCACCTCCAACCACGGCTGGGGCTTGGCGGTTGACTTTGCGACGCCGAAGATGCGCGGCGTCGTCGACGCCATCGGCGCTGGGTTCGGGTGGTCCAAGCGGTGGAGCGACGCTCCCAGCGAGTGGTGGCACGTCCTCTATAAGCCTGGGATCTGGCACGGCAGCGCAGGGCCTCCCGTGCCGCCGAGGCCCGGCGCGGCCGCAGGGTCGCTCTCCGAAGGCGCTAGCGGCGACGGCGTCGCAGTCGTGCAGCAGGCGCTGCGGGCGCATGGCAGTGCCGACGTGGTCATCGACGGCTCGTTCGGACCCGCGACCACGGCCGCGGTACGGAAGCTCCAGGCGGCCCGTCACCTGGTCGCCGACGGCGTCGTCGGTCCGGTGACGCGACAGGCGCTCGGCATAACCGGTCACTAACGGGAGTGAACATGACCACCGAAGCGAAGAACATCGAAACCGAGGCCGTCTCAGCCTTCTCGCGCTTCCTCGACACCCACCTGCCACCCAATCGAGTCGTCATGCTGTTCGGACCAGTAGTGGCGATCATCGCGGGCGCAGTCGCGTCCTGGCTCGCCACGCACTTTCCGGGTCTCAACCTAGACACTTCGAGCACCGCCGGCATGATCACCCAGGGGATCAATTTCGCCATCGGGGCACTCGTGACGCTGGCGCTTCAGCACAAGTGGCTGGCGGGATGGCAGCAGTATGAGGCGAACAAGACCTCGACTGGTACGGGCGATCCCAACCTCGCCGCCGCGCTCCTGGCAGCGGTGCCACCGACGGCACTGCCGCCGTTGCAGCCGTCCGGCGAATATAACCCTGCCCTCGACGCGCCGACGACCGTGAACACCGTGCCGGCCCAGCCGCAGACCGGACCGCCGGAGGGGACCGGCAGCCCAAGCGACGGAGCCTGGGAATGATCCCGGGAGTCGACGTCTCGAACAACAACGGGGCCGTCGCCTGGGGCGCGATCGCGCGGGCAGGCCATCGCTTCGCGTACATCAAGGCAACCGAGGGGCTCGACTACCGGGATCCGGATTTCGCCGACAACTGGGGCAACGCCGGGATCGCCGGGCTGCTCCGCGGCGCTTACCACTTCGCCCGGCCGCAGCCCGGCCGCACCGGCGCGCAAGAGGCGGCGTGGTTCTGTGCTGCGATGAACCGGCTGGGCGCCTGGCACAAAGGCAATCTTCCGCCCGCACTGGACCTCGAGTGGAGCTCGGGATTGTCGGCCGCCGAGGTGCACGGCTGGGCGGGGGCGTTCGTCGCCGAGTTACACCGACGCACCGGGCGCACGCCGATGATCTACACCGGCCGATTCTGGAAGCACAGCATCGGCAACCCCACCGGTTCGTTCGGATGCCCGCTCTGGCTTGCGCAATACGGCCCGACGGCACAGGTTCCCGCCGCATGGAGCAAGTGGACGATCTGGCAGCACACGAGCAGCGGCACGGTGCCGGGCGCGGGGCAGCTCGACCTCAACCGCTTCGTCGGCAGCGAGGCCGAGTTACATGCGTTGGCGCAGAGCCAGAGCGAGCCGCCCAGGCCGCCACCGAGCCCCAACCCGCCGGCATGGCCGGGCCAGCCGCTGATGCAGGGCGCGAGCGGGCGAGCGGTCAGCGAGTGGCAGCAGCAGATGCACGCCCGTGGGTTCGCGACGCTGTCCGTCGATGGCGTCTACGGCCCGATGTGCGCGCGTGCATGCCGTTGGCTGCAGATGTACAAGCGGCTTCAGGTCGACGGCATCGTCGACGAGCGGACCTGGAAGGCAACGTGGGGGCCAGCATGACGCCTCGCGTCAGGGCGCGGTCACCACAGATGCCTGTCCCGGATCCGTGACGAGGACCGTGCCTTCCCACATGCACTCGCACGTCGCGAACTCGTCGAACGCGGCGACGCCATCGAGCAGCACAGACGCCGGCGGGTCCCACGGAGCGACGATGGCGGGAACGCACGGAGCGGGCGTGAACACACCGCTCGCCGCGGCGGTGGCCGCGATCACGGCGGGGTTGGCCGGCGAGTTGCACATCCCGAACGTTGTGATATTCACGCCGGGCGCGAAGTCGGTGACGACGGCGAGCGGCATCGGCATCGAGATGGCCGTATGTGGTGGTCCGGGTTCGACGATCAGGACGTCCGGTGCGTCGCCCATGTCACACATGATCTCGGCGGTGTCGGCGACCAGAAAGGGCATCGGATGACCACTGTCTCACGTTCGCGCGCGTGCTGCAACCTCTCCGCCGGTTGGCCCGCGTGCGCCTGTGACTGAGCGAGTTCACCGGCCCCGGACTCGGCGACCGGGACTGGCGACGGCCGCCGCGGCCAAGCCGAGAGGAGGCCTCGGACGACCCGGGACGTTTGGTCACGCCGAGACTCCGACGTAGTCGTGACGGACGGCGCCAGCGTGAACAGTTCCAGGCCGCCGCAGTCGCTGCTTGGACCGCAGGTTGACCGGTGACATGCAGAGCCTCGGCGATCACCTTGAAGCCGTTGCGGAACGCGAACCGCACCAGCGTGCGCGCCGACCAGCCAGCCGGTCTCTGCACAGCTCGCGGGAAGAAACGATGGCTCATGCGACGGCCGGATCAGGGTCAGGCGACCGAACGAGGCAAAGCCGTCAGCCTCCCGGCGTCGTCAGTAGGGTTACGGTAGCCATGCAAGCTGATTGGGAACGGACACGTGCCTCGCCGATCCCCGCACAGCCGGTCAGGACCGGGTCGCAGAGATACGAGGCTCTCCGGCTCGTCCGTGATGCTCTCGAGACCGCCGGCGAACCGCTGACGCCGGCCGACCGCACCCAGTGGGAGTCTCGCCTCGGTCATGATCTGAGCCGCGTCAGGGTGCACAGCGATGAGCGGGCTGCACGCGCGGCGGACGCGGCCGACGCATCTGCGTTCACGGTCGGGCGCCATCTCGTGTTTGGTGCCGGGCAGTCTGTGACCAGCGATCAGGGCCGACTGCTGGGCCACGAGCTGGTGCACGCTGTGCAGCAACGCTTCGCTGACCTCCCGAACAAGGGCTTGGTCGTAGGACCTGCCGACGGCCCGGCCGAGACAGCGGCTCGACGAGTCGCGGCGGAGCGGGCAGGTGAACAGTCGCCGCGCCCAAGGGGGAGTGCTTGGGAACAGCGCGGGGCCTCCCCGCTTCAGATGGACTCGGGCGCTCCGCGCGTCCAGCGACAGGAACGGCATGGTGAGCCACCCAGCGGCACGAGAACCACCAAGAAGGTCCAGAAGCCCATAAAGATCGAGCACAAGGTTCCCGCCACCGACTTGAAGAAGCATGCGACCGGAGCCACGGCTCGCCCTGCGTCGTCGGGGACG
>Ga0213881_10000515_pt1 | contig 24624 bp, 18 predicted proteins | sample BarmaccoBMER_R08_FD_160104 | JGI IMG/M metagenome (GOLD analysis project Ga0213881, IMG submission 160104) | Barbacenia macrantha exposed rock microbial communities from rupestrian grasslands, the National Park of Serra do Cipo, Brazil - ER_R08 ... | reverse complement strand
AGGGCACCGAGATGGTGATGCCGGGCGACAATGTGACGATGACGGTGGAGCTGATCGTGCCGATCGCGATGGAGGAGAAGCTCCGCTTTGCCATCCGCGAGGGCGGCCGCACCGTCGGCGCCGGCGTCGTCGCGCAGATCATCGAGTGACGAATAGGAGTGTAGCTCAACTGGCTAGAGCACCGGTCTCCAAAACCGGGGGTTGGGGGTTCGAGTCCCTCCACTCCTGCCAAAAGCAGCGAACAGAGGACAGAAGACGGACGACAGAAGGCTGAAAATCAGGCGCCCGATATCTATATCCGGCGTCCGTCCTCTGTTCTCCGGTTATCCGAACATGGCCAAGGCAAACATATTCAAGTTCATGCAGGAGGTGCGCGACGAGACGCAGAAGGTCACTTGGCCGACGCGTCGCGAAACCGCAATCACCACTGCGATGGTGTTCGTAATGGTGGCAATCGCGGCGGTGTTCTTCCTGGTTGCGGATCAGTTCATCCGGCTGCTGGTAACGACGGTGTTGACCTTTGCTAGCTGAACAGACGGTTAGAGAACGAACGGCGGGATCACCGGCCATGGCCAAGCGCTGGTACATCGTGCACGCCTATTCCAATTTCGAGAACAAGGTCGCCGAGTCGATCCGCGATCAGGCGAAGGCGCGGGGCCTCTCGCACCTGTTCGAGCAGGAAGTGGGCCAAGGCGGCGTCCTGGTGCCGATGGAGAAAGTGGTCGAGGTGCGCCGCGGTCGAAAGACCGAGGCGGAGAAAAAGTTTTTTCCCGGCTACGTGCTGGTCAAGGTGGAGCTGACCGACGAGGCTTATCACCTGATCAAGAACACGCCGAAGGTCACGGGTTTTCTCGGCGCCGACAAGTCGAAGCCGACCCCGATCAGCGACGCCGAGGCCGCGCGCATCCTGCACCAGGTGCAGGAGGGCATCGAACGGCCGAAGCCGTCGATCACCTTCGAGGTGGGCGAGCAGGTGCGCGTCTCCGACGGCCCCTTCGCCTCGTTCAACGGCACGGTCGAGGAAGTGGATGACGCGCGTTCGCGGGTGAAGGTCGCGGTGTCGATCTTCGGCCGCGCCACGCCGGTCGAACTCGAGTTCGGACAGGTCGAGAAGCTCTAAGAAGAAAGCATCATGGCAAAGAAAATTACCGGGTATCTCAAGCTGCAAGTGCCGGCCGGGGCGGCCAACCCGTCGCCGCCGATCGGGCCGGCGCTTGGTCAGCGCGGCCTCAACATCATGGAGTTCTGCAAGGCGTTCAACGCGCAGACCCAGAACCTGGAGCGCAATTCGCCCATCCCGGTGGTGATCACGATTTATGCGGACCGTTCGTTCAGCTTCGAGATGCGCACCCCGCCGGTGGCGTACTTCCTCAAGAAGGCGGCGAATGTTGAAAAGGGGGCGAATACACCGGGCCGCGGCACCATCGGGACGGTGACCAAGGCGCAGGTTCGCGAAATCGCAGAGAAGAAGATGAAGGACCTCAACTGCGACACCGTCGAGGCGGCCGAGCGTATGGTCGCTGGGTCGGCGCGCTCGATGGGTCTCGAGGTCGGAGGGTAAGGCGATGGCACACGGCAAACGGACCGAGACGGCGCGCGAGGGCATCGACCGCGCCAAGTTCTATCCGCTCCCCGAAGCGGTGAAGCTCGTCAAAGACCGGGCGAAAGCGAAGTTCGACGAGACCATCGAGGTGGCGATGAACCTCGGGGTCGATCCGCGCCACGCCGATCAGATGGTGCGCGGGGTCGTCAACCTGCCGAATGGTTCCGGCCGCACCCAGCGCGTCGCGGTGTTCGCGCGCGGGGCCAAGGCCGAGGAAGCAAAAGCCGCCGGCGCCGACATCGTCGGCGCCGAGGACTTGGTCGAGAAAGTCAATGCCGGGCAGATCGACTTCGACCGCTGCATCGCCACCCCGGACCTGATGCCGCTCGTCGGTCGTCTCGGCAAGGTGCTCGGCCCGCGCGGCCTGATGCCCAATCCGAAGGTCGGCACCGTGACCGCGGACGTGACCACCGCGGTGCGCGGCGCCAAGGGCGGGTCGGTCGAGTTTCGCGTCGAAAAGGCAGGCATCGTGCACGCGGGCGTCGGCAAGGCCTCGTTCACGGAGGAGAAGCTCGTCGAGAACGTGCGGGCGTTCGCGGACGCGGTCCAGAAGGCCAAGCCGGCCGGCGCCAAGGGCTCGTTCGTGAACAAGATTTCGCTCTCCTCGACCATGGGGCCGGGGGTGAAAATCGAGCCTTCGACCGTATTCCGCGTCGAAGGAGCGAAGGCATGAGTTTTCCGCGGCTTGGCGTTTCATGCCGAGAACGGAACTGAAGTTTTCCGTCGGGCGTGCCCGGCGGAAAGGGCCGGATAGATCCCTCGGGATCGATCTGGTCCGTCCTGTCCGAGACTGCAGGCGCCGGGCAACCGGCTTAATCACGCCTGCATAGACGGGGAAGGCCGACGTTTCGGGCGCAAGCCCATCGCCGGTTCGAACCTCGGAGACCTGGAGCGGCTTTCGCCGGACCGGGGGGCAGGGCATCGGAGCGTCGTCCCGGTTCGCCGGGGCGGCTGGTGCAACCCAACGGTCTCCGGCCATCGGCCGGAACCGCGGACCGGAAAGAGGATCCACGTGGATCGAGCGGAAAAGAAAGAGCTCGTCGCGACGCTCAATGCGGTCTTCAAGGACGCGAACGTCGTCGTCGTTGCTCACTATTCCGGCCTCACGGTCGTCCAGATGCAGACTCTGCGTCGGCAGATGAAGCAGGCGGGCGCCGCCGTGCGGGTCGCGAAAAACCGTCTCGCCAAGATCGCTCTTGACGGCACGGACGCCGCAAGCATCGCGCCCCTGCTCAAGGGGCCGACCCTGATCGCCTACTCGGGCGATCCGGTCGCGGCGCCCAAGGTAGCCGTCGACTTCGCCAAGACGAACGAGCGGTTCGTCATCCTCGGCGGAGCGATGGGCACAACCTCCCTGAACGTGGATGGGGTCAGGGCGCTTGCCGCCTTGCCGTCCCTCGATGAGCTGCGCGGCAAGATCGTCGGCCTTATCCAGGCCCCGGCGACCAAGATTGCCCAGCTTGTCAACGCTCCCGCGAGCAAGCTCGCGCGCGTCGTTCAGGCCTACGCCGACAAGGGCCAAGCCGAAACGGGCGAGGCCGCAACAGGCGAAGCGGCTTAGCCGCCTCGCCGGGACTTGGTTCGAACCGAAAAAGGACTATCTATCATGACTGATCTATCAAAACTGGTGGACGACCTGAGCAGCCTGACCGTCCTTGAGGCGGCCGAGCTTGCGAAGTTGCTTGAGGAGAAGTGGGGCGTTTCCGCTGCGGCCGCAGTCGCCGTGGCGGCGGGCCCGGCCGCGGCCGCCGCCGCCCCCGTCGAGGAGAAGACGGAGTTCACGGTCGTTCTGGCCGCGATCGGCGATAAGAAGATCGAGGTGATCAAGGAAGTGCGCGCCATGACCGGCCTTGGACTCAAGGAAGCCAAGGACTTGGTCGAGGGCGCTCCCAAGGCGGTCAAGGAAGGCGTGAGCAAGGACGAGGCCGCGAAGATCAAGGCCACGCTGGAGAAAGTAGGGGCCAAGGTCGAATTGAAGTAAACGTGAGTGGATTCAAGCGATTCCGGGGTTTACACCCCCGGAATCGCCACGATTGCCGCCTAATGGCGCTAAACTTGCATGCGATTCGGAACTTGGGGCCCGGATCGTCGATTACAGCATGGTCCGGGAAAGCGGGTAGCGCTTTCGGACAAGATCATGCGCAGACAGAGGAGGTGAACCCGCCGGCTGGTCCGACTGACGGCAGCTCGGTGGGTTTGGCCTGAGTAATACCCGTCCCGGGACACGGCCTCATCGGCCGTCGGGAAGCCGTCGCGGCATGGGGCTGCGACGCGAGCACGAGGCCAACAATGGCGCAGACATTTACCGGTCGCAAGCGGGTCCGCAAATTCTTCGGCAAGATCGAGGAAGTCGCCGAGATGCCGAACCTCATCGAGGTTCAGAAGGCGTCTTACGACCAATTCCTGCTGATCCAGGAGCCGAAGGGCGGCCGGCCGGACGAGGGCCTCCAGGCCGTCTTCCACTCGGTATTTCCGATCAATGACTTCTCCAACACGTCGCAACTCGAGTTCGTCAAGTATGAGTTCGAGCCGCCCAAGTACGATGTCGACGAATGCCGCCAGCGCGGCATGACCTATGCGGCGCCGCTCAAGGTCACCTTGCGCCTGATCGTGTTCGACGTGGACGAGGAGACCGGCGCGAAATCGGTCAAGGACATCAAGGAGCAGGACGTCTACATGGGCGACATTCCGCTCATGACGGCGAACGGCACCTTCGTGGTCAACGGCACCGAGCGCGTCATTGTCAGCCAGATGCACCGTTCGCCCGGCGTGTTCTTCGATCACGACAAGGGCAAGACCCACTCCTCCGGCAAGCTGCTGTTTGCCGCGCGCATCATCCCCTATCGCGGCTCCTGGCTCGACATCGAGTTCGACGCCAAGGACATCGTCTATGCGCGCATCGACCGGCGCCGAAAGATTCCGGTGACGTCGCTGCTCTACGCGCTCGGCATGGACGGCGAGGAAATTCTCAACACCTTCTATCGGCAAGTGCACTACAAGCGCGCCAAGGACGGTTGGCGCGTGCCGTTCGATGCCAATCGGCTGCGCGGCTACAAGGCGGTCAACGATCTCGTCGATGCCGACAGCGGCAAGGTGGTGGTCGAGGCCGGCAAGAAAATCACCGTGCGCCAAGCGCGCCAGCTCGCCGAGCGCGGGCTCAAAGCGCTGCGCATGACCGACGAGGAGCTGATCGGCCATTACATCGCCGAGGACCTCGTCAACCCGAAGACCGGCGAAATCTACGTCGAGGCGGGCGAGGAGATCAGCGAGAAGAATTTGGCCGTGCTCAACGAGGCCGGTTACAAAGAAATCCCGGTGCTCGACATCGATCACGTCAGCGTAGGTGCCTACATCCGCAACACGCTCACGGTAGACAAGAATATGACGCGTGAGGACGCGCTGTTCGACATCTACCGGGTCATGCGTCCGGGCGAGCCGCCGACGCTTGACACCGCCCAATCGATGTTCCAGTCGCTGTTCTTCGATCCCGAGCGCTACGACCTCTCGGCGGTCGGCCGCGTGAAGATGAACATGCGGCTTGATCTCGACGCCGAGGACACCGTACGCGTGCTGCGCAAGGACGACATCCTGGCGGTGATCCGCACGCTGCTCGATTTGCGCGACGGCAAGGGCGAGATCGACGACATCGACCATCTCGGCAATCGCCGGGTGCGCTCGGTCGGCGAGCTGATGGAAAATCAGTACCGCATCGGGCTGCTGCGCATGGAGCGCGCGATCAAGGAGCGCATGAGTTCGGTCGACATCGACACCGTGATGCCGCAGGACCTGATCAACGCCAAGCCGGCGGCGGCGGCGGTGCGCGAGTTCTTCGGCTCGTCCCAGCTCTCGCAGTTCATGGACCAGACGAACCCGCTCTCCGAGATCACCCACAAGCGGCGCCTCTCGGCGCTCGGGCCGGGCGGGCTCACGCGCGAGCGCGCCGGATTCGAGGTGCGCGACGTGCATCCGACCCATTACGGCCGCATCTGCCCGATCGAGACGCCGGAAGGTCCGAACATCGGCCTGATCAATTCGCTCGCGACCTACGCGCGGGTGAATAAATACGGCTTCGTCGAGACGCCCTACCGAAAGGTCAAGGACGGCCGGGTCACCGACGAGGTGATCTATCTCTCCGCCATGGAGGAGGGCCGCTACTACGTCGCTCAGGCGAACGCGCAGCTCGACGCGAAAGGCCGCTTCACCGACGACCTGATCGTGTGCCGGCACTCCGGCGACGTGCAGATGATCGCGCCCGACAAAGTTGACTTTATGGATGTCTCGCCGAAGCAGTTGGTGTCGGTCGCCGCGGCGCTCATTCCCTTCCTCGAGAACGATGACGCCAATCGGGCACTCATGGGCTCGAACATGCAGCGCCAAGCAGTGCCGCTTGTGCGTGCCGAGGCTCCTTACGTGGGCACCGGCATGGAAGGTGTGGTGGCGCGGGATTCCGGAGCCGCCATCGGCGCCCGGCGCACCGGTGTGATCGACCAGGTCGATGCCACTCGTATCGTGGTGCGCGCGACCGAGGATCTCGATCCTACCCGCTCGGGCGTCGACATTTACCGGCTGCAGAAGTTCCAGCGTTCGAACCAGAACACCTGCATCAACCAGCGGCCGCTCGTGAAGGTGGGCGACGTGGTGCACAAGGGTGACATCATCGCCGACGGTCCCTCGACCGAACTCGGCGAACTGGCACTCGGGCGCAACGTCCTCGTCGCGTTCATGCCGTGGAACGGCTACAACTTCGAAGACTCGATCCTGTTGTCCGAGCGCATCGTCAAGGACGACGTCTTCACCTCGATCCATATCGAAGAATTCGAGGTGATGGCGCGCGACACCAAGCTCGGGCCGGAGGAAATCACCCGCGACATCCCGAACGTTTCGGAAGAGGCGCTCAAGAACCTCGACGAGGCGGGCATCGTCTACATCGGTGCCGAGGTTCGCGCCGGCGACATTCTCGTGGGCAAGATCACGCCCAAGGGCGAAAGCCCGATGACGCCGGAAGAGAAGCTCCTGCGCGCGATCTTCGGCGAGAAAGCGTCCGACGTGCGCGACACCTCGCTGCGCGTGCCGCCGGGCGTCCAGGGTACCGTGGTCGAAGTGCGCGTGTTCAACCGCCATGGCGTCGAGAAAGACGAGCGCGCGCTCGCGATCGAGCGCGAGGAAATCGAGCGGCTCGCCAAGGACCGCGACGATGAGCAGGCGATCCTCGACCGCAACGTCTACGGCCGTCTCGGCGACATGCTCGAAGGCAAAACCGGCATCGCCGGCCCGAAGGGCTTCAAGAAGGACAGCCGCATCACCCGGGCGGTGCTCGACGAGCATCCGCGTTCGCAGTGGTGGCTGTTTGCCGTGTCCAACGACCGGCTGATGGGCGAGGTCGAGGCGATTCGCAAACAGTACGACGAGTCGAAGAAGGGGCTCGAGCAGCGCTTCCTCGACAAGGTCGAAAAGCTCCAGCGCGGCGACGAGCTGCCGCCCGGCGTGATGAAGATGGTCAAGGTCTTCGTCGCGGTGAAGCGCAAGATCCAGCCCGGCGACAAGATGGCGGGCCGCCACGGCAACAAGGGCGTGGTGTCGAAAATCGTGCCGACCGAGGACATGCCGTTCCTGGAAGACGGCACGCAGGTCGATATCGTGCTCAATCCGCTCGGCGTGCCCAGCCGCATGAACGTCGGGCAGATTCTCGAGACCCATCTCGGCTGGGCCTGCGCCGGCCTCGGCCACCGCATCGGCCAGGCGGTCGATGCGTATTACTCGCGTCACGACCTCAAGCCGTTGCGCGAGACCTTGAAGAAAGTCTACGGCGAGGACGAGACCATCAAGTCGCTCGGTGAGAACGAATTGGTGGAGCTCGGCGGCAACCTGCGTCACGGCGTGCCGATCGCCACGCCGGTGTTCGATGGGGCCAAGGAGGCGGATATCGAGCGCATGCTCGACCTCGCCGGCCTCGATCACTCCGGCCAAGTAACGCTGCACGACGGGCGTACCGGCGAGGAGTTCGATCGCAAGGTGACGGTCGGCTACATCTATATGATGAAGCTGCATCACCTGGTGGACGACAAGATCCACGCCCGCTCGATCGGCCCCTACAGCCTCGTCACCCAGCAGCCGTTGGGCGGCAAGGCGCAGTTCGGCGGCCAGCGCTTCGGCGAAATGGAGGTGTGGGCGCTCGAAGCCTACGGCGCCGCCTACACGCTGCAAGAGATGCTTACCGTCAAATCGGACGACGTCGCCGGCCGCACCAAGGTCTACGAGGCGATCGTGCGCGGCGACGACACGTTCGAGGCGGGCATCCCCGAGTCGTTCAACGTGCTGGTCAAGGAGATGCGTTCGCTCGGTCTCAATGTCGACCTGCACAATTCCAAGCAGCGATCCGGCTCCGGTGGCGGCGAGAGTGCCGAGGCTGCCGAGTAAGCAGAGGACACAAGACGGACGACAGACGGCGGAAAGCTTCGTCGGCTGTCGTCCGATGATCAGTTCGGATCAGTGGGAAAACTGACCAGGGAGAGCGGAAGCCGGATTTGACAATAGACGCAGCGGTTAACTGTCGTCTGTCATCCGTCCTCTTCCTCCGACACGGAGACGAGAATGAACCAAGAAGTGATGAATCTTTTCAGCCCGCAGGTCCCGGCGCAGGTCTTCGATCAGATCCGGATCTCGATCGCGAGCCCGGACAAGATTCTGTCGTGGTCCTACGGCGAGATCAAAAAGCCGGAGACGATCAACTACCGCACGTTCAAGCCGGAACGCGACGGCTTGTTCTGCGCGCGCATCTTCGGCCCGATCAAGGACTACGAGTGCTTGTGCGGCAAGTACAAGCGCATGAAGTACAAGGGGATCATCTGTGAGAAGTGCGGCGTCGAGGTGACGCTCTCGCGCGTGCGGCGCGAGCGCATGGGGCACATCGAGCTTGCCGCGCCGGTGGCGCACATCTGGTTCTTGAAGTCGCTGCCGAGCCGCATCGGTTTGCTGCTCGACATGACGCTCAAGGACCTCGAGCGCATCCTTTATTTCGAGAACTACGTCGTGATCGAGCCGGGCCTCACCCCGCTCAAGGATCGCCAGCTGTTGAGCGAGGAAGAGTATCTGCGCGCCCAGGAGGAATACGGCGCGGATTCCTTCACCGCCATGATCGGCGCCGAGGCGATCCGCGGCATGTTGCGCGCCCTCGACCTCGAGAAGATGGCGATCGACCTGCGCAAGGAGATCGCCGAGTCGACCTCCGAGCTCAAGCCGAAGAAGCTCGCCAAGCGGCTCAAGCTGATCGAGGCCTTCGTCCAGTCGCACAACAAGCCCGAGTGGATGATTCTTCAGGTCGTGCCGGTGATCCCGCCCGACCTGCGGCCGCTCGTGCCGCTCGACGGCGGCCGCTTCGCCACGTCGGACCTCAACGACCTCTACCGCCGCGTCATCAACCGTAACAACCGCCTCAAGCGGCTGATCGAACTGCGCGCGCCCGACATCATCATCCGTAACGAGAAGCGGATGCTGCAGGAGGCGGTCGACGCGCTCTTCGACAACGGCCGGCGCGGCCGCGTCATCACCGGCGCCAACAAGCGCCCCCTCAAGTCGCTCGCCGACATGCTCAAAGGCAAGCAGGGCCGGTTCCGGCAGAACCTGCTCGGCAAGCGCGTCGATTACTCCGGTCGTTCGGTCATCGTGGTCGGCCCCGAACTCAAGCTGCATCAGTGCGGGCTGCCTAAGAAGATGGCGCTCGAACTGTTCAAGCCGTTCATCTACTCGCGGCTCGACGCCAAGGGCCTCTCGACCACGGTCAAGCAGGCCAAGAAGCTGGTCGAGAAGGAGAAGCCGGAAGTCTGGGACATCCTCGACGAGGTGATCCGCGAGCATCCGGTGCTGCTCAACCGCGCGCCCACCCTGCACCGCCTCGGCATCCAGGCGTTCGAGCCGGTGCTGATCGAGGGCAAGGCGATCCAGCTGCACCCGCTGGTTTGCGCCGCCTTCAACGCCGACTTCGACGGCGACCAGATGGCCGTGCACGTGCCGCTCTCGCTCGAGGCGCAGCTCGAGGCACGCGTGCTGATGATGTCGACCAACAACATCCTGCACCCGGCCAACGGCTCGCCCATCATCGTGCCGAGCCAGGATATCGTGCTCGGGCTCTACTACCTCTCGCTCATGCGCGAAGGCGAGCCCGGCCAGGGCAAGATGTTCGGCGAGATGGCTGAGATCGAGCACGCGCTCGAGCGTGGCGTGATCACGCTGCACAGCCGGATCGGCTATCGCTGGGAAGGTCTCGACGAGAAGGGCAAACCGACCCGCGTCTGGTTCGAGACCACGCCCGGTCGGGTGATGCTCGGCCAAGTGCTGCCGAAGAGCACGAAGATTTCCTACGAGATCGTCAACCGTCTCATGACGAAGCGGGAAATCTCCGGAATGATCGATACCGTCTACCGCCACTGCGGGCAGAAGGAGACAGTGATCTTCTGCGACCGCATCATGGCGCTCGGCTTCCACTACGCGTTCAAGGCGGGCATCTCGTTCGGCAAGGACGACATGGTGGTGCCGCACTCGAAGTGGAAGATCGTCGACGATACCCGCACGCTCGTGAAGGAATACGAGCAGCAGTATAACGACGGCCTCATCACCCAGGGCGAGAAATACAACAAGGTCGTGGACGCCTGGGCGAAGTGCACCGATCGCATCGCCGATGAGATGATGCAGGAAATCTCGGCGGTCCGCAAAACCGACGGCGGCCGCGAGATTCCGGTCAACTCGATCTACATGATGGCGCACTCCGGCGCGCGCGGCTCGGCGCAGCAGATGAAGCAGCTCGCCGGCATGCGCGGACTGATGGCGAAGCCGTCGGGCGAGATCATCGAGAGCCCGATCATCTCCAACTTCAAGGAAGGGCTGTCCGTGCTCGAGTACTTCAACTCGACTCACGGCGCCCGCAAGGGCCTAGCCGACACCGCGCTCAAGACCGCCAACTCCGGCTACCTGACGCGGCGGCTCGTCGATGTGGCGCAGGACTGCATCATCAACAACGACGACTGCAAGACCAAGTCGGGCATCAAGGTGCGTGCGATCATCGATGCGGGCCAGGTGGTGGCTTCGCTCGCCGGCCGCATCCTCGGCCGTACCGCGGCCGAGGACATCAAGGATCCGGCAAGCAACGCCGTGCTGGTCAAGCGCGGCACGCTGATCGAGGAGCCGCACTGCGAGGCGATCAACAACGCCGGGGTCCAGGAGGTGCGCATCCGTTCGGTGCTCACCTGCGAGCTGACCAGCGGCGTCTGCGCCAAGTGCTATGGGCGCGACCTGGCGCGCGGCACCCCGGTCAACATGGGCGAGGCGGTCGGCGTGATCGCCGCCCAGTCGATCGGCGAGCCGGGCACCCAGCTCACCATGCGCACGTTCCACATCGGCGGCGCGGCGCAGATCTCCGAGCAGTCGGTGATCGAGTCGAACTTCGATGGCACGATCAGGGTCAAGAACAAGAACATCGTGCGCAACTCGGACGGCCAGCTCATCGCCATGGGTCGCAACATGGCGATCGTGGTGGTCGACCAGGACGGCACCGAGCGCGCGGTGCACCGCGTGCAATACGGCTCGCGCCTGCACGTCGACGAAGGCGACAAAGTCAAGCGCGGCCAGCGCATCGCCGAGTGGGATCCCTACACCCGGCCGATGATGACCGAGGTCGAGGGCACGATCGGCTTCGAGGACCTGGTCGAAGGCCAGTCCATGTCGGAGACGCTCGACGAATCGACCGGCATCGCCAAGCGCGTGGTCATCGATTGGCGCACCTCCCGCGGGGCCGATCTGCGCCCGGCGATCGTCATCAAGGGCAAGGACGGCAAGATCCTCAAGCTGCCGCGCGGCGGCGATGCGCGCTATCAGCTCGCCGTCGACGCCGTGATCTCGGTCGATCCCGGCGGCAAGGTGAGGGCGGGCGACGTGATCGCGCGTATTTCCACCGAGAGCGCCAAGACCCGCGACATCACCGGCGGTCTGCCGCGGGTGGCGGAGCTGTTCGAGGCGCGGCGGCCCAAGGAGGCGGCGATCATCGCCGAGGCCTCGGGGACCGTGCGGTTCGGGCGCGATTACAAGAACAAGCGCCGGCTCACGATCGAGCCGAACGAGAAGGACGTCGAACCGGTCGAGTACCTGATCCCGAAGGGCAAGCACATCCACTTGCAGGATGGCGACGTCATTGAGAAGGGCGACTTCATCGTCGAAGGCAACCCGGCGCCGCACGACATCCTGGCGATCAAGGGCGTCGAGGAGCTCGCCGCCTACCTGCTCAACGAGATCCAGGAGGTCTACCGGCTCCAGGGCGTCAACATCAACGACAAGCACATCGAGGTGATCGTCCGCCAGATGCTGCAGAAGGTGGAGATCGACGACTCCGGCGAGACCGAGCTGATTCAGGGCGAGCAGATCGACAAGATCGAGCTCGACGAGGTCAACGCCCGCGCGGAGGCCGAGGCCAAGAAGCCCGCCAAGGGCCACCCGGTGCTGCTGGGCATCACCAAGGCCTCGCTGCAGACGCGCTCGTTCATCTCCGCGGCTTCGTTCCAGGAGACGACGCGCGTGCTCACCGAGGCGGCGGTCAACGGCAAGGCCGACACCCTCGATGGGCTCAAGGAGAACGTCATCGTCGGCCGCCTCATCCCGGCTGGCACCGGCGCGGTGATGAACCTGCTGCGCGAGGTCGCGGTCAAACGCGACGCCCTCATCCTCGAGGAGCGCGAGAAGAACGCGGCGGCCTCCGCAGCCGAGCAGCCGCAGGAGCGGCTGCCCGCGGCGGAGTAGCGGGGCGGTCGGTTCGCCGATCGGCTTTGCAAAATGACAAAGGGCCGCCCTTGGGGCGGCTCTTTCTCACCGGCGAAGTCCTCGAGCTGGCGAAAGTTGGGTGAGACTCTTGACACCAAAATTTCCCGCTCTAAGTTGCAAAGGTCGCGAATGAGGCAACTTCGCGCGGCGAGTCTGCGCACGAGCAGGGCGTGTGGAGACGGCCACCTACAACAAGTAGGACACGCCAAGGACCTGGAGGAAACGATGACCACCGTCGTGGGAGTATCTCGGCCGAATCTCGAGGGGCTACCGCCGGAACTGCGACTCGCGCAGGAGTCGATCAATCTGCCGGAAGTCCAAGAGATGCTTCGCAAGCTCTCCAAATACAATTTGGGAATATGCATGCCGCACATGCATGACGAGGAGACGGGACAGTTTCAGCTGCTTCCGAAAAACACCGTCCAAGTAGAAGCGGGTCTGCGTGTCTCCTTCCGATCGACGGAGGATTCTGATGACGTGGCCGGTTCTATTCCAGTCGCTTGGTCTTGGCGTGACGATGGAGTGACGGCGAGTATGGTGTGCGTGGCTCAATGCGTAATGCTGGGCACCATGCACACGCATAATCACAAATTCCGACCTGAGTGATTGAAGACGCGGGGCTAAACTGCCGCGTTTCGCATCGGCGGCAAGCGCGGGCCGACGGACGCCCTGCCGGTCTCAACGAGACCGGCAGGGCGTGCTTGCATTATGCCGGGGAGCCCGCCCAAGCTTATCCGTGACGACCAGCAGGTGTTTCGAGGGAACTCTGTATTTACCGCCGATCTTAAATCGATCTTCCATCACCTTGTGAAGGGCGGGTTTGTACTTCGCTTCCTTCTCTTCAGTCGTCCAGAACCACCCGCCGAAAAGGGCAGCAATGTCTGAGAATTCGGCTGTTTCAACATGGCTATTCCTCTCGGTGATCGTCACCGTTCCGAAGGTATTCAGGATTTTCAGCATCACCGTATATCGGTTGTCGATTTCATACTTGCGACTCAGCAGTTCCTCGGAAAGGCGGACAATCGAAGAGTCATTCGAGCCTTTGAAAGTGATGATCAACAGTAGTCCGCCCGGCGCAACCAGTCGCCAAGCCTGATCGAGAAAGGGCTCATACAGCTCAACGTTTCCTTCAGGGACTGAGTGAGAAGAAACAACCAAGTCGAAACGTTCGTCAATTTCGACGGGAAAGGTCGCTTCGACGACGTTGAGACCCGCACGGCGCAGCGCGGCGCAATGCGACGGATCCTGTTCTATGGCGAGGTAGCGCGCGACTTGTTTGGCAACGGGGACCGCGACGCTGCCGCCTCCCGCGCCGATATCCAGAAGGCTTTTTGTGCCTCGTTCTCTGACGATACGAATGATGCTGTCTACAAGAACTTCGGCTTGGTCCCAGGAAAATGATGGCGACAGACACATAACTCAGATGATGTCCTGCGGTTGCAGCCCGTCAGACACAGTATGCTCCTGCCCGCCCGTGAGAGGCCCCGACGGAACCAACGCTCCGGGGAAGATCACGATAGTCCTTCGGACGTGTTTCGGTTGTCAAGCCCTTGCTGCCTGAGTCGTGCAACGATAGGATGCGTGCTTGCTTGACCAAGTCGGTGCATCATCCGGCTCGAGGGGGTTGAGCGGCCAAGATGTGTGGAAGCTCGATTTATTGGTGGAGCACCTTCGCGGCGCGACACGCGGTGACGGGAGCGACAGCCGGTGACGATCAATTGCCTCTTCTTTTACCCGCCTCTCGCGTTCGCGCGGCTGGGAGGGTCCGATCATCCGTTGGAATGCTTTTACTGGGGCGAGGACGACAACAGTCCCCGCGGCACCGGGAAGACGACCATCCTCCCGGGTCGGACATTGGTGGTGGGCGAGGACGGTTCGCTCTCGGACTACCTGCCGAATGAAATAAGATTCAAGGACGACGATCAATTTCGCCCCGTGTGCCCCTTCTTCGAGCTTCATGCCTCTTGGACCGACAGCCATGGCGAGCGGCATGAAGTGGCGGTCACCGAGGCGTTGCTCGATGCGCACGGGTACAAACTGTGCGAACTCGTATGGGAAGTCTCGGTGGCGAACCTCAAGCCGTACAACATGTGTCAGGACCCCGCGACCCGCATCGAGGCGAGCGTTACGGTGCGCGGCGACGATGTTACGGTCCATGAACTTCAAGGCGTGGTGCCGGGAGGAGGCGCTGATGCGTTGGTGCCGGGGGGGCGCTATATTCCGCTCGGCAGCGTGCGGTTAAGCCGTCCGAACTCGGCCTTCCCGGAATTGCGGCTCCGTTTCACCCCGGCCAAAGGGCTGTTCTACGGGCCGACCAATCTGAAGGACCGATGGAAAGAGCTGGAACTGGACGAAAGGTTTCTGTTCCTCAACAAGGATTCGAAGTGGTGCAGCTGGCAGCTTTCTGCCGACGACGCGCGTGGCACGCCGGGCGGGCAGTACGCCCAAGATCCGAACAGCGGCCTGAGTTATGGAATGGTCGACGACGTCTGCGATGGCATCATTACCTGCCGTCTGGGCGAACCGACGCAAGCCGAAGGGGCCGACCTGAGGGCCTGCGCGCGCATCGTCGTGGGACCACCCGACTACGCGCCCGACCGTCGTCATTTGGTATCGCTGGCCGATGGCTTGAAAGATCGCGTGGATCGCGCGGACGTTTTTGACAACGCTTATTACCGTAACGACGATCTGTGCGACGAGGAAATCCACGAATTGATGCGGCGAATCTACGAAACTGCTGCCCTCAACAACGTGGATGTTTTCAACAATCGCGTCAACGTCCAGGAGAACCCGGCAACCGCCCAGCAGCTCGGCTTGCCGTATCGGACGATGGAATATGTCGCGTTTCCCGTTCCCGATCCGCTCCTCGGACGACCGCTGCCGTTGTCCGACCTGGCACGCGACAACCATCGGCGGCTTCAGGTAATTACTACTTTCACCGAATTGATTCGCAGAAATCCGGCGCTGCTCGCGGATTATGTGCGTCGTCCGCTCGACGCCAACTTGTTTTTCGATTACCGCATGCCGCCGGTGATGCGGGGGCCCTCCGGGGATCCACTCGCGCTGACACGGCGCCAGTATGAGTTCCTCATGCGATGGGCCGCGCTACGGGGCGGCAACCAGCCTCGCCCCGCCGGGCCCGGGCCGGCACCATGAGCAAGCAAGCGCGGTCCGCGCGCGCCGATTTGTTGCCGTTCGCGAGCGCGGCCGGAAACCATCTGTTCGTGGCTGATGGGAGTCGGATCTACGACATCGACGAAATGCTCGGCCGAAAACTGCAGGAGCTGCTCGACTCGCTCAGCGCCGATCAAATTTGGGAGCTGCTTGGTCTGGAGGGCCGAGCCACGCGCGGGTGGATCGACGAACGGCCGTCGCCGGTTCCGGCGTTGAGCTCGATTTCACTAAACGTCGCACAGACCTGCAACATGGCGTGCGGGTATTGTTACGCCGACGAGGGCAGGTTCGGCGGAAGCGCGCGGGTGATGGCCGCCGATGTCGGGCGCATGGCGGTCGATCGCCTCATCGCGGAGGCCGAGCCAGGCGCCGATCTTCTGGTCGGCTTCATCGGCGGCGAGCCGTTGCTCAACCGGCGTCTGATCTACGATATCGTGCCCTACGCGGCGGGACGGGCCGGCGCCACCGGGCGTCGGATTCGGTTCTCTCTGACCACGAACGCGACCCTGCTTGCGCCCGACGACGCGAAGCTGTTCGCGTCGTACCCGTTCGCAGTGCAGGTCAGCATCGATGGGCCGGCCTTGGCCAATGATCAACAGCGCCCCATGCGTGGCGGTGGCGGCAGTTACGAACGCGTGATCCGCGGGCTGGATATCTTGGCCCGCTGCGGCCGACCCCGACAACTAAGCGCGCGAATGACCGTTACACGCCAGAGCGACGATTTGCTGGGTGCACTCGAACATTTGATCGATTTAGGCTTCGACGAAGTCGGCTTCGCGCCGGTATTAGCGGCACCGGCCGGCGGGCATGCACTCGACGATGAGGATTTCGAAAAACTCCTGGATCAGATGCTGGCGTGCGGACGCAAGGCTCTGGCCCAACTCAAGGCCGGGCAGGCATATCCATTCAGCAATTTCCTCACCGCGATGGAGCAAATCCACCGCGGCAGCCATCGACCCTACCCGTGCGGAGCAGGCGCCGCCTATCTCAGCGCGAGCGCGGAAGGAAAGCTCTACGCATGTCATCGCCTCGTGGACGATCCGGCGTTCGCCATGGGCCATGTGTCGACGGGCTCTGACCAAGCGGCGCGCGCAAAGCACTTGGTATCCAAACACGTCGATCGAATGCAACCGTGCTCGATCTGTTGGGCGCGATATCTGTGTGGCGGCGGCTGCTATCACGAGGTTGCGCGGCGCGGACGGCCGGGGTGCGATTACATCCGCGGCTGGCTTGCGTTTTGTTTGGGGGCGTACGCCGAACTGTCGATAATCTACCCGCACGGACTGCCGGTCCACCGCGGCTGCACCGACTTGACGGCTGAGGACGTTGTCCTTTCCAGCTAATACCTCCTGGGGGCATCAGATGAGTGGTCCTGAGTCAAAGCTTGATCATGGGCAAGCGGGCTCGTCCGGAGCGAATCTCGGCTACAAGATCTTTCCCCGTAATCTCACGGCGCGGGCCGGGTACATCGTAACCGGCAACCCCACCAACAGCCGGCCTGAGGCTGGCGTCGACAATTGCTATCCGGGGCTCGAGTTCGACCAGCGCAACCTGGATCAGCGCTTTTTCCCCGGCATGACGTTCTACTATCATCGCGCTGACGGCGCGCGGTTGATTGAAGCGCATGCGAGCACTGGCCTGACGCCTGACGATATTGCAAATCCCCCTCTATACCTGTGGGGAATGATGGGTCGCCATCTGGTGACGGAGGTGGACCCCTCGACGGTCAGCTTCCAGCAGCAAAGCGGCATGGAGGTGTGGCGCCGCGTGCACGATTTGCTTCCCGGACTTGTCGCCATCATGATCGGGCCGACACCGGGGCTGGGGATCAGCGGCCCGAGCACGGACGAGCTACAGGCAGCCTACAAAGCCGCAAGCGCCAGCGGCGGCACGTTGTCCAAAGTCGTGCGCAGCGTTGACGGCAAGGTGCAATACGCGGTCTTCGCCGGTCCCCGCGCGCGCTACCTCGACGAGCAGGGCGTGATCGACCCGCACGCTTATGCGCCCGGCGACATCACCAAGACCATGTGCGCGCCGTGGATGTACGACTTCCGCGATTGCTACTGTTTTTACTGGTCATCGAACAAGCCCGACATCGTTAACGTCGAATATGACGACGAGATCTTGCGCAACGTGAATTTCATTCGCCGCCTGGAGCATCGTGTGGGCCGGCCGCCGTCCGATGTGGACTATTATCCCAATCGGCGTGACTTGGAACTGACCTACAAGAATATGGTGGAAGGCTGGTCGCAGAAACTTCCCGTCGTCCTTAACGACACGGAGACGCCGAGCGCGATCGGGGGAATTCGCCGGACCGTCTCGCCGGCGGCGCATCAACTGAATATCGATGACGTAGCAATCGAACTCGCCTACTTGGCCACCGTCGAGCATGCCCTGACCGTCGAATATCTATACGCCTACTATTCCCTGAATCCGCCGACGCGCTCACGCGATCCGAATCGCGCGCGAGACAAACTCAGCGGGATGCCGGCACATCCGCGGATTCCCGGCGATGAGACGGCCAACCGGGTCGCAGCGGCAGCCGATCAGATCTTTGCCATTGCTACCGACGAGATGCGGCATTTCATGTGGGCGAATCTGGCATTGAAACTGCTTGGCGCCCCTTCCTCCACCGGCCGCGCCGAGCATATCGCCGAGCCGCCGGAACCCGGTAAGAACCGCCGCAAACCCCTGCGCGGCGCCAACATCAGCTACTTAAACCGGCCGTTCGAACTCAGACCGCTCGATGCTGCCACGCTCGAATGGTTCATCAGTGTGGAAGCTCCGAGCAGGCACATCAATGAGGGGCTCGACGGGATGTATGTTTATATTCTGGAGGCGTTGGAACTGAGAAGGCATCAGGTGGGTTGCGCGGATCGACTGATCCCGATGATCAAGCTGATCATCGACGAGGGGGAAGGGCATTGGGAGCGTTTCTCGCGCATCAAGGAAACGCTCGCGGGGATACCGGAGTCGGTCTACCTTCGCCCGCTGAAGGCCACGCCGCCCGGTCAGCCCCAGCTTCAATATCTTGACATCTGCGATTCGTACTACGGCGTCCTGCTGGATGCGATTTCACTGAGCGTTTCGGTAGGCTGGGAAGCTCAACCGAAGCTTACACAGGCGGCGATAAGATTGATGGAAAATCTGGATGAGATGGCGCTGGTGGTGTGCGAGCAGGGCTACCTGCCTCGCTTTACCTTATCCCGGCCTAAGGAGGAGCCGGTTCGACCGAGGCCGGCGCTCGCGGCGGCGCTCGCGGCACTGCCGCTCGATCGCACGCCGGCCTTGGCGCCGAAGATCGATCTTCTTCGGAGCGGTTACAGTAACATTGCGGCGATGCTCGGGAACGTCGCGCAAAGCGGAGGGCCGGCAGATCGACTGCTTGCTGCCAGGCATCAGCAACGTTTGGCGCTGCACATCGCCGAAGTGGACAACATCCTCGTCCACGACCTGCAGAGCCGCCCAAATCGCTGAGGCCGCGGTGCGCAAAAGCGTTCGCATCGAGGGAGGAGGGCCCGCTGCTTGTGCGGCAATTTTCGGTTTGTGTCGAAGCGGCTTTGCAATCGACTTGTCAGTGCCCACCGAGGATTTTACAGCGCCGCCGTTGGTGCTGAACGAGGGCACCGTTCAACTGCTCGGCGAGCTGTGCGGCCGCTCCCAACTATTCGCCGCTGCGCACGAGTTGCGACGCCGCGTGGTCGCCTGGGGAGAAGCGGCGCCCACCGTGATAGCGGAGCCGGCCCTTTCTATTTCCGGAGCGCATTTTCGGGAAGGGCTTCTGCGGATTGCGATTGATGGGCTTGGCGCAAGCCGAGGGGGTGGGCGGACGACACCGCCCGCACCTCCCGCGGAATCGACAGGACAAGCCTGGACATTGTGCGCCAGCGCGGCGGCCGCACCGGCGGGCAGTCGGGTCGAGCGGTTCGGCGCCCGCGCAATGCTGTTCGCAGAAGTCGGCTTGAGTGACGCCGCGAATGCCGACTGCTGTTGGATCGAAGCCGGCGCCGAAGGTTGGGTTTTCTTGGCGCCCCTTGGGGCCCGTCGCGCCGTGGTGCAGGCCGCGTTGCCGGCAGATCCGCGCGGCGATGCGGCCATGGTGCTGGCCGGGATCCTTGGATCAACGCGCCACATTGCGCGACTGATCGCCGATTTCGAAACCGTCGTGCACTCACACCCGATCGCACCGGCAATAAGGCACCCATTGGTGGGCGACGGCTGGCTGGCCGTGGGGAGTACGGCGATGGCCCTTGATCCGATCTGCGGCGACGGCACTGGTCAGGCCTTGCGCAGCGGCGTGCTCGCGGCGGCGCTTGTGGCGGCCGCTGAAGAGGGCGGCGACCGGAGGGCTCTAGTTGCTCACTTTGAGCGTCGATTGCTGCGCAGTTTCGGCGCACATCTTGCTGCGTGCACGCGACTTTACCAAGCGACGTTATTCGGCTCGCGGTGGCAGCGTGAGATTGCGGAGGGCGCGGCGGCGACAGCGACGTTTTCAGCTGCGGCAAACGCGCCACTTGAGTTTAGTCTAAATAATTTAAAACTTGCGCCTGCGTGACAACCGACCGACGTTCTGAGATTTGGTTGTCCCTCTCTACTCGTCGGATGCGGTTCTGCTCCCGACGGTCAGGAACGGACCGCTGATCGGCCACGCCGCCATTCGCGAGTACTTCGACTAAGTCTTCCTCCCGGACAAGCCCGTGGGAGCCATCTACGGCGACCACAACATCCGCATCGGCTGCAACACGGCGTTTGACGCCGGGCTCTACACCTTCCACTACCGTAAGGTGGCGCCGAAGGAAACCACGTACGCCCGCTACACCTACGTCTATAATATGTCGGCAACACTTGGCTGATCGTGCACCACCACTCCCCCGTGTGGCCCCCCAAGCCTCCGCAATAGCCAAGCCCGCGCGTCGCCGGCAGAACGATTGTAAGTAGTACCGGAGAACAGCGCCGCAAATAGCGTGTGCTGGTGACAAAACGAACCCATTTGCTGCGCCACGTCGGGCTCGCCCCGGCGAAAATCCGCTCCTCGGGTTGACTTCCCCCTGTGCCGCCGATACATACGCCGCACTTTCACGGCAGGCGGTGAGCTTTTAACGTCGGCACGGCCATCCGCGCCTCGACCCAAGAAGCTCAAACGCTGCCACTGACAGCCTTTGTCAGACTACGGGTGCAAGACCGCGTTGCTCTCGCGGCGCGGTCCTCTGGACGAACGAGCGCCCTTCCGCCTCGGCGGATGGCGCGATTTTCGTTTGGCGCACCCGTGCGTTGGCCAAGGACGCTTTAGCCGGGGGTGAAGCCCCCTGAAACCGGGTGATGCCAGGGATGCCAACCATCAACCAGCTGATCCGCATGCCGCGGGTAGCCCAGCGCACGCGTAAGAAAGTGCCGGCGCTGCAGCAGAGCCCGCAGAAACGCGGCGTCTGCACGCGGGTCTATACGACCACGCCCAAGAAGCCGAATTCGGCGCTGCGCAAGGTCGCGAAGGTGAGGCTGACCAACGGGTTCGAGGTGATCGGTTATATCCCGGGGGAAGGCCATAACTTGCAGGAGCACTCGGTCGTCATGATCCGCGGCGGCCGCGTCAAGGACCTGCCGGGCGTGCGCTACCACATCCTGCGCGGCGTGCTCGACACTCAAGGCGTCAAGAACCGCCGGCAGCGTCGTTCGAAGTACGGCGCGAAGCGCCCGAAGTGACCTGAGAAGAGAAAGCAACAGTCGAGACAACCATGTCCCGCCGTCACAGTGCCGACAAACGCGAGATCATGCCGGACCCGAAATTCGGGAACATCGTGGTCACCAAGTTCATGAACTCGATCATGCACGCCGGCAAGAAATCGGTGGCGGAGCATATCGTCTATGGCGCCTTCGATATCATCGAGGGCAAGACAAAGCAGAATCCGGTCGGGGTGTTCGAGCAGGCGCTCGACAACGTCATGCCGTCGATCGAGGTGCGCTCGCGGCGCGTCGGCGGCGCTACCTACCAGGTGCCGGTCGAGGTGCGCACGTCGAGGCGCCAGGCGCTCGGCATCCGCTGGATCATCACGGCCGCGCGCGAACGCAACGAAAAAACCATGACCGAGCGGCTTTCGGCCGAGCTGCTCGATGCGTCGAACAATCGGGGAAACGCCGTCAAGAAGCGCGAGGACACCCACCGCATGGCGGAAGCCAATCGCGCGTTCTCGCATTACCGCTGGTGAGCCGGCGGCTGACACGCGCGTTTTCCAAGGAAAGACTCTAATGCCCCGCAGCCACCCGATCGAGGACTACCGCAACTTCGGCATCATGGCCCACATCGATGCCGGCAAGACCACTACGACCGAGCGGGTCCTCTATTACACCGGCAAGAGCCACAAGATGGGCGAGGTGCATGAGGGCGCCGCGACCATGGACTTCATGGAGCAGGAGCAGGAGCGCGGCATCACGATCACGTCCGCGGCGACCACCTGCTTCTGGAATGACAAACGGCTCAATATCATCGACACCCCCGGCCACGTGGACTTCACCATCGAGGTGGAGCGCTCGCTGCGCGTGCTCGATGGCGCCGTGTGCGTGCTCGACGGCAACCAGGGAGTCGAGCCGCAGACCGAGACGGTATGGCGCCAGGCCGACAAATATGAAGTGCCGCGCGTCGTCTTCATCAACAAGATGGACAAGATCGGCGCCGACTTCGACAAATGCGTCAGTGATCTCGTCGATCGCGTCGCCGCCAATCCGGTATGCGTCCAGCTGCCGGTCGGAGCGGAGAGCAGCTTCAAGGGCGTTGTCGACCTGATCCGCATGAAGGCGGTGGTGTGGGACGACGAGTCGCTCGGCGCGAAATATCACGACGAGCCGATCCCGGCCGATCTCGAAGACAAGGCTAAAGAATACCGCGAGAAGATGGTGGAGGCCGCCGTCGAGTTCGACGACGCGGCCATGACGGCTTATCTGGAAGGTCAGGAGCCCGACGAAGCGACGCTGCGCCGGCTCATCCGCCACGGCACCGTGACGCGCAAGATCGTGCCGGTGCTGTGCGGCTCGGCATTCAAGAACAAGGGCGTGCAGCCGCTGCTCGATGCGGTGGTCGACTTCCTGCCGAACCCGCTCGATCGCGGTGCCATCAAGGGCATCGATCTGAAAGGCAACGAGGCCGAGCGCAACCCCTCCGATACCGAGCCGCTCGCGGCGATCGCCTTCAAGATTATGGACGACCCGTTCGTCGGCACGATCACCTTCACGCGCATTTATTCCGGCACGATGAACAGCGGCATGGGCGTCCTGAACTCGACTAAGGACCGCAAGGAGCGCATCGGCCGGATGTTGCTGATGCACGCCAACAATCGTGAGGACATCAAGGAAGCCTATGCGGGCGATATCGTTGCGCTTGCGGGCCTCAAAGAGGTCCGCACCGGCGATACCCTGTGCGACATGCAGAAATCGGTGATCCTGGAAAAGATGGAATTCCCGGATCCGGTCATCGAGATTGCGATCGAGCCGAAGTCGAAGGCCGACCAGGAGAAGCTCGGCGTCGCGCTCGCCAAGCTCGCGGCGGAAGACCCTTCGTTCCGCGTCTCGACCGATCAGGAGTCCGGCCAGACCATCCTCAAAGGGATGGGCGAGCTTCACCTCGACATCAAAGTCGACATCCTCAAGCGTACCTACAAGGTCGATGCCAACATCGGCGCGCCGCAGGTCGCTTATCGCGAGAAGATTACGCGCACGGTCACGAAAGACTACCTGCACCGCAAGCAGACCGGCGGCTCCGGGCAGTACGCCAAGATCAAGATCGTCGTCGAGCCTCTGCCGGCCGGCCAAGGCTTCGTGTTCGAGAATAAAGTCGTGGGCGGCGCGGTGCCGAAGGAGTTCATTCCCGGCGTCGAGAAGGGACTCGAGTCCGTGCTCGGGTCGGGCGTGCTCGCCGGCTTCCCGGTGGTCGACCTCAAGGTGACGCTGATCGACGGCGATTCCCACGACGTCGATTCTTCGGCGCTCGCGTTCGAGATCGCGGCACGCTCGGCACTGCGTGAAGCCTTGCGCGAAGGCCACTCGGTGCTGCTTGAGCCGATCATGAAAGTCGAGGTGGTCACGCCCGAGGACTACACCGGCTCGGTGATCGGCGACCTCAATTCGCGGCGCGGCCATATTCAGGGCCAGGACATGCGCGGCAACGCCAACGTCATCAATGCGATGGTGCCGCTCGCCAACATGTTCGGTTACGTCAACACGCTGCGCTCCATGAGCCAGGGGCGTGCCACCTTCACCATGCAGTTCGATCACTACGCCGAAGTCCCTAAGGCCGTGGCCGACGAGGTCCAGGCGAAGTTCGCCTGATCGCGCGGCAGGTTTCCCAGGGAACGGCGAAGCAACGGAGAGTTCGATGGCCAAAGCGAAATTCGAACGTAACAAGCCGCATTGCAACATTGGGACGATCGGGCACGTCGACCACGGGAAGACGTCGCTCACCGCCGCGATCACCAAGGTTTTGGCGGAGCAGGGCAAGGCGCAATACACGGCCTACGACCAGATCGACAAGGCGCCGGAGGAGAAGGCGCGCGGGATCACGATTGCGACCGCGCACGTGGAATACGAGACCGACAAGCGCCACTACGCGCACGTCGATTGCCCCGGGCATGCCGACTACGTGAAGAACATGATCACCGGGGCGGCGCAGATGGACGGCGCGATCCTGGTGGTGTCGGCGGCGGACGGCCCGATGCCGCAGACGCGCGAACATATTCTGCTGGCGCGCCAGGTCGGCGTGCCGGCGCTGGTGGTCTACCTCAACAAGGTGGACATGGTGGATGACCCGGAACTGCTCGAGCTCGTCGAGCTCGAGGTGCGCGAGCTGCTCTCGAAGTACGAGTTCCCGGGCGACGACATCCCGGTGGTGAAGGGGTCTGCGACCTGCGCGCTCAACGACGAGAAGCCGGATATCGGCAAGAACTCGGTGTTGGAGCTGATGAAGGCGGTGGACGCCTATATCCCGCAGCCGGAGCGTCCCAAGGACCAGCCGTTCCTGATGCCGGTCGAGGACGTGTTCTCGATTTCCGGCCGCGGCA
>Ga0213881_10000514_pt1 | contig 24635 bp, 30 predicted proteins | sample BarmaccoBMER_R08_FD_160104 | JGI IMG/M metagenome (GOLD analysis project Ga0213881, IMG submission 160104) | Barbacenia macrantha exposed rock microbial communities from rupestrian grasslands, the National Park of Serra do Cipo, Brazil - ER_R08 ... | reverse complement strand
TATTCCGAAGCTATTTGCTTCGAGAAGAACAGCGCGATAGCATAGGTCGACGGCTAAATCCTTTGGGTGAATCAATTGATCATCCAAACGGACATGCCGTGAAGACCTTCGGATCGAAAGAAACGAAGGCCAAAGAAAAGTACGACGGTAGCGCACAATTCAGCAGTCGCTGACACCGACTAAGCCGGGTCGCGAATCACGATCCGGCTTTTTTGTTTATCCCACTCTGGGTGGCGCACGCGACTCGCGTGCTTGCGAAGGAACCAATATTCAGGCGAAAGCGTGGTGATGCTGTTTGGAACCGATTCGAGCAGAATCGCCGCTCGATCCATTGTCGCTATGGCAAGGACGGCTTCGAAATGCGCGCACAGATTGCGGCGCTCTGATCAGGCGAGCGGCCAGACGTCCGATGAAGCCGGAAGCCAGTTCGCTGCCGCGGTGCGGTGTTGCAATAAAGATGAGCCGTTGAACATCGTCGCGATGGCGAAACATTAACGCGCAGCTCGCAAAAAGAAATGCGAGCGCGATGAAACCCAAATACCGCTTCACACAGCTAAATCGCCGCTCCGCTGGGAAAGCTGTAAGCTGTTTATATTCGGTACATCGGTGTGCGTGAAGTTGTACTTAATTTTAGCTTCCGCCATCGCTGCTTCCAAGAGTACAGGGCGAGAAAGCTGCCGCAGCGCATTCAACGATGAAACCAGTTGTGTTCACTGGAAAAGATTACGCGATTGGTAAAGATCTCGGATGTAGTCACGCCGAGGACGAGGACGATGATCGCTATTAATGGCAGCTTCTTATTGATGGGCCGAAGCAATCGTGTGATGGCGAAGATATAGAGCAGCGCAAAAGGCACCAAAACGCCGGTTAGCAGCCTCCCCGAGGTAAAGTACGGATGAGAACGCGACGGGTTAATGCAACTACCAAAATCGAATTGAATCGAAAGTAGTGCGAGGAAGAGCACCGAGCTAAGAAACGCAAGAAACGAGAAGAAAAGGGCCTTGCGGGTGACGGCCAAAGCCGGCGCTTTGCGGAGGCTGATCAGAGTTACGAAGATCGCGACCGCAGTAGAAAGGCAATAGAAGGTGTCTGCGGGTCCGAAACTGAGAGGCTGATTGTGCCATTTGGTTTCGCCGCGCCAAAATGTGCTGATCAGGTCAGACCAGAACACGACAAGCCCGTGAGCGGTAAATAGCGGATGATTGAACCACTCGAAAACCGGTTTTTCGATCCAGGTAAGTAGAGCTGCCTTACCTGCCGAGCCGGTAAGATCCCCGAAATGGCGCTTTGTCCAGAACATCCAGGCGAAGATCGGAAGCAGGGCGAGTACTACGGCAATGATCGAGTAAATAGCTGCGCGGCGTTGCCCCCTACGGAATAGCTGCCGAGCGTTGACGAGTAAGAACAGTGCAGTTACGACAAGTAACGGCACGTTATTCAGCTTAGTTAAATAGGCGGCGGCGATGGCGAGTGCGGTAAGAAGTACGAGGCGAAGAGATGATTCACCATTCAGCCATCGTAATGTCAGGACAAATAACCAGCCGCACACAACAGCAGATAAGACGTCGCTGTTGATGGAGTAGAACACATTCTGCGGAAAGAGGGCGAGAAGAAGTGGTGTGCCCAGATGCAACTCACGCGATTGTGGACTGATGATGCAGGCGCTTCTGTAGCCAAGCAATACTAAAAGTACGACGAGTGGAAGATTAAGGAAACGCAACCAGTAGAGCGCGGTAAGACCTTTGAAAGGAAAGCCGAGCTTCGACCAGGTCGCGGCGATCATGTAGTAGAGGGGCGGCTGGGCCAATTCGAAGTTTACTTCGCGCGCCCACACCGCTCGGGTGACGGCCATGACGGGCGTAGCCTCGTCGAGCGATTCTTTCCAAAGTGGGGCAGGAAACATTCCGCCAGGAAAGCTATCCGCTGTCTGGAGAAATTCTGGCGAAGCGTAAGGCACGATCCAATCGAGCGCTTCAGGGGAAAGAAAATCGAAGCTTGTGGGTGGTTGCCCGTGCGAGTACCTGAGTACGAGGTCGAAATGCAGGTCTTCATCGACTTGTGTGAAGAAGGGGAACGCGGCTGAGTAGATGAAGACGCGAAGCGCGGCGGCCGCGGAGAAACAGAGCACAAGGTACTTTTCGCGTCGTCTTCTGGCGTTTGCGGGAGCGTTCATTTTTCGGCTGCCTGCTGCGCAATTCTATTTGCCCGGGTAATCCTCGACCGCAACGGTGCTCACGATGAACTCGATCATGGTCATTGTTCCCTACAAATATGAGGGGATGTGGGTGTTTGACGATCCTGCCGTTGGCCTGCAAAGGGAGCCGTTCATTGCGGGAATGGATACATTGATCCACCAGGCAACGGCCGGGATCGCGGGCGCGGCTGGTGGTTTCCGCGCGATTTTCAGTGCGTCGCCCTTCCCTGGCGCCAGGTTCACGCTCGAGTGGCGGAGGGGAGAATCGGGCGGGAATTGGTACTATAGTCCGGAATTCCGGCAGGAAGGCTGGCTTTGCCCAGCGCTCTTTAAGTACTTCGAGACGGCGCCCAGCCGGATATACGTGAGGGTCGAAGCGCGGGAGTGATCAGTCGCTGACGCGGTGCTTCAGCTCCCAGACGCGGAGAGCGGCCAGAAGCAAGGTCTTGGTCCGCGCCAGTGTGCCCGCGCTGGGTAGATCGGGTGCGGCGGCGGCGGATTTGCGCGATGTTGCGCGCGCGCGTCCGCGGGTCTTGCGCTTCGGTTTATTTACTCGGCGCGCCGCGCTCTCGCTCACAGGTAAGTGTCCGCTGTTCATGCTTGATAAGTTACGGAGCAGCTTCCAAGCCATTTTCGGCCGATGATTTGCTCCTTGGCGCGGAGGAAAAGCGCTTGTTCGGGAAAGAATTTTCCGGCACGTTGCCCGTCTATGGCTGAGCGGAAATCGGGGTGCCTTACGCTGTTCTTATTTCTCGCGCTTTGCGCGAGCGTGGCGGCAAACGTCGCGCTGCTTTTTGCCGTTTTGGGCCGGTTTAGGACGGGCGTGGTTCGTGAGGAAATGCCGCAGCGGTTCCGCGAGATCGTGCTTCAACAGGGCGCGCGCGGGAGTCGCGACCGCATCGCGGTGATCACGATGCGTGGGCTGATTAGCAGCTCTGTGCCGGGAAGCGCCGCGGATAACATGGTGGACGAGATGCGGCTCGCGTTACAACAGGCGCGCGACGATGACCATGTTAAAGCCGTTGTATTGGAAGTGGATTCTCCGGGCGGCGAAGTCACCGCGGCGGACATCATTTACAACGCGGTGACAAGAACGCGGGCAAAGAAACCCGTGGTCGTTTACATGGATTCGCTGGCGGCGTCGGGCGGCTATTACGTTTCCTGCGGAGGGCGTTTCCTGATGGCGAATGAGACGACAATCACCGGCAGCATCGGCGTAATTATTCAGACTCTGAACTACGAACAGCTCTTCAACAAAATAGGACTGGCGTCGGTTGTCTTCAAGAGCGGCAAGTTCAAAGATCTGCTCAATGGGGCACGCCCGATGACGCCGGAAGAGCGCGATTTCGTGCAGAACTTTGTCATGAAGACTTACGATAAATTCCTCAGCGTCGTGGCGAAGGAACGGAATCTCTCAGCCGACGGGTTGCGCAATTCGATCGCTGACGGCCGCATTCTTTCTGGGAGGGAAGCGCTCGACGACAAATTAATCGATGGGCTCGGCCAAATCGAGGACGCTTACAGCAAGGCGCGGCAGCTGGCCAATGCTCCGGATGCGCAGGTAGTGAAATACGCGGCACCGTTCAGTCTCCTGCGAATATTTCGCGCGCTGAGCGAGACCGGAAAGGTGCAGCTCGAGCTGCCGAAACAGCTTGCTCCCCAACTCGAGAGCGGCCGAGCGTACTATCTCCCGAGCATGTACGCTCCCTAGCCGCGGATGGGCGGTGACAGCGTTCTGGGCGCGCTCGGATCGATCGTTAACACGGTCTTCCTTGTCATAAGCGTCTACATTTACTTCGCGCTGCTGCGCCAGGTCGCGAGTAGACCTTCCCCATCGGCAGTGCCGGCCACCCATCGCACCTTCGGGTTACCCGAAGCTGTCATCGCGCTGTTTCTCGCCGTGCTGTTTCTGTTTACCAGCCTTGGCGCGGCCAATGCGCCCCAGGTAAATCTCCGCACCCGCGACCTGATCGACACTGCCGTACTCGAGTTTGGCCTCGTCGCGTTTATCGCCGTTTTTCTGCGGCTGCGCCGTTTTGACCTGGCGCAGATTACGGGAATTGCGCGCCTGACATTCCGCCGGGCGTTCCTCATCGGCTTTGTGTTGCTTATCGTTGCTTACCCGCTGATCGCTGTGGCTGACTGGATCACGGCGCGGGTTCTGGGCGCATCGGCCTCGAGCCGCCAGGGAATTGTCGAGCTTTTCAGCGGCTCACCATCGCTCGAGCAGCGAGTACTCATCATTCTGCTTGCCGTAGCCGTCGCGCCGCTCGCGGAGGAATTTATTTTTCGCTTTTTTCTTTATGGCGTACTTCGGCGATATGCCGGCCGTCTCGTCGCGCTGGTTATCTCGGCGTTGTTGTTCGCAGCCGTCCATGCGCATTTACCGTCGTTTGCGCCGCTATTCGTGCTCGGCGCATGTTTCACCCTTGCCTACGAGTGGAGCGGATCATTGCTGGTCTCGATGACGATGCATTCGATTTTCAATTCTCTTACCCTCCTCGCGCTGGCGTTTCCAAATACATTCGAGCAATGACCCTGCGCGAGGTGGGTGAAGAGAAGCTGCTGGAGCAATTGCTGCCGCATTTTCACACAAGCGGCGACGCTGTTGTGCCCGCAGGTGACGATTGCGCGGTATTCCGCTTTCCCGGCGCGCGCGATTACCTCGTGTTGAAAACTGATTGCGTGGTAGAGGCCGTCCACTTCGAACCGAATGCGCCGGCAAGCGCAGTCGGTTGGAAAGCGATGATGCGAACGCTGAGCGACTTCGCTGCGATGTCAGCGGTACCGCGTTTTGCGCTGGTCACACTGATGGCGCCGCCGAGGACAAACGCGAGCTGGGTGCGTGCACTTTATCGCGGGTTGAACCGTGCCGCGGCTCGCTTCGATGTGGCAATTGCGGGCGGCGAAACAAGTGCCATCGCGCAGAGCAGAGCGATCACGGTCAGCGCTGCCGGTTACGTTGAGCCTGACCGCTGCGTCAGCAGAAGCGGCGGCAAAGCTGGTAATGAGCTATTCGTCACGGGCGAACTGGGCGGCGCGGTGAATGGCCGCCATCTGAAGTTTGTTCCGCGCGTGATCGAAGCGCGCTGGCTCACCCGGCAGTTCCAAATCGACGCCATGATGGACTTGAGTGATGGCCTCGGCTCCGATCTGCCGCGGCTCGCGCGTGCCAGCAAACTGAGCTTCGAGATTGACCACGAGGCTCTGCCGTACGCGCGCCGCTGTACTTACGAGCAGGCAATCTCCGATGGCGAAGATTACGAACTGCTCTTCGCCATCGCACCGAGGCTGACCGGCGATTTGCAAAAGCGCTGGCGGAAGAAGTTCCCAAAACTTCGCCTCACGCGTATCGGCAAACTTACTAGCTGCTTGCCAGTCGCCGCGCGTAAGCTGCCACCTGGCTATGTTCATTTCCAGGAGCGCCGCTGAGACGGAGGAGTTCGGGGAGCAGCTTGCCGCCAGGTTGAGCGCGGGCGACGTGCTCGCGCTCTGCGGTGAACTCGGTTCCGGTAAAACTCAACTGGTGAAAGGCATCGCGCGCAGCCTCGGCGCCCAGGACGTCACGAGTCCCACGTTCACCATTGTGCACGAATATTCCGGCGGGCGTTTGCCGCTCTATCATTTCGATTTTTATCGATTGGAAAACAGCGGCGCGTTGCGCGGAATCGATTTCGACGAATACCTCAGCGCCACCGGAATTTGTGTCATCGAGTGGGCGGACAAGTTCCCCGGTGCAATTCCTTCCCGGGCGACCTGTGTGCGATTACGGATTTGCGCCGACGGTTCGCGAGGGATCGAGGTCGATCCGGAACGGCAAACGTCCTCATGAAGATTATCGGCTTCGATTTATCGAGCCGGGTCGGGAGTCTTGCCGTGTACTCCGATGGCCGTGTCCTCACGCGCACCGAATGGCCGAACGACCGCCGCAATTCAGCCCCGTTCTTTCGCGCGCTGGATGAGGCACTGCGCAAGAATTCCAGACCCGAGCTGATCGTGGTCGGGCTCGGCCCGGGTTCCTACACCGGCACGCGCATCGCGATTTCCGCAGCCGTCGGTCTTCAAGTCGCCTGCGGCGCGCAACTCCGCGGCGTCCCTTCAGTTTGCGCGATGTCGGCCGAGAACAGATTCGCCGTCGTCGGTGATGCGAAACGCGCGTCGTTTTTCCTGGCGCATGTGCAGGATGGAAACCTCGCGGGCGAGATCGAGCTGCTCCCGGAACAACAAATTCGCCAGCGCGTTTCCGAAGCTGCGGTGCCGTTCTACAGCGCCGATGATCTGCCTTCTCTCGGTACTTTGCGGCGCGCTTTTCCGCGTGCGGAACTTCTTTCCGAGCTCGCACATTGCCGCCCGGAAAATCTTGCGTGTCCGCCGCTTGAACCGATTTATCTGCGGGCGCCGCACATCACTGTGCCTCGAGCGGCCATGACGAGATGAGCGAACAGAACCATCGCTGCTGGGTTGAGATTGAGCGTGACGCACTCCGGCACAACGCCGCGTTCATTCGACGCAAGCTCGGACCCGAAATCGGAATCATCGCGGTGGTGAAAGCGAACGCTTACGGCCATGGTTTGATCGGATGCACGAAGGCGCTGGCTGATCACGTGCAGTACTTCGGCGTTGCCAACGTGGAGGAAGCGCTGGCACTACGCGCCGCCGTTTCACACCCGGTCGTGATTCTCGGCCCAGCTTTGCCGGGTGAACGGCCGGCGATTGCCGAGGCGGGATTTATTCCATCGATCTCGACAGCCGAAGAAGCGGAAGATTTCAACAGGCTCGGCGAGCGGCGCAAAACCGCCATTAATCTAAAAATCGACACCGGCATGGGGCGGATGGGCGTACTCGCGCAGGATGCGATCGCTTTGTGCAAGCGAGTAGCGGCGTTGCCGAACATCGAGATCGACAGCATTTCGACGCATCTGCCCGTCTCGAACGAAGACGAGCTGTTTACGCGCGACCAGCTCGGTACTTTTAGTACGCTCGTGCGGCGGTTGCGCGCCGAAGTACGTGGCCGGTATAAAGTACACGTGTTGCAAACCGCCGGCGTTTTGCACTACGCGCAAGAGCCGTTCGAGCTGGTGCGGCCGGGCATGCTCCTCTATGGCATTTCGCCGTTGCCGGATTTTCAGCAGGAACTCCGGCCCGCGATGACGTGGAAAAGTCGTGTCGTACTCGTGCGCGAAATGCCTGCCGGCCACGGCATCAGCTACGGGCGCACATTTCTCACGCCGCGACCCACGCTCGTGGCGACACTCGCGGCCGGGTACGCCGACGGCTACCCACGACATCTCTCGAACTGTGGCGCTTCCGTACTCGTGCGCGGCAAACGATGCGCGCTGCTCGGCCGCGTCACGATGGACTTGACGATGATCGATGTGACCGGCGTGCCCGACGTGCAGCCAGGGGAAGAAGTCGTGTTGATGGGCCGGCAGGCTGGCGCCGAAATTCCCTGCAGCGAGCTGGCCGAGCGCGCGGGCACGATCACGTGGGAAATCACCACGCGCATTGGCGCGCGGGTGCGTCGCGTTTACGTTTGAGCGGGCATGTTCCAGATTGTGTTTAACGAGCTCAGCGCATCAGAGATGGCGGCGCTGCCGAAAAAGCTGCAATTGGATTTGCTCGCTGAGTTCCAGATTCTGCCCGAAGAACTCGACCATCTGGACGACCGCAAATTCGGCGTACTCGAGCGCGACGGGAAAAAGCTTTACCGCTATCGGGCAAAGGATTATCGCATTTACTTTGCGCGCACGGAGGAAGGCATCACCGTGCATCGCGTACTGCACAAAAATACCGTGCGCGATTTTCTTTACCGGACGAAGCTTTCCGCCGGCGAAGACGAGCAGCTAAAGCAAACGCGCGAGTTCTGGAACCTGATCGCGGAAGGCGAGCGGACGCGAAAAAAGCAGTGATCGCTGAGCTGGACGAGAACGAGGAAGTACGACGGCGCGATTTTCCGATTTGCGCGCGCAAGATTTACCTCGCGCACGCGGCCGATGCGCCGCTCCCGCGCGTCGTGGCCGAAGCGATGCACGCGCAAGTCGAGAACGCGTCACGCGATGAAAAGCTGTTTGATGAGTCGCTGGCGTTCATCGCGGAGACGCGCGCAGGCGTTGCGAGTTTTCTCCGAGCGGGCACCGATGAAATTTCGCTCACCGGGCCGACTTCGACTGGTCTGAGTGCGATCGCCAGCGGGCTGGACTGGAGCCCTGAGGACGAGGTGGTTTGTTATTTCGATGAGTATCCGGCCAATGTTTACCCCTGGCTGGCGCTGCAACGGCGCGGTGTTCGTGTTGTCTTCGTGAAACCGCCGCGCACGGGTGAAATCACGCCCGAGATTGTGGAGCGCGCGTTAAACAAACGCACGAAGCTGGTCGCGCTCGCGAGCGCAAACTATTGCAGCGGGTACCGCATCGACGTGGATGGGATCGGAGCGCGCTGTCATGAACATGGCGCACTGTTCTGTGTGGATGGAATTCAAACGCTCGGCGCGTTTCCGATTCCGCTGGAGAATGTCGATTTCCTCAGTGCAGGCGCGCAGAAGTGGATGCTCGGCCCGTCCGGTGCGGGCATTCTTTACGTGAAAAACAGCCGGCGGGATTTGCTTTGGCCGGCGGCCATCGGCGGATGGAACGTGCAGTCGCCGAATTTCATCGCGCAGCCGCAGATCGAGTTTGCCGCAGGCGGGCAAAAATTCGAGCCGGGAGGTTACAATTACGTGCCGCTGGCGGGCATGGGCGCGGCAATCACGCTACTGAGCGAGGTAGGCGCCGAGCGTGTGAGCGCCAGAATCCTGCAACTCACGAGTACGCTGCGCGATGCGATCTCTGAGTACGGCTTTGAGTTCCTGAGCCCGGAAGCGGAAAATGTACGGTCCGGTATCCTGACGTTTCGGCATGCGTCTGGGCCGAGTGAGCAGCTCATCGAAACACTGCACGTCAATGACGTCGTCGTATCGCTGCGGCGCGATCGTGCCGGGAATGGATGGTTGCGCGTCAGCCCGCACTTCTACAACACGCACGCTGAAATCATGCGCGTGGCGGACCTGCTGAAAAGCTGCGCGAAACCGCGTTGCTAGAGCGCGTACTTAGGCGGTGCTAGAGTACTCGGCCTGCGAAGTCTCAGCGCGAGCGCTGAGCGTTACTTCATCAGCAGCACGGAGCGGCTGCGTTTGATCTCGCGCGTAATCTTCCGGTGCAAATGGGCCGGCATACCGGTGACGCGGCGCGGCAGAATCTTGCCGCTCTCGGTAACGAATTTCTTGAGCAGGTCCGGGTTCTTGTAATCGATCGCCTCGAGCGCGATGTCGATCCGCCGTCGCGGCATGATGCGATTGGCCCGGCGAAAAGCGGAACGACGCTTCGGTGTTTTCGGTTGCATGGAATCTCAGCGCGTCTCGCGATGAAGCGTATGCCGTTTCAAGAACGGATTGTACTTTTTCTTCTCCAGCCGGTTCGGCGTGCGCGGGCTTTTCTTATTGCGCGTACTCATGTAGCGGGAGGCCGGTTTGCCCAGAGCCTTTGCCTCGGTGCACTCGAGCGTAACAATTTCCTGCGGCATTATTCCTTTTCCGGCGCCGGCTGGGGCGCTTCTTCTTCCTCGGTTTCCGGCCCTTCGTCTTCCGTTAAACCAAAAAGTGATGTGACCGATTGCCGGACGCGCGACTGCTTGCTCTGCTTCTCCAGTTGTGACTGGCACTCGACGGTGAAGCGGGCAAATGGGATCGCTTCAAGACGGGCGCGCGGGATTTGTTTTCCCGACATTTCGCAAGTGCCGTAGGTGCCGAGCTCGATGCGTTTCAACGCCTGGTCTATCTCGTAAAGCGCGTCCTGTTCCTGTGAGAGCAGGCTGAGCGCGAAATCACGGTCATACGCATCCGAACCGGCATCAGCCTGGTGCATGCCGAAAGCGGACGCTTCGCTGCCTTCGGCGCGTGCGCGCAAGGTGTCCTGGGCGACGCCGGCCATGGAATCGACCATGGCATCGCGCAGGTGGAGCAATTTCTCCTTCTGCCCGCGCACGAATGGGTCGAGCTTCCGCTCCTTGTGATTTGGGGCCAGGATAACGGCTGATTCCGCGCGTCGCGTCGAGCGGTGTTGTTTCTTGGGTGCGGTGCGTGTACTCGCAGTTTTCGCGGCCGGCTTCGCAGTCTTTTTCGCAGGTGCAGAAGGCTTCCGCGTCGCGAGCTTTTTTGCGGGCGCGCGTGGCGAGACTTTGTTTTTGGGCTTGGCCATAACAGGTTTCGCGCCGACCGCGGCGCAAAGGGAGCGCCTAATTAAGAACAAAACCCCAGGGGCGCAAGCGGAGATTTCCCGTTTTGGTACTCTTCGCCGGACGAGCGAAACAGCTACTGCCGCGGCTTGCCGCCTTTCGGCGGTTCCAGGCGGAATACCGTCTCGCCATCCTTCATTAAGTCGAGGCGATCGCGCGCGATTGTCTCGAGGTAAGTCGGGTCGGTTTTCAGCCAGTTCACTTCGCGCATGGCCCGGGTAAGCTGCGTTTTGTGTTCGTCGCGTTGCGCCTGGAGCGCGTCGATCTCAGCGCGCGCGGCCTGCATTTTCTGCCACGGCGGAACAAAAAGGCTGATGATGCCGAGCCAGATGGCGAGAAAAAGCAACGCGAAGAGAATGCGATTGAGCCGTTGCCAAATGGTCGCTTCACGGCGCGCCCGGAAATCAGCGTAGTCCGGCTGATTCACTCGCGCATCTTAACGCCGTACTCCGCGTTGTCACCGAGTTCTTCAGCGATGCGCAGAAGTTGATTGTACTTAGCAATACGATCGCTGCGGGAAAGCGACCCCGTCTTGATCTGCCCGGCGTTTGTCGCGACCGCGATGTCCGCAATCGTGGTGTCTTCCGTCTCACCCGAGCGATGGGAAATGACAGTGGTGTAGTTGTTGTCGTGCGCCAGTTTGATGGCATCGAGTGTCTCAGTGAGCGTGCCGATCTGATTCACTTTAATGAGAATCGAGTTCGCCACGTGCTCGGCGATTCCTTTGCGCAGGAACTCGACATTAGTGACAAACAAATCGTCGCCCACCAGCTGAATGCGATCACCGAGCCGCTGAGTGAGAATCTTCCAGCCTTCCCAGTCATTCTCGGCGCAGCCGTCCTCGATTGAGATGATCGGGAATTTTGCGCAGAGCTGCTCGTAGTACGCGACCAGCTCCTCGGCGTTGCGCTTCGAGCCGTCGGACTTTTTGAAAATGTAGAGGTTTTGTGCGCGATCGTAGAACTCGGATGAGGCGGCATCAAGCGCGATAAAAATCTGTTCGCCCAGCTTGTAACCGGCGCGCTCCACCGCTTGCGCGATCGACTCAAGCGCATCATCCGCCGAGGAAAGCGCCGGGGCGAAACCGCCCTCGTCACCGACCGCGGTGGAGAGTCCCCGATCGTGCAACACGCTTTTGAGTGCATGAAAAACTTCCGCCCCGTAACGCAGCGCTTCCGGGAAATTCGGCGCGCCTTTCGGCATGATCATAAATTCCTGGAAATCGATGGGCGCATCGGAATGCGCGCCGCCATTCAGGATGTTCATCATCGGTACCGGCAGCACGTCCGCGTTCGGTCCGCCGAGGTAGCGAAAGAGAGGGAGATTCGCCGCGTTGGCCGCGGCATGAGCGCACGCTAACGAGACGCCAAGCAGCGCATTGGCCCCGAGATTTTTTTTGTTCGCTGAACCATCGAGCTCGATGAGCTTGCGGTCGATCTGCCCCTGCTCGCGCGCGTCGAATCCGCGCAGCGACTGCGCAATGACGCCGTTCACATTCGTGACCGCTTTGCGCACGCCTTTGCCGGCGTAACGCGCCTTGTCGCCATCGCGCAACTCCCAGGCTTCGTGTTCGCCCGTACTTGCGCCACTTGGCACCGCCGCTCGCCCACACGCACCGCCTTCCAGCCGCACATCCACTTCCACGGTGGGATTGCCCCGCGAATCCAGGATTTCGCGCCCGATGATTTCCGCGATGCTCGTTTGCATTTGCGCGGGCGCTACCTTGCGCACCTCGGGCGCGCTGTAAACCGGTTTTGTCGAAAAGCGTGATCGGGTTAACCAACACCGGTCATAGGAGCAAAAGGCGAGGTGTTGCCCTGGCAGAGGAAAAGTACAACGACGCAGAACGAACATTCGTACTGGAATTGTTCAGCGACGTTAGTACGCTGCGCGCTGATGTCGTTTCGTCCGGCGTGGTTATTACTGCTGTTGAGCGCCGCCGTTTTGTACGGCGCCGAGCCGGCACAGCTTGGGCCCGAAGAGCTGGCCAGGGCGGCGCGCATCGATTCGATGACGATCCCAACGCCGGGCGAGCTATTCGCTGCTTTGCAAAAGCCGGGAAAACCGAACTGGACCAGTGCCTACCGCCCGCCTATTCCGACCAGCTACAAAGATCGAGCGCAGATTGCGTTGAATCTCGGCGGCCTAATCGCGGATGGATTCATCGCGGTGGAGGCGCAGGACAGCCAGCAGGTGAAGAACATCGGCAGCGACGTGATCAAGCTCGCCAAGGCGCTCGGCGTCAGCCAGAACGTACTCAGCCGCGGCAATAGTATTAACGATTTCGCTGAAACAAACCAGTGGGACTCACTCCAGGAAGAGCTCGAAGCGACGCAGAACGAGGTAAAGAACTCAATGCAATCGCATAGCGACCAGGACCTGGTCATTCTGGTAAGCATCGGCGGCTGGATTCGCGGTACACAAGTCGTTAGCGGATCGGTCGCGGCGAACTATGATGAACGCACTGCCAGGTTACTGCGGCAGCCGGCGCTGGTAAATTTCATTCACGCCAAGCTGAACGACATCTCGCCGGAACTGCGCAACGATCCGCTGGTGAAATCGGTCAATGAGCGGCTCTCCACCCTGGAAAAGCTGGTGGCGTTGCCCGCCGGCAAAACTCCGAGTCCCGATGACGTGAAGAAAGTCAATGACGTCACAACCGAGCTGATGCAGGAAATTCAGCATAAAACTCACGGCCAATGAAACGTTGTTTTGCGCGGGGGCAGGGATTGCCCAAGCTGCGTTTCGGGTTGGGCGGGATAATGGCGGCGTGCGTCATCTTTCTTGGCTCTACAGCTTTGGCCGATACCGATGCCGAGGTAAACGCGCGCAAAAATGCGCTCGATGTCGCCGGCGCGTTTACCAATGACGGGTTCAAGCTCCGCGATGGTCATTGGTGTGGCACGGTCAAGCCGCAGGACCAGGCGCTTATCGCGGTGAACCTTTTCGCCGGCAATCAGTACTGGTTTGCGGTAGGCACACCCGATCCCGGCCGCAAGGTGGCGGTGAACGTTTACAATGAATCGGGCAAGCTCGTTACCACTCAACATTACGAAGCGGGCGAGCAGGCCGCTGCAGGTTTTTCCCCCAGCGACAGCGGTCAGTACTTCGTCGCCGTAAATCTCGAATCAGGCGATCCAACAAACTTTTGCCTCATTTACTCGTATAAGTAAGTTGGGGGCAGGGAACGGGATTAGCTTTGGGGAAAGGTGGTATGAAGTTTTGGCAGAGGATCATCGTCGCGGCGCCTGTGCTTGCGCTGGTGGCGGCTTGTTCTACCTCCGACACCGGCACCGACGCAGAGGCAAACGTCGGCAGGTACTATGCCGTGAGCGCGAAGCAAACGCCATTCTATCATTACGGCCCGCAGCAGGGCAACGGTCCCGACCAGAAACTTGCCCAGGACACCCTGATGACGCTGATTCGTCCTTCCTTCGGGTACTCGAAAGTCAAACTCATGACGGGCGAGCAGGGCTACGTGGCAAGTGAAGACATACACGTCGCCTCACGCGCGCTCATCGCCGCCGCCACTGCGCCGCCACCGCCGCCAAACGCCACCAGCACCGTGCAGAAGTTTCGCCTCGATTCTAACGACCCGCGGCTGATCGCGCCGCCAGAAGCGTTGCCGATCGATTTGCCTGAGCCAACGCCGCTGCCGGGCACGGATTCCTCACCGCCGCCTTAAGTACGGGGGGCAACTGCTCCGATGGGGAGCTGTTGTCGGAGTGATAGGCCGTGCCGCTTCTTCGAAGAACCGCGCCGTAGTACACGACCGTGCAACCTGGCGTTGCTCTGCTCGACAACCCCTCTCGTGTGAGGCTTAAATACGCCGCGAAAAACAATGAGCGCAGTCCAGGTATTTTATGAAGGCCGGGTGCAAGGCGTAGGATTTCGTTATTCGGTTAAACAGATCGCGAGAGGCTTCGATGTGACCGGCTGGGTGCGTAATCTGGCCGATGGCCGAGTCGAGCTACAGGCTGACGCCGAGCAGGACGAACTGCGCGCTTTTCTCGAGGCGGTTCGCGAAAGCGAGCTGCGAGCGCTGATCAAGAACGAAACGCAGCACGAGATCGCGCCGCTCCGCGTGCGCGGCTTCGAGATTCGCCATGAGTGAAGCGGCGGTTCGGCTCGACAATGTCAGCAAGGTTTTCCCAGTGCCGTTGCGCCGGCGTGTCAATGTCGCGCTGCGCGATTTGAATTTGGAGATTGCGCCCGGTGAAGTTTACGGCCTGCTCGGTCCCAACGGCTCGGGCAAAAGTACCACGCTGAAGATCATCGTCGGCCTGGTCGCGCCGACGCGTGGCCGCGTCACCATTTTCGGCCGCGAGAATTCCGTGGTGGCGACACGGCGCGACATCGGGTTTCTGCCCGAAAATGCGTACTTTCACAAATTTCTCAGCGGTGAAGAAACCTTGCGTTTCCATGCGAAGCTTGGAGGCGTCCCCGCGGGGGGAATCGCCTCGCGGGCGAATGAGTTGCTCGAGACGGTCGGGCTCACGCACGCGCGTCACGCCCGGCTCGGCACGTACTCGAAAGGGATGCTTCAGCGCATCGGCCTGGCCCAGGCGCTGATCCACAAGCCAAAACTGCTCGTACTCGACGAGCCGACTGCCGCACTGGATCCCGCCGGTTCACATGATATTCAAAACCTGATCACGTCATTGAAACGAGAGGGCGCGACCGTTCTGCTCTCGTCTCACCTCCTTACTCAAGTACAGGAAGTGTGCGATCGCGTCGGCATTCTGCATCGCGGGAAATTGCTGCGGCAGGGGCGGCTCGGTGATCTCCTGGGCGTGGCCAACCAGACGGAGCTTGTGCTGGAGAATGCGCCCGCCGAATTGCTGGCAGAAATCGAGCGCGAGATCGAGGCGTCCGGCGCGCGACTGATCGCCCGGCGCCAGCCACAATCCTCGCTCGAGCAGTTCTTCCTCAACGTTACCGGGCAGCCGGACGAATGAGCGCGGCGCTCACGCGCATCTTCGCGATTGCGCGCATCACCTTTATCGAAATGGCGCGCTTACGTGTGTTTTACGTGCTCGTACTTTTCGCGCTTGCGCTTGTTCTCGGCTCAAGTTTTCTCGCGCGCATTTCCTTTCAGCAAGAGCTGCAAGTGACCGAAGACATCGCGCTGGGTGCGGTCAATTTCTTCCTTAGCCTGCTGGCGATCCTGATCACGGCGCAATTACTGCCGCGCGATATGGAAGACCGCGTCATCTACAGCGTACTCGCGAAGCCGGTCACGCGCTTTGAGTACATGCTAGGAAAATTCCTCGGAGTGGTCGCGCTGCTTAGCGTTTCCGCCATTGCCATGAGCCTGCTTTGCGTGGCCATAATCCATTTGCGTGAGCAGACCGCCATCCGTGAGACGATGGCGCAGATGGCGCAATCAACGCCAGCAGATCGCGCGGCGGCATTGCGCGGCGTGTACGAAGCGGGCGCGATGAACCGGCTTTCCGCCGCGCTCGCAGCAGCTTTGGCCAAAGGAATCATCCTGGCCGCGCTCACGCTCTGCGTCTCGAGCTTCGCCACCTCAAGCGTTTTTACCATCAGCGCAATGGCAATGATTTATCTGGTCGGCAATTTGGAATCGGTCGCGCGTGATTACTGGCTGCACCAGCAGGTTCCGAGCGTACTCGCGCGCGCATTTCTCGCGGTGGTAACGTTCGTTTTTCCGGATCTCCAGGCGTTTAATCTTACTGACCAACTATTCGCCGGCGCGGTACTCAGCAGCGACTTATTGCTGCGGCTGGCCGGCCTCGCTGCCGTTTACACCGCGAGCTACCTGCTGATCGCGATGGCGTTTTTCTCTCAACGTGAGCTATGAAGCTTATCCTGGTGCTCGCGCTCATCATGGCGATTTTCATTCCGGCGAAGCTTGAGCTTGAGTCATATCTTTCTCGCGGTGATGCGCCGTTAAAACTCGGTGTGCGTGAACGCATTGGCCAATCTGCCTACGTCGCCGTACTCGGCGGCTTTCGTTCTGTCATCGCCGATCTGCTCTTTATCGATGCGAGCGCGGCCTGGGAGCGCACCGACTGGACGCAATTGCTGCTGCGCCTCCGCCAGGCCACTGAGTTGCAGCCGCACTCAATCATGTTTTGGGACGTGGCGGCGTGGCACATGGCGTGGAACGCCAGCATCGCGGCTGAGCGCGATGAAACGCGCGCGCCGAGTGCACGGTTGCGCGCATCGCGTGAGTACATCCAGCTCGGGCGCGATTTTCTCGAGCGCGGCGTCGCCCACAACCCTGACCAACCCCAGCTCTACGAAGCGCTCGCCCGGCTGTATCGGGATCGGCTGCACGATCACGCGCGTGCAGCGGAGAATTTCTACAAAGCGTCACAGCTTCCCGGTCACATGGCGTACGACGAGCGTTTCTCTGCTTATGAGCTCTCGTGGTGCAAAGACCACGAGCACGAGCGCGAAGCCTATGAACGGCTCCGCGCTCTCTACCTCCGGGGTGAAAACGAGCGGCTGCCTACGCTGATTTCCCGGCTGAAATTCCTCGAGCAAAAGCTAAATATCCGGCCAGCCGAGCGGCTGATTCGCTGAATCGTCATTGGTGCATCATGACGAGAGGCGTGTCGCGATGTAACGGTGTAACGCTCGAAGTTTTCCACCTCAATGCGATACGCCATTATCAGTGACATTCACGCCAACCTCGAGGCGCTCGAGGCTGTGCTGGCGGACGCGCGGGAGCGGCGCTGTACTCACTTCATGTGCCTGGGCGATCTCGTCGGCTACAATGCCAATCCGCGCGAGTGTCTCGAAATTGTGCGCGCGCTCGATTGCCCCACTGTGAAAGGCAATCACGACGAACAGGCGACGCTCGCCAAAACCTCCGGCGAGTTCAACGAAATGGCTGAGCGGGCCATGACGTGGACACGCCAGCAGCTCACGGAGGACGAACGGAGCTGGTTGCGCGAGCTGCGGCTTCAGCGCCAGGTGCGCGACTTCACCATTGTGCACGCGACGCTCGATACGCCGGCACAATGGGGTTACGTCTTTCGCGATCTCGACGCGGCCGCGAGCTTCACCTACCAGCACACCACACTTTGTTTCTTCGGCCACACTCACGTGCAGTGCGCGTTCATCCGCGATGAGGGCACGAGACGGACCAGCGGCGAGCGGATTCACATCGAGTTCGGCAAAAAGTACTTCGTGAATGCCGGCAGCGTGGGCCAGCCGCGCGATGGCGACTGGCGCGCCGCTTATTGCATTTACCACGTGGACGAAAATCTGATCGAGCAACGTCGCGTCCGGTATGATATCGAGCTGGCGCGACAAAAAATCCTCGATGCCGGTTTGCCACGTTTACTGGCGGATCGGCTCGCGCTCGGCCGCTGAATGGCGCGCGAGAAGATCCTCGTCATCAAACCGAGCTCGCTCGGTGACGTTGTGCACGCGTTGCCGGCGGTGGCGGCAGTGCGCGATGCGCATCGCACGGCTGAGATCACCTGGTTGATTAATCCAGAGTGGGCGCCGCTGTTGCGCGGAAATCATGACATCGATCACGTGCACATTTTCCCGCGCGGGCAATTCCGCGGTTTCGGCGCGGCCAGGCATTTGCTGCCGTGGCTTCGCAGAACGAGGCGCCTCCGGCCCGATGTGGCGCTAGATTTCCAGGGATTACTGCGCAGCGCCGTGATCGCGAAATGCAGCGGCGCCCAAAAAATCCTCGGCCTGAGCGATGGCCGCGAAGGCTCGCGTCTGTTCTACAACGAGATCGCGCGGGTGGATCGCAAAGAGCACGCGGTGGATCGTTACCTGAAGCTGGCGCAGCTTTTCGGCGCAGACATCGATCAGCCCCTGCGATTTGCGTTGCCGACCGGCGATGGTTTGCCGCGTTTTGATTCGTTGCCCGGCTTCGTGGTGCTGCATCCGTACGCGCGCGGGCAAAAAAAATCGCTCGCCCGATCGGTCGTCATCGAATTTTGCCGTCAGCTCGCGCCGGCGCGCGTCGTTCTCGTCGGCCAGTCGCGCCGCCGTTTATCGCCGCCAGAAAATTGCGTGGACTTGACGAACCGAACCACGCTGCTCCAGCTGGTCTGGCTCATTCGCAACGCCAGCTATGTCATCAGTGTGGACAGCGGGCCGATGCACATCGCGGCGGCGCTCACGCCCAACCTCGTGTCCATTCACACATGGAGCGACCCGCGCCGAGTCGGCCCCTACAACGCCGTGGCCTGGGTTTGGAAAAACGGCAAACTGCTGCGCGTAGCGGAGCTGGACGCGACAACTGACCTTCGCCGAGGCAGAAGGTTCCGCCGCGATGATGTCTCACCGGTGGCAGAGCTCGCTCTGCGAACGCTGGCGGCGAACGCCACAATTTAGCCTTTGCTCAATTTTCGCTGCTGCAAGATGAGTTGCGCCAGCTCGAGATCAGGCGCGAACGTTATTTTCATGTTTTCCTCCTCGGCCGGCACGATCATCACCTTTATGCCGAGCATCTGTACGGCCGAAACTTCGTCGGTAATTTCTAACGACTCGCGATCGACTCGGTCATACGCAGTGAGCAACGTCTGGTGCGCGAAAACCTGCGGCGTTTGCATGGCGAAAACAGCAGCGCGATCAATTGAGCCCGTCACGAACCGCTGAGCATCGGCCGTTTTCAGCGTGTCCGTTACGGCGCGGGCAAGCACAGCAGCGCCGTACTTTTCTGCCGCGGCAAAAACCCGCGCTATCTCCTCGGCACAGATTAATGGCCGGGCGGCGTCATGGACGGCGACAAACTCCGCTGCTTCGTCCATGGCGGCCAGACCTGCACGCACTGAGTCCTGTCGCCGTGCTCCTCCAGGTACTACGGCGTGAACTTTAGGGAACTTTGCCGCGAGCGAGCGGAGTTGTTCGATTTTCGCCGGCTGCGCGACAAGGACGATTTGGTCAACGCATGCCGCCGCCTCGAACGCCGCGATCGTGTGCTCGATGACCGGACGGCCTGCAATCTCCGCGAAGAGTTTGTCAAACCCAACGCGCCTACTGCTGCCGGCAGCAACGATGAGCGCGTTCAGCCTCAACGGTTCAACTCCACGTACTTAAGTACAAGTACTCACGTACTCAGTTGCCGTTGTACTTCTGTGCTCAAGGTCTTGCCGTCGGTGCGACCGGCGACTTTCGTCTGCAACGCTTTCATGACGACGCCCATTTGTGCGCGGGATGTAGCGCCCGTGTCGCGAATTGTCTCCGCCACAATTTTCTGCAACTCATCCGTACTCAGCGCCTGCGGCAGATAGGTAGTTAGCACGGCGATTTCCGCTTTCTCTTTCTCGACCAAATCGCTCCGCCCGGCCTTCTCGAAGCTCTCGATCGAATCCTGCCGCTGTTTCACTTGTTTGCGGATCACGCTGATCACCTCCGAGTCATCCAGCTGGGCGTCAGCGCCGCCTTTCTCGATCGCTGCGTTCTTGAGCGCAGCCTTGAGCATTCGCAGAACGCTCAAGCGGGTCGCATCTTTCGCGCGCATCGCATCCTTGAGGTCGGCATCGATTTGCGTTTGCGACGGCATTTGGAATGCAATCGTAGGTGGCGCGTTGCCGGCGCGCAAGCGAGGCGCGACAGCGTGCCGTGGCGCGCTCGTGAGTTTCAGCTATGGTCCGTTCATGCCGGCTGAAGTTGCGAACATCGACGCACAAGATCTAAAGAAGCGAACCGACGAGCTGCGGAGGTTTCTTTGACATCGACAAACTTCAGGAGCAACTAGGCGCACTCGAGGCGCAAATGAGCGCGCCCAATTTCTGGGACAATCGCGAGCGCGCCCAGGCCGACGTCGAAGAAGTTTCGCGGCTGAAATCGCTGCTCAATCCATTTCGCGAGCTCGAGCGCGAGATCGCGGATTTCGAGGCGCTGGAGCAATTAGCGGAAGAAGAAAACGAGCCGCACGGGCGGGCCGAGGCCGAGCGCGAGCTGGCCCGAGAACACGAGCGGCTGGCGCAGAAAGTTTCCGAGTTTGAGCTGCGGCAGTTTCTTTCGGGCGAAAACGACAGCGCAAACGCCTTTGTCACGATTCACTCCGGCGCGGGCGGCACGGAGTCGTGCGATTGGGCGGACATGCTGCTACGGATGTACCAACGCTGGATCGAGCGCAGCGGGTTCAAGTCGCAGGTGGTGGATATCCAGACCGGCGAAGAAGTGGGGATAAAATCGGTCACGCTGCTGGTGACTGGAGAATTTGCCTTCGGCTACCTGAGTACCGAGCGCGGCGTGCACCGGCTGGTGCGCATCTCGCCGTTCGATGCGAATAAGCGGCGGCATACATCCTTTGCCAGCGTGGACGTGGTGCCGGAGATCGCCGAAAGCGCGCCGATCGAAATCAATTCGGCTGACCTGGAGGTCGGTACTTACCGCAGCGGCGGCAAAGGCGGTCAAAACGTTAACAAAGTGGAAACAGCAGTGCGCATCGTCCATAAGCCGACAGGAATCGTGGTCGCCTGTCAGGCCGAACGGAGCCAGGGGCGTAACCGCGATCTCGCGTTAAAAATGCTCAAGGCGAAACTTTACGAGTTGGAACAGGACAAGAAGCGGGCCGAGATGGACCGGCAGTACGGCGAAAAGGGCGACGTCGCCTGGGGCAGCCAGATTCGCTCCTACGTCTTCCAGCCGTATCAAATGGTGAAGGACCACCGCACCGGGGCGGAGACGAGCAACGTGCAGGCGGTCATGGACGGCGACCTGGACATGTTCATCCAGGCGAAATTGCGCGGACAACGAGCGGGCAAAAACGACACCCGAGCTAACGACCTCTAAGTACAGCCGTCAGGGCGAGAGATCGTAAACTTCGACAAGCGCGTTGCCGGTCGTGTTGTTCACGCCTCGCACCAGCGCGGTGTAATTTCCCGGAACAAGCGTTTGCTGAACAGCCGATTCCCGCGGGTCTGGCGGCGAGTAACCTTCCGCCTGGATGGTCGAAGCTTCCGGGCTTTGCTGCCAGTCGTCGTTCGCCTCGATGAGATTGCCGTTGCCATCGCGCAACTCCAGCGTGGGATCGGCCAGAACATTGCTGGTGCCGTACTGCGCGAGTGTCGGCCCAAGCGCGCGAACGACTACGGTCTTGCTCGCGTTCCCACCGACCACAATGCCGCCGATAAGAATGTCGCTGCCGAGGCCCACTGGGCCGCGTGTGGAGACATTGCCCAGACGGCTGCTCGAAGCGCGCAGATCGTAAACTTCGAAGAGCGCGACACCGGTCTGCGCGGGCTGATTGGCATCGGAGTACGACTGCACAATGCAGGTGTAGTTGCCGGGATTGAGGGTGACAAACACGGCAGACTCGCGGCTGTTCGGCGGGTCGCGATGGTAGCTCGCAATGGTGGAGGCGTCGGAGCTGGTGAACCAATCGTCATTAGATGCCACGAGGTTGTTATTAGAATCGTAAACATCGATCACAGAATCATTCAGCGCGTCGGTGACTCCGTAGCTGGCGAGCGTGTAGGCCAGGCTCCGCACCACCAGCGTGGCCGGCTGTGATCCTTGCACCTGAAAGCCGCCGATGAGCACGTTGTCTCCCGTGCTGGTGACGCCGCGGGTGGAGATGTCCATGAGTACGTTGCCCGGCGGAATCACCTGGTAAGCCGGTCCCGAGCCGTAGATCGCGTGCACACCGTTGATGTCGTCCTGCTGCACGGTATCGATATCGCTCACCCGCGAATTCATGATGGCGACGACGTGCTGCGGCGGGTTGGCCTGGTCTGGATGATCAAGGCCGAGGGTGTGGCCGAATTCGTGAATGGCGACACGACGGAAATCCAGTACTCCGTTCGACCAAAGCGGCCCGCGGTATGAGTCCCAGTTGTAATCCTTGCTATTAAATAGCGTGTCGGTTTCCTCCATGTTGCCGCTGCGGTAGCTCAAAAGGGTGACCGCAAGCGTACCCGAACCCCAATCCTGCGTGAAAACCTTGGTGGAAAATTCCACCGACATCTCGTCGTCACCCTGCGCTGGCGGTACGGGCGAATTCATTACCCAGCTAAACTGGAGATGAGCCAGGTACTGGTTCCAGATGCTAAGAGCAGCTGTTGCGACCTGGTTAAAAGAGGTGGAACCATCCGACAACAGACGCGAACCGCCGAGGGAGAGTTGCATGACGACGGTGCGGTCTTTCACCCACGCCACTGGAATGGATTGGCCGGGAACCGAGCTCGTGTCATACTCGCGGACGTAGCCGAAGGCGGAAGATGCGATCGTGACCAGGATGGCGGCAAGAAGGCGTACTTTCACTGAGCGAGATTTTGCGGATATAACCGGAAAACTCATGAACAGTTGCAGGTTTTTATAGGCTGTAAGCGGTACCGCTCGTCATAATTGCCGGTAGAGTACCGGCGGCAGCAGGCCAGACAGGCAATCGCCCTCCGGATACGCCGCACACGCGGAAACTCCTCCCCGCAATGTCCACAGCGATAAACGTACCGGCGCACAAAGCGGCGCGCGGGCAGCGGCAGTTTGTGGCAGGCGGGCTCGCCCGGAATACCCAGATCGCTGCACGCCTGCCGCCATTCTTTCCCGTGCGGGAGAATGCGTCGGCGCCGCGCACGGTGTTGCGCCAAAAGATGCGCCAGCTCGTGCCGCACGGTCCGTTCGATTTCTGCATGCCCGAAGGCTCGCAGCGCGGGGTTCAGGATGATGCGCAACCGCGCGGGCTCAGCGCGACCGACAGTCGTGCGCATACGCCGGTTCCACGAAACGCGAACGCGCCCGGCAAGCTGCGGCTCGCCCGTTCCGCGCAAGAGCGCGGCGGCAAGCTCCCGCAATTCGCCGGCGGAAGGGAGCGACGGCGCAACAAAGCAAAATTCCAGCTGGTTGAAGGGCGACGCTCTCCTTTCCATGCGGAACGGCTGCGTTGCTCCAGGCGGCGAGCGTGAATTTTCGCAGTTCTGCATCTCCAGCCGAGCGAACCTGATCAAACCGGGCGTGTCATTGAAGTGAACGCGACGGCTCTCCGTTCGTCTCCGCGAACTCGGCAGTGACACGCGGACGACGCCATTCTGCCGCCTGTACTTTGTCGGGCATCGCCGTTGCCCGAGCGACGATCGCCTCCACGATTTTCGCCGTCGCCGTTATTTCGTTCAGGGTGCTGAATTTTCCGAGCGAAAACCGGACGGCCGATTTCGCGATCTCCATCGGCAAGCCCATCGCGAGCAAGACGTGGGACGCGACGACGCTGCCGACCATGCACGCGGAGCCGCTGGAGGCACAGACCCCTTCCAGGTCGAGCGCCATTAGCATTGTTTCGGAATCGAGCTGCGGAAAACTGACATTCAACGTGTTCGCGAGCGAGCGCCGCAAATCGCTGTTACAGATCGCTTCAGGAACACGAGCCGAAATCTCCCGCCACATCTCATCCCGCAGCTCGCGTTCGCGCGCCTGGTCACCGAGCGCGTCTTGCAAAACGAATTCCGCTGCTGCTGCCATTCCAGCAATTGCGGCAACGTTCTCGGTGCCAGGCCGCCGCTGGTTTTCCTGTGCCCCGCCGAATTGCATCGGCTCAATCGCCACTCCGCTTCGCAGAAATAATAAACCAGCGCCTTTAGAGCCGTAAAACTTGTGCGCGGCGAAGCTCGCCCCATCAACTAACGAGATGTTGACGTGTACTTTGCCAAACGATTGCACCATGTCGCTGTGCAAAAGTACACCGCGCTCTCGCAAGAGTTGTGAGATCTCGTCGAGCGGCTGAATTACGCCGGTCTCGTTATTCGCCTGCATAATCGAGACCAGCGCGGTGTCATCGCGGATTGCGCCGCGGAGTTGATCCAGATCGATTGCCCCTGCTTCCGAAACGTCGAGCCACGTCACTTCGAATCGCTCACGTTTGGCCAGGTACTCAATCGCGTTCAGCACTGCGTGATGCTCTGCGCGGCAGGAGATAATGTGCCGCCCGCGCGGGGCACGACTCCGCGCCAATCCCAAGATGGCAAGATTGTTCGATTCCGTGCCGCCGCTTGTGAAAATCAGCTCATGCGGTTGCGCGCCGAGCAGATCGGCGAGCCGGTCACGCGCGGCGTCGATTGCGGCGCGCGCTTCGCGTCCGGCGCAATGGACGCTGGAAGCGTTGCCGAACTTTTCGTCAAGAAACGGCAGCATGGCCTTGCGCGCTTCTGCGCACAGCGGCGTGGTCGCGTTGTAATCGAGGTAAATCATGCGTGAGAATGGCCGGTTTCCCGATCAGCCCGTGAGCGTTTAG
>Ga0213881_10000513_pt1 | contig 24650 bp, 21 predicted proteins | sample BarmaccoBMER_R08_FD_160104 | JGI IMG/M metagenome (GOLD analysis project Ga0213881, IMG submission 160104) | Barbacenia macrantha exposed rock microbial communities from rupestrian grasslands, the National Park of Serra do Cipo, Brazil - ER_R08 ... | reverse complement strand
ACCTGGCAACTCGTCGATGGCGATGTGGTGCGGGTGGGGCAGTCCCGGCTTGTCTTCCGGACCCGAAGTTGACCGTCTATGGGTAACGGCAGGCAGAGAAATAACCATGATTAACATTGACGACCACGCGACCTAACCCTAATGGACCTGGGCGAAGGGCATCGAGCCCGAAGCCATCGAGCCCAAAGTCATCAAGCAGAGACGACCCAAGCGTGCCGGAGCTGGTGCTGCAACTGACCAGAGCGGGCTTTTTGCTCCTGCTCTGGTTGTTCGTCGTCGCTGCACTACGCATCGTGCGCTCTGACCTCTTTATAGCGTCTGGGCTGCGGGCCAGCCTGCCCATGTCGCGCCGCGTGGCTCGCGCAGAGCGTAACCGGACGCCGCGCCAACTGGTCGTTACCGCGGGTGGGCTGGCGGGTACGCGCATCTCCCTGGACGGCAGGCCCATCCTGATCGGCCGAGCAGACGACTCCACCTTGGTGCTCGACGACGATTACGCGTCCACCCGGCACGCCCGCCTCGGCTTTCAGGGCGGAGACTGGTTCGTGGAAGATCTGGGCTCTACCAACGGCACCTACCTGGACCGGGCTAAGGTCACCGGACCTACCCGGGTGCCGCCGGGAGTTCCGATCCGCATCGGTAAGACGGTGATCGAGCTACGTTCATGACTTCGCAAGACCTGCGCGAGACCTGCTGGCAGGGTCGAGCCATCGCACGCGAGACCTGCTGGCAGGGTCGAGCCATCGCACGCGAGACCTGCTGGCAGGGTCGAGCCATCGCACGCGAGACCTGCTGGCAGGGTCGAGCCATCGCACGCGAGACCTGCTGGCAGGCTCAAGCCTTTGCTGCCGGCAGGGCTGAGTCATGACTTTAGTGCTTCGCTACGCAGCCAAGAGCGACCGCGGCCTGGTCCGGCAGAACAACGAGGATTCGGTCTATGCGGGCCCTCGCCTGCTGGCGCTGGCTGACGGGATGGGCGGGCATGCGGCTGGAGAAGTGGCATCCAAGGCAGTCATCGCGGCGTTCGCCCCGCTGGATGACGATGATCCCGGAAACGACTTACTTGACCAGCTACATGACGCGATGATGGCGGGTAACGCAGCGATTAGCGAGCTGGTCCGAGAAGACCCGGAACGCGAGGGTATGGGCACCACGCTGACCGCGGTGCTGTTCGGTGGTAACAAGATCGGCTTGGCCCATGTGGGGGATTCGCGTGCCTACCTGCTGCGCGACGGCGTCTTCAGCCAGATCACCCGTGACGACACCTTCGTGCAATCGCTGATCGACGAGGGCCGGATCTCTGCGCACGAGGCCAGCCACCATCCCCAGCGGTCGCTGCTGCTCAAGGCGCTTACCGGGCACGAGGTGGAACCGTCGCTCACCGTGCGGGAGGCCCGCGCCGGGGACCGTTACCTGCTGTGTTCGGACGGGTTGTCCGACGTCGTCAGCTCCGAAAACCTCGCCGACGGCCTGACCTTGCCTGATCCGGAAGCCTGTGCCGACCGCCTGATCGAGCTGGCGCTGCGGGGCGGCGGTCCGGACAACATCACCTGCATCGTGGCCGACGTGGTGGACGTCGAGTACGGCGAGGATGCGCCCATCATCGCCGGCGCGGCAGGCGACGGCGTCGAGCAACCGCAGCCCGACTCTGCAGCGTCTCGCGCGGCGACGACCACGCTGCCACGTCCCGCTCCGGTGCAGCCCGAACGGATCGAGCCTGCACCGCCAGATCCGCAGATGCTGCGTCGCAAGCGAAAGCGCGCCCTCATCGGCCTGGCAGTGCTCGCCACCCTGGTGGCGGCCGTCACCGCAATCGGTGCGATTTTGGTCATGGGGCAGTACTACGTGGGGGCTGCCGCCAACGGCGAAGTGGCCGTCTATCAGGGGGTCCGTGGCGAGTTCCTCGGACTGCCATTGCATTCCTGGGCCGAAGGCAGTTGCCGAGAGGGCGCCCGCGGTTGCGAGGCGGTGTACCTGCGTGACCTGCAACCGTACGCTCGGACCAACGTACGCCGCGGCATGATCAGCAACTCTGGCCTGGACGGAGCCCGGGAAATTATCGGCCGGCTGCGCACCAATGATCTGCTGCCGCTGTGCTCGCAAAACAGCACCGCCACCCAACCCGTCGTCACCACAGATCCGAACTCGCCGGCCATGACTGGCACGCCGACGACCACCGGCACACCGTTGCCGGATAAGCCTTCGGAGCCTGGAGTGGACTGCCGGATGGCCCGCTGATGGCCGACGCCGTTCCCGTCCAGGACACCGGCGCAGCGCCGGGGGCGCTGCCGCCGACCAAGCGCGGACTTGAGCTGATCATGCTCGCCTTCGCAACCGTCGTGGTGACTACGGCGCTGGTGCTCGTGGAGCTCAACCAGCCGCAGGGACTTACCCGGTCGGTGCTCTACGACGGAGCTGCCTACCTGGCTCTGTTCAGCGCTGCCCACATCGCGGTGCGGTACCTGGCGCCCTACGCCGACCCGTTGATCTTGCCGTGCGTCGCGTTGCTCAACGGGTTGGGTCTCGTGGTCATTCACCGGCTGGATTTAGCTGACGAGACGACAGCCGCTTCCGCAGGAAACCCACCGCCGGTGGGCAACCTGCCGCACCAGATCGCCTGGACGGCACTGGGCCTTGGGCTTTTCGTCGCGGTACTGGCGGGAGTCCGTGATCACCGCCAGCTAGCTCGTTACGGCTACACGTGCGGGCTGGTGGGGCTGGGGACACTTGCCCTTCCGGGGCTGCTGCCCGCAGCTCTGTCCGAGGTCAATGGTGCCAAGATCTGGCTGCGCTTCGGGCCATTCACCATCCAACCGGGTGAGTTCGCCAAGATCCTGATCATGATCTTCGTCGCTGCGTTCCTGGTGACCAAGCGGGACTTGTTCACCACGGCGGGCCGCAGCCTGTTGGGCATGGAGTTACCGCGGGCGCGCGACCTCGCCCCGCTGCTGATGGCCTGGGGGCTGTCCCTGGCTGTGCTCGTACTGGAAAAAGATCTTGGGACCTCGCTGCTGTTTTTCGGCATCGTGCTGGTGCTGATCTACGTCGCCACCGAACGGGCTTCCTGGCTTGTCATCGGCCTGATGTTCTTCCTAGGCGGCGCGGTCATGTCCGACCTGCTGTTCCGACATGTGCATCGGCGGGTGACGGCCTGGATCAACCCCTTTGCTGATTACGACGGCGCTGGTTACCAGATGGCTCAGTCGCTGTTCGGCCTGGGCACCGGTGGCGTCTTTGGCACCGGCCTGGGTGCCGGACGTCCCGACCTGGTGCCCGAAGCCCACACCGATTTCATTACCGCCGCCATCGGCGAGGAGTTGGGTTTCGTGGGTTTGGCTGCGGTGCTGTTTATCTATCTGCTCGTGGTGATGCGCGGCATGCGCGCGGGCCTTACTGTTCGGGACACCTTCGGCAAGCTGCTCGCCGCGGGGCTGTCTTTCGCAATCGGGCTGGAGGTGTTCATTGTGGTGGGCGGGGTGACCAAGTTGATCCCGCTAACCGGGCTCACCGCCCCGTTCCTGGCCTACGGCGGCTCCTCGTTACTGGCCAACTACATCCTGGTGGCACTTCTGTTGCGAATCTCCCACGCAGCCCGCGCACCGGCCGGCGCATCCGGGCCTCGCAAGCCGGTGGCCCCGCTCGCTGAAGCCCGCACCGAGATGGTGCAGCGCCCGTGAACACCCCGCTTCGCCGTGTTGCGATGGCCGTCATCGGCATGATCGTGCTATTGCTGGCCAACGCGACCTACATCCAGGTGGTCAGCGCTGACACCTACCGCACCGACCCGCGCAACCGGCGGGTGTTGCTCGATGAGTACAGCCGCCAGCGCGGGCAGATCATCGCCGGCGGCCTGCCGCTGGCCAACTCGGTCGAGACTGGCGGCCAGCTGCGGTTCCTGCGTACCTACCTCAACGGCCCACTGTATGCCCCGGTTACGGGGTATTACTCGTTGCGCTACGGATCAGGCGGCGTGGAGAACGCGATGGATGCGGTGCTCAACGGTTCCGATGGCCGACTGTTCGTGCGACGGATCTCCGACCTGATCACCGGCCGGGAACCAAGTGGTGGAAGCGTGGAGCTGACCATCAACCCGGCTGTCCAGAAAGCTGCCTACGAGGGTCTGACCCGTAAGGGATATACCGGCGCCGTGGTGGCGATCAAGCCGAGCACCGGCGAGATCTTGGCAATGGCCTCCACCCCGTCTTACGACCCGAACCGGCTGTCGTCGCACGACGGCGCGGTGCAGGAGGCGGCATGGAATGCAGACACCTCGCCACAGAATCATTCCCCGCTGACCGACCGTGCAGTAGCCGCGACCTATCCCCCAGGATCAACGTTCAAGCTGGTGGTCACCGCGGCCGCGCTGGAATCAGGCAGGGCCACCCCGAACACCCCCCTCCCCGCGGCGTCTGCGTTGCAGCTGCAGGGCACCACGACGTTGCTGCACAACTTCGCCGATCAACCCTGTGGTGGCGGCACTACCGCCACACTGACCCAGGCGCTGGTTCGCTCCTGCAACACCGCTTTCGCCCAACTGGCCACCATCGTCGGAGAGAACGAGCTGCGCAAGCAGGCCCAGGCGTTGGGTATCGGGCAGCAAGACCTCACCATCCCGATCCCGGTTGCACCTTCCACCGTCGGCGCAATTCCTGACATCGCTGCCTTGGAACAGTCCGGCATCGGGCAGCGTGATGTTGCGCTCAGCCCATTGCAGAACGCCATGGTCGCCGCCACGATCGCCAATGGTGGGGTGCGGATGAAACCGCAACTGGTGCGCAACATCCTGGGTCCGGACCTGTCCGTGCTGGAACGCTTCGCCCCGGAGCAGGCCGGAGTCGCGATGTCACGGTTCACCGCCTCTGAGATCCGGGACATGATGGTCGCTGCCGAAAACAGCTACCGGAACGACGGCAAGATCAACGGCATCACGATCGCCGCGAAAACTGGCACCGCCGAGCACGGCGCCGACCCCAAGAACACTCCTCCGCACGGTTGGTACGTGGCTTTCGCACCCGCGAATAACCCGCAGGTCGCGGTCGCCGTGGTGGTCGAGGACGGCGGGGATCGCAACCTCGAAGCTACCGGTGGTTCCCTGGCCGCGCCGATCGGCCGGGCCGTCATCGGTGCTGCCCTGCAAGGAGCCCGCTGATGTTCCGGAGGCTGGTAGCGGGCGCGGCAACAGCAGAGACACCGCGGACGATTCCCTCTGTGGTGGGCTTATGGGATTGAGCAGCGGGCAGTTGCTGGCACGGCGGTACCGGCTGGGCCGGCGCATCGCCATCGGCGGGATGGGCGAGGTGTGGCAGGCTGACGACACCCGGCTGGATCGCCAGGTTGCTGTCAAGGTGCTCAAGCCGGAGCTGTCCGGTGACGCGGAGTTCCGGCACCGCTTCCAGGCCGAGGCGCGGATGACGGCGTCGCTGAACCATCCCGGAATTGCTGCCGTGCACGACTACGGCGAGGTACCCGACTTCTGTGGGACACCCGCACCCGGGCCGAGCGGGACACCCCCACCCGGGCTGGCTTATCTGGTGATGGAGCTGGTGGACGGGGAGCCGCTGAACGCGATTCTGGCCCGACAGAACCGGTTAGGTGCGGAGCGCACGCTGGACATTCTGGAGCAGGCCGGTCGTGCGCTGCAGACGGCGCACGAGCGCGGCGTGGTTCACCGCGACATCAAGCCAGCAAACATCCTCATCACCCCCACAGGCACGGTGAAACTGACCGATTTTGGTATCGCCAAGGCGGTCCACGCAGCACCCCTGACGCGCAACGACATGGTCTGGGGCACCGCGCATTACATCGCTCCGGAGCAGGCCGCTGGCCACGGGACCGGTCCGGCCGGCGACGTCTACTCGCTGGCGGTCGTGGGCTACGAATGCTTAGCCGGCCGCCGCCCGTTCTCCGCCGACAACGCGGTCAGCGTCGCGCTGATGCATATGCACCAGCAACCGCCGCCGCTTCCTGCGGACGTTCCCCAAAACATTCGGAGATTGATCGAATCTGCCCTGACCAAGAACCCGCGCCAGCGTTACGGCACCGGCGGCGAGTTCGCCGACGCTGTTGCAGCCGTGCGCAACGGTTGGGAGCGGCCACCTAGAGAGCACAGCCCTGCGACTGCCGTGCTACCTCGTCCTTCGCATCCCGAACGTCGCACTGCTGGAAGGATCGCGCTGGCCGCGCTCGGCGCTTTTGTCCTGACGCTTGGTGGCTACCTGGTGCACGACGCGCTGCAATCGCCGGCCACGCCGTCGGCCGTGGCCGCCGGTGCACCGAGCGTCCCGGAAGTGGTCAGCCCTCCCACACTGCCCACTTCACCGCAGGAACTCACGAAGGGGCAACCTGACCCGGAGTCGAATAACCGGGACGACGCGCCCCCGGAGGTGCTGATCATTCCTACCGATTATTGGGGCCAGTCGGGCAGCGACGCCGCCGTCGCCGCAAAAGTCCGTGGCCTGATACCGCGCGTGGTCGATGGCAACGGCGATCGGGTCGATCCGAACCTGCGTTCCCAGTGCCGGATTACCGCGGTCAGCCCACTGACTGGCTTCGTAGCCCGCGGATCGACCCTCGAGCTGACCTGCCGGAGGGCACAGTGAGCAGTCGACACCTGTCAGGTGACAGTCGGCAGGGGGGCATGATGGGGTCCGGCTCGGGCCCCCACACGGCCACGGACGCGGCGGCGGCGCGGGTCACGAACGAGGAGCGGGACGGCGCACCCATGACCATTCCCCGGCTACTGTCGGATCGCTACGAGCTGGGCGAGACACTCGGCTATGGCGGCATGTCCGAGGTGCACCGCGGGCGCGATGTCCGGCTAGGCCGCGATGTCGCCGTCAAAGTGCTGCGCGCCGACCTCGCCCGTGATCCTCAATTCCAGCATCGCTTCCGGCGGGAGGCGCAAAACGCGGCCGCCCTGAACCACCCGGCGATCGTGGCGGTCTACGACACCGGTGAGACGGAGTCAGAGTACGGGCCGCTGCCCTACATCGTGATGGAGTTCGTCGATGGCCGGACATTGCGCGACATCATCAAGACTGAGGGTCCGCTAGACCAACAGCGAGCCATGGAAACGATGGCCGATGTCTGTGCCGCCCTGGATTTCAGCCACCGCAACGGCATCATCCACCGCGACGTCAAGCCGGCCAACATCATGATCAACAATGCTGGCGCGGTGAAGGTGATGGACTTCGGCATCGCCCGGGCCCTGTCCGACGGGCAAGGCGTCACCCAGACCGCCGCGGTGGTCGGCACCGCCCAATACCTGTCCCCAGAGCAGGCCCGCGGCGAACTGGTGGACGCCCGATCTGACGTCTACGCCGCCGGCTGCGTGCTCTACGAGCTGATCACCGGCGACCCGCCTTTCACCGGGGATTCCCCAGTCGCGGTGGCTTACCAGCATGTCCGCGAAGACCCGTCGCCGCCGTCGTACCTGAACCCGGAGATTTCCCCCGCATTAGACGCCGTGGTGCTCAAGGCGATGAGCAAGAACCCGGCCAATCGTTACCAATCGGCTGCGGAAATGCGCTCGGATCTGGTCCGCGTGCTGAACGGTCAGCGGCAGCTGGCGCCGGTGGTCATGACCGACGCGGACCGCGACCGCATGCTTGACTCGGGTCCCACCGTGGCCCTACGACCCACGCGAGCCAGCCGGCGGCGCCCCGAGCCGAGTGGTGGGCCGATCGAGCCACGGCGGTCTGGGCGGGGGCTGGGCATTCTCACCACAGTGGTGATCACCGCCATCATCGGAATGATCCTGCTGCTGTTCACCGATGTCTTCGGCGGCGCCCCTAAGCCCACTCCACTGCCTAATGTGGTTGGCGAGCCGGTGGTTCAGGCCGAGCAGGCACTCACCGCCGCTGGTTTCCAGACCGAACGCCATCCGGTCGAGTCGAACCCGCAGGACATCGACCGGGTGGTGGCGATGAGCCCGACCGGCCAGGCGGTGAAGGGCACCACAGTACGGCTGGATATCGGTGCCGGCCCCGCTGAGGTTGAAGTACCCAACCTCCTGGGGCTAGACCGTATCCAGGCTCAGTCGTCGCTGCAGCAAGTAGGGCTGGTGCTCTCCCCAGACCAGCGCCAACAGGTGGTCCAGGACGACAAGGATGTCGGCCGGGTGCAGGTGCAGGATCCGCCCGCCGGTCGCAAGCTGGCCAAGGGTAAATCAGTCATCATCACCGTTGGTGTGCCACCGGAGACATTCGGTGTGCCCGACGTCGTCGGCACCAGCATCGACCAAGCTCAGCGCAACATCGCGGTGGCCCATCTCACCGCACAGATCCAGGAGGTCGACTCCTCGGTGCAACGGGGTCTGGTCCTCAAGCAGAACCCAGCCGGCGGTACCACTGTCAAAGCGGGTAGCACTGTGACGCTCACGGTCTCGCGGGGCAACCAGCTTCAGATGCCGAACCTGACCGGGCTGACCCCGAACCAGGCGCTGACCGCTCTACAGCGGATGGGGTGGACCGGGACTCTTCATCAGGTCTTCACCCAAGTGAACGATCCCAATCAGATCGGCCTCATCGTCGCGCAAGACGTGCCTACGGGCACCGGTTTCGCTCGTGACCAAACCATCACCGTCAATGTCGGTCGGAACAACACCACCAGTAGCACCACCACAACCACCAGCTCAATCTTCGAAACCCCGGGTGGTTTCGGCGACCGCTGATCGTGTTGGTGGCTCTTCAAGGACCGCCAACCATCAACGCGGGAGTCAGTGCACCGCTGCGGCGGACGCGAGCTTGCGCATCCCAGTCTCAAGTTCCAGTACGCGCGGCTCGTCCACTTCGTCGCCAGCGATCCGCAACCAGTTGGCCAGCAACCGGTGGCCGCCGTCGGTCAGCACCGACTCCGGATGGAACTGCACCCCGTGCACCGGTAGCTCACGGTGCCGCAACGCCATCACGATCCCGGTGGCGGTATGGCCGGTGACCTCGAGCTCATGAGGGATGGTCTCGGGCAGCACGGTCAGCGAGTGATACCGGGTGGCGATGAACGGCTGCGGCAGCCCAGCGAGTACCGCGGCGCCGTTGTGGTAGACCTCAGACGTCTTGCCATGTAGCAACTCTGGAGCCCGATCCACAGTGGCTCCCCAGACCGCTCCGATCGCTTGGTGGCCAAGACAGACTCCGAGCAATGGGCGGCTGTGCTCGGCACAGTCCCGGACGACGTCCATGCTTGCTCCGGCGCGTTCCGGTGTACCCGGGCCGGGACTGATCAATACTGCGTCCGCGGCAGTGACGTCACCGGGCAGCACCACGTCATTGCGCCGCACGACGCACTCAGCACCCAGCTGCGCCAGATACTGCACGAGGTTGTACACAAAACTGTCGTAATTATCGATCACGAGGATGCGCACGCCAGTTAGCGTAACTGGCCGCTACGCGTCATCTCACAAGCCGTCACGACCCCGTGGTGACGGCATTAAACGGAAGTCGGGGCTCAACCCAGGGAAACACCACGAACAACAGCAGGGCTATCACTGCGGCGACAAGGACCACGGCCTGCATCACCTTGACCGCAGACGAGCCGGGGAGCTTCCGCCAGATCCAGCTGTACACATGGGCCTCCTCACGCGCCGGTCAGCTCAGCAGGCTGTTCACCGTTGACTTTGCGGTACGACGCATCCAGCACGCCGTGCACGATGAGTCGCTGGCTGGCGGAGAACTGCGGGTGGCACGTGGTGAGGGTGATCAGCCGTTCCGAACCGGCGCGACCCGGATGTCCCGGCACTGGAGCAATGACGTCAACCTGCGACGGCAACACCACTGTCTTGCCCACCACGTCGGCGTATCGACCAGGTAGTGGTTCCACGCCCCGGCACTGTGGCTGCCTTCCCTTGCCTGCTGCCCAGCCGGTCACCTCGCCCTGCAGGGGCAAGACCCGGTAGACATACCAGTGATCGGCGGTCTCCACGACGATGGCGTCACAGGACGACAGCTGATCCAGCGAGTTAAACGGAGAGCCCTTGCCGACGCGGTGCCCCGCCACCGAGAAGTTGCCCACCTGCCCCGGCAATGCGGTGCCCAGGTAATGACCTGGACCAGCGGCGAGGGTGTCGGTGTCGGTGCCTTCCAGGACCGTAAAGACGAAATCGGGTCCGAATGCCGGCACGTAAAGCTTGGCGATACCGGCGCCCTTGCCCGGCCGGTCCACCAGGCCACGCCCGTTGTGCCAGCTGTCATCGAGCTTGGCGGTGGCCTGGCGCTGTTTTTCGGCCGAGGACCAGTTGGTGAAGTAGGCCTCGTAGAACACGAAGAGCAGGACCACCAGGCCGAGGGTCAGGAGCACCTCACCGAACCCTCGAATCGCCGTCCGTACCGGGTCCGGCCGCCGGTGTGAAGAGAGGGAGTGCCTTGGTTTGGTCAGCACATGGCTCACGAAACCTCCTCATGGGCACTGTGGGCGGGGCACGCCAGACCGTAGTAGGTGTAGGTAACTCGTTACTGCCCGGGCCGTCTCGCGGGTGCCGCACCGCTGCCGGCTCGTGGCCGCGCTAGGTTACCGTGTTGAGCAGCGCCATCCGCCAGACGAGGAATGACCATGCCGAAGTCGAAGGTCCGCAAAAAGTCGGTCTACACCCCGCCGCCCGAGGCGATGGGTCCGGCGAAAGTTCACGTTGCTGGCCCGTCGCATCCGGTTTATGTCGGCGTCATGCTCGGGCTGATGGTGCTCGGCTTGTTGTGGCTGGTAGTCAATTACCTGGCTATCGACAAGATCCCCATGCTGAGCAACCTGGGAAATTGGAACTTCCTGATCGGTTTTGCGTTGATGGTCAGCGGCCTGTTGATGACCATGCGCTGGCGCTGACCGTCCCTCGCGACGGATGGCGACGAACAACACCGCTGCAATTTCATCCCCACTGTGGATGACCGTTGTGGACAAACGCCTGGCGCGACGGCCGACCGAGTGCGCACAGCTGCGCGACACACCCGACGGACAGGTGAACGCGACACGCCCGGCGCGAAAACGCGACACGCCGCAATAGTGGGCTTAGCGCGAGCGGGGCAGGTAGAGCATCGCCGCGGTGACGGCAGCACCGAAGGCCAGGCCGCCGAGGTGGCCCAGGATGGAGATGTTCGGCACCACCAGGCTGATGACCACATTGAGCAAGATGATGGTCAGTGCCGGGCGCGGGCTGAGCCGCAGTTTCATCAACACCACGGCCAGGCCTCCCATCAGGCCGAAGACCGCGCCTGACGCGCCAGCCGTGTGGCTTGCGGGGTTTTCGAATGCCAAGACCACCAGCGATCCGCCGAGCAGCGAGACCAGGTACACCACCAGGAAGCGAAGGGTGCCCAGCACCTGTTCGAGATCCCGGCCGATCACCCACAAAGCGATCATGTTGAACGCCAGGTGAATGGGGCCGATGTGCAGGAAGCCTGACGTGAGCAGCTGCCACCAGGCACCGTGAGTCACCGCGCTTGGCTGTAGCGCCCACTCTTGAAACAGCGGCGCATCAGCGTTATTGGCCAGGCTGGCGGCCTCTACGACGGTGATCAGGAAGATCGCGACGTTGAGCACGATCAGTGTCGGAACCGCCAGCAGCCGTTCGGTTGGCCTGGTGCGCAGCCGTACCGGACTGGCACCGGCTCCAGCGACGCAGTCCACACATTGATAGCCCACTGACGCTTCGCGCAGGCAGTCTGAACAGGCAGGGCGGTTACAGCGGCTACAGCGTACTGCGGTTGCACGGCCCGGGTGCCGGACACACACAGGGCCGGCCATCGCAGTCATACTCCAGCCGGCTCGATGGTCACGTGCTCAATCACGATGCTCTGCACGGGACGATCCCCTCGAGTCGGGGTACCGGCGATGGCATCGACCACGGATCGGGACTGCTGGTCGGCCACCTCGCCGAAGATGGTGTGCTTGCGGTTGAGATGCATCGTGGGGCGCACGGTGATGAAAAACTGGGAACCGTTGGTGTTCGGGCCTGCGTTGGCCATCGCCAGCAGGTACGGCCGGTTGAACTGGAGATCGGGATGGGTCTCATCGGCGAACCGGTAACCGGGCCCGCCTCTACCAGTACCGGTCGGGTCACCACCTTGGATCATGAAACCTGCGATCACGCGATGGAACATTGAGCCGTCATAAAACGGTCCGGAAAGTTCGCCTTTGGCGTTGCGCTGAGAATAGTCCTTGCTACCTTCGGCAAGACCGATGAAGTTGGCCACCGTCTTCGGAGCATGGTTGGCAAACAGGGTGAGGCGGATGTCTCCCTCACTGGTGTGCAGGATCGCCTGCGTCTCGTTGGTCGGCCGTTGCGTCACCAGACCCATCCTGCCATCAGCCACGGTGGGTTGCGGATCGACCTGGATAGGCACGATCCTCTCCATCAACGTCATCGAGCAGGCCGGCGGCCGCGAACCAAACACAAGGATGTGACCGACGTGAACGCTACGGGCCCCCAACCCGCTCGACGCCACTGGCCGTGGGTAGTCACTGTGCTTCTCGGGATCGTAGGCGTCGTCAGCGCCGTATTGCGTAACCGCTGGCAGTCGTCGAAATCATATCGGTTTGCTCTCCGACCGGACGATCAGTTGGTGTTGCGGTACCGAGAAGAGGTTGCCGCCGGCCGCTCGCCGATCGGCAACGGGGTGGTCCGAGCTCACCATCGTCCGGCTGCCGACGACTGACCCGGCGAGCTGCGCCATCATCGTCATCGGACACACCTTTCGAAGTTCCGGCAATCGCCTAGCTCGCGCCGGTATCTTCAACGCTGTGTCGGTCGTGTTGTCGGGCCAAGGCCCGCCCGCTCGGGCTCCCGCGATGACTTCATAGACCTACGCGCGCGACCAAGCTATAGACCTAAGGTCGCGATCACCTGCTCAGCGATGCGGCGGGCACCGATCGTTTGCCGCTGATTGGTCGTGATCACTACCGCGGTGCCCTGCTTAGCCACCGCGAACACCGCTCCCTCAGCGGTCGGCTGCGACCCGCCAGACCATCCACCGGGTAGCTCCACGAGGTCGGACGTCGCCACGGGAGCTGCGGCATCGACGGTAGCTCCGGCCGCTCGCGGCGTGCTCACCACAATCCAGGTCCGCAGTTGCACGGCATCGTGATAGGTGAGGAAAAAGCAAGCCGGGTAGGGCTGACCTGGACCTGTCGCCGAGATCCGCACCCTGGTGACCCGTTCGCCATTGGCCGACTCCACTGACGTAGCCGGCAGGTAACGGCACGGTCCATCAGCGACCGGCTGCGGGGCGGGCAGCGCCACAGCAGGCGGCTGAGTGCCCGATGAGCCGGCTGATCCCGCCGAGCCCTTCCCTCCGGGAGTCTTCGCTAGCCCACTGCAGGCCACGAGCGCGACGGCGAGCAAGCCAGCCGCGCCCATGAGCATGATCGGCTGGTGACCGCGCCCTGACGCCATAACGGCAGGTAGTCAACCATGAGCGGGACCGATCTCGCGCCACAGGGTGCCGATCACGGCGCGCATCCGATTGCTCCAAGTGTGCCGGATGACCAGTTGTGACAACACATCGTCACGGTAGGTAACAGAACGTTACCTAGTTTGGGTGATCGGACGCCTGTTCCTCAGTATCTTGTCGGCAATTCGCCACGTCCTGGGGGTTTCGATCAGGGCACCAGTCACCGTTCGGGGAATACTCGGGCCACCGGACGTATCTGCGCCGACTCTCACCTCGTTGACCCGGTACCTGGATGCGCGGAGATCACCCACCCCCCGGGTGAGCTTCGCAGTGGCTATAGCCAGGTACGAGGGATCCACGGCACCCGAGGGGGCCGCCGTACCGCCCTCTCGCGGAGAGATCTCGAACGAGGAGGAACACCGGAACATGACGTCACGCACGCCCAGGAGGCATCGCCGCCTGGCTCTCATGGCCGCCGGTACGGCAGCCGCGATGGTTTTGCTGCCGGGTGCTGCCTCGGCGCAGGTGGTCCACTCAGCGCAGCAGTTCATGAGCAGCCCCAGTGGGCCGGGAGTCCCTGGTGGGCCGGGAAGGCCTGGAGATCCGGTGGTGCCTCATGACCCTCACGGACCAGGACTGCCACCCACCCCATCCGCAGGTGATGTGCCAGGCGTGCCTGGCCTTCCCGATCTTAATGGTCTCGTCCCCGGTGGCCAGCCGGGATTGACCGGATCGCATGACCACGACGGTCACCACGGCGATGGGCCCCACGGTGACGACGTCAAGCGAGACGACACCCCGAACAGTGACCAGATCGACGACCCGCGCCCGCCTGACCACGCCTCAGGTGAAGTCGGCAAGGTCGATCTGCTGAAGTCGCGCCTGCTGGACATCACCAGGTATGACGCCAGCATCGAGGACAATGGTCAGTCGCACGCCGACTCCACCGTGCTCGGTTTGGGTGGTAGCCGGATCGTCGGTTCCAGCGCGGACTCCCGCGACCACCACCGGTCCGGCGACAACGGTGATGCTCTCAAGCTGTGCAGCTCCACCGGTGGGCTGCTCTGCCTGAGCCTGCTCTACCACAACACGGTGGCCACCGAGGACCACGACAACTCTCTCGCCGCAGCTCGCGGTGGCGTCGCGGCCCTGTGCCTCCTCAACAAGGGCAGGGACCACAAGGATGTCACCGCCTCGTACGAGTGCAACGGGCTCCTGTCCTTGGGTGTTGCCGAAGGCCTCGGTATCGCCGAGCGGGACAAGGAACACGGTCACACCAAGGCCGATTCCGCCAACGAGCTGCTGAACCTCTGCATCGGTAAGCGCGACAAGCTGACCACCCCGTGTGAGGGGCTCGGCGTCGAGGCGGTCCACTCCGACTCCAGGTCGCGCTCGGACAAGCCGGACACCGATCGTCACTCGTTCCTGCTAGGCATCGACAGCAACGGTAAGTCGACCTACCTGCTGGACGCTCCGTTCGGGTTGGCTCTGCCCGACCACTGCGGTGACTCTGCGATCCTGTGCTTGCTGCTCAACCAGGGCAAGTCGGTCATCTTCCACAACCCCAAGGGCGCCGGTAGCGCGCAGGAGGCACTGCGCCTCGACGTGCTCAACCGGGTGCTCCTGGTGGTCTTGGGCCAGTCTGAGACTCTCGCTCACGAGACCAATGACAACGGTCCCGATCACCACAACAACGGTGACCACTGCGACGACCACGGCAACAAGGGCGACGAGCACGGAGACCACAAGGACGGGGACCACGCAGAGCACGGAGACCACGGGGACCACGGGGACCACGCAGAGCACAAGGGCGACGAGCACGGAGAGCACTGCGAGGACCACGGCAACAAGGGTGAAGAGCACGGCAACGGCGAGGACGGGGACCACGCAGAGCACGGAGACCACAAGGACGGGGACCACGCAGAGCACGGAGACCACGGGGACCACGCAGAGCACAAGGGCGACGAGCACGGAGAGCACTGCGAGGACCACGGCAACAAGGGTGAAGAGCACGGCAACGGCGAGAACAACGGTGGCGGCCCTCAGCTGGCTGAGACCGGTGCTGATGTTGCCGGGCTGCTGGCCGGTGGATTCCTGCTCACCGGACTGGGCGCGCTGACCGTGGCGGGTGCCCGCCGTCGGGCTGGCAAGCACACCGTCTAGATGCCCAGCAGTACCTGAAAACACCTTCAGTGGGGGTCGGCGCAATACGCCGACCCCCACTGGCATGTCTACCCTCCTGTCCCCACTACGATCGGCGCCCTCATGGATACCTTGATCTCCAAGCTGCCCTGGATTGCGCGTATACCCGGGATGGACCGGATGCGCAGCCGACCGATCCCCGCCCTTATCGGTGTGGTTGCCCTGTTGCTCGCTGTTGTCTGTGGCGTGATCGCCTTGGTGCTTCACGGTGGCAGCAGCAGCGGCAGCGCTGTCGACACCCACGAGGTGGTCAACTCAGCCGGCCAGTACCGCTTTGAGGCTCCGGACGGGTGGACAACCACCCAAGACGGCCGTACCACCACTGTCACCAGTCCTGACAAGGACACCGTGGTCACCCTCGGCGCCGGTCGGGTCGGGCCGATCCCCATGGCCGGCACTCTGTTCTTCCAGGAAGTCGCCAGCCACTACAAGAACGTGCAGGTGATCCCGCCCGAAGCCAAGACTGTCGGCTCACGGACTGCTCTGGTTTACGGCGGCGTTGGCGATAACGAGAAGAACACCAGCATCCGTTTCCTGGCGATCACCGTCGAGAACAACCCGACTAACTATGCGATCGCGGTGTTCACCGCGGCTGATTCCGATCCCAAGGTAGTGCTCCCACCGGTCAACCGGATTGTGGACAGCTTCCGGCCCCAAACCGGCCGCTGACCTAGTGCGCGTCGAAGGGGACGGTCACGGTGGTCTCGTCGATATCCGAAGTGCGCACGGTGATCCGCAAAGTCCAGGCGCCGGGGTACGGCAACTGGACCCCCATGGCCTCATACATACCGGGCTCGGTACGGCTCAGTGGTACCGGGAAGGGGCCGAGCAAACGGGCGGTCAGGGTGAGCTCTGATCGCAGCTCTGCAACGTCGCGTCGGGCGCCGGAGGGATCCTCAACGGTGACGTGGATGGTGTTGGGGCCGCTAGCGGCCGGATCGACGTCAACGGCGAGTTCCCCTCGGCCGCCTGGGCCGCCGGTGTCGTAATCGATGACGTGGTGCGCAGGGCCTGGCGGCGGGGCAGTCGCCGTGCGGCCAGGTTCTGCGTTGACCAGCAACGCGGTCAGACCCAGCACTACCGCGCCGAGCACCGCCTCGGCGAGCACGCTTCGTCGTAGTCTGTCTTCTCCCAGCACACCGTGGCGACGGCGCGCTGCCACACCCGCCGCGCCGTCAACCGCCCGGGTCGCTGCGCCGACCCCCATCAGCACTCGCTGATGCTGGATCACCCATCGATGGGAGATCGCCGCGGCGCCAAGCATGAGCCCCACGGTTCCCAGCTTGATCAGCAGGAGCCGGCCGTAGTCGGTGGAGCCGAACGCCCCCCAACTGCCGAGTTGGCGCCACGACTGGTAACTGCCCGTGCCGATAACAAGCATGATGGCGCCAGTCGCGACTGACGAGAACCGAACCACCGCGCGCTGCGGCAACGCCGGCGCTTCGGGGCTTGTGACAGCCGATGGCCGCAACAAGACCACGAGGGTAACCAGTCCACCGAGCCACCCGCCCATGGCCAGCAAATGCACCACATCAATGGGCAGCGCCAGTACTGGTTGGAGCCCCACTGACGCATGGTCCGCAGCCGCCCAGGTGGCCGCCAGGCTCGCTGCCAACACCACACCGGCGGCGCCGAACCAAGCCCGGCCCCGCCGCCTCAGCTGACTCAGCCAAGCGCACAGCAACACCACGTAGCCACCCGCCAGCGCCAGCAGCACCAGCCGAACGGTCAACGCGGTGCCGAGCCTGCTGGCCAGGGTCTCGGAGACGATGTCCGGGTCGGCCACCTGATCGAGACTCAGCCCGTTGGCATAGGGCCCTTGCAGCAACAGCGTCGCCATCGCAGTCGCCAGCAGGCCGCTCCAGCCGGCCAGCATGACGCGGCGAGCGCCTCTGCTGGCAATAGCTTCAGGCCAGCAGAGTAAGACAAAGCAGACTGACCCGATGAGCAACGCAAATGACCCGAAGGCCGCGGCGCGGACGATGGCGTAGATGACCCCGGTGATCTTGCTGCCGAACGACTGCGAAGCAGTCATCGCCCGGTCCGGCGGTGCTCGACTCGGCGAGGGGTGACCCACCGAGAAAGTGAAGGCGCCCGCCACTGGGTGCGAGTCGGCGGAAATCACCTGCCATGCCACGGTGTACGTGCCCTGTGGCGATTGCTGAGAGACCAGCTGGACGCCCACAGTCGAAGCATTGCCGAGGTGGGTGGCATGACCATCATCGACTCTGGCGCCTTCAGGACCGAAAACCTGAACACCGGCCGGCACAAGCACCACCGGTTCACTGAACGTCAGCGACACGGTAGCTGGCATGGTTGCGACTACCGCACCTTGCCCAGGCTCAGTCGCGAGGAGCGCCGCGTGGGCCGAAGCCGAGCCGGCGCCGACGAGCAGCACGAGCACCGCGCAGATCATGGTCAGCGCACAGGCCCGCAGCGCTCGCTGACCCGACACAGACTGCTCTCAACCAGCGGTGGCGCGACGCCGGTTCACCAGGCCGATGATAATCCCGACGAGGCCCAGGGCGATCCCCACGACGCCAAGCACCACTCCCCATGTGCCCATGGAAGAGGGCACCTCACCGGTCGTGCTCACGACCGCCTGAGTCGCATTGGCCGGGGTCAGCTTCACCACCGGCGCCGGGTGTTCCGGTTCGGCAGCACCTTCCGCTGGTGGCGGGTCGATCCACCGCACCACTTCACCGTTGTCATAGGTTTGCAACGCTTTGAAGACCAGCTGGTTGGTATCGGTTGGCAACGGCCCTAGGGAGACGTCGAACTCTTCGAAGGATCCAGGCGGGATCTTTCCACCGCTCCACGTGATCCTCGAGACCGCCTCGCTGATCTCCCCGTCATCAGTTTTGATCGGCTTGTCCAGCTTGACCTTCTGTACGGTGGCCGCCCATCCGGGAACAGCCCGGGTCTCCACCGACACAATGGGGTGATCGGTCGGGAAATTGACTTCCAGCTGGGTCGTCGACGCGGCGTCGCGCTCGTTGGGAACGCGGAAGGAGATCTTGGTATAGCCGCCCTGCTGGGCAGTGCTGGGGTTGGCGGTGACGTGCGCCGACGCAGCGCCAGCGAGTGTCACCAGCGCTAACGCGCACAGAGCGCCGATCACACCGACCCGGCGGCCCAGCCAACAAACGATCTTCACCATGATGCTCCCAGAGGTAACCACAGCCGTCACAGCATCATCAGCAGCATGCAGCTCATTCCGATACCCATGACGACCTCAGTCGAACCGAGCAGATGAGGCGACACCACGACACCGCGCGCTCCCTGACCGGGTAACGCAGCGCCAGCAGCCATCCCAGCCAAGGTGTTCACTGGCACAGCGAGCCGGGCGGCCAACCGCACCACGAAGATGAGGAAGTATCCGACAAACAGCCAGGTCAGTACCGTGAATGCGAACCCGCTGGCGCCCGTCTGCGCCATGTCGACGCCATGGCTCATATCACCCATGTCCTGGGCGAATCCCGCTCCCGGGTCTAGCGGTACACCCGCTCCCGTGCCTTGCCATCCCGACATGGCCGCGAACATGTACACCATGGCCACGCCGCCGATCAGCAGGTGCAGCTCATGATGACCGCTGGGTTTGGCCAACCACAGCTGACCTGTGCGTAGCCAGCGCCGGATCAGCCGGGCGGTGACGTATCCAGCCACCATGACGAACAGTAGCTGCCAGCACACGCGAGGTAACAGATCAATCTGCGGCACCATCATCGCGACCATGCCCAGGCTCATCACCCCACGCGCGACATCTACCCCCCGCGCCGATGTGCCAGGTTCAGAGATGAATATCCGGATCAGGTAAAAGATGGTCAGCGCGGCGAACACCCCGGCAAAAACCCAGTGCACCCATTCTGCACCGCCCACCACTCACTCCATCCGCATGAGACCAGCACTCCGGCACCCCACCTCTGGAAGGCATAGTCGGGTGCTACCCGCGGATAGTTCCCGAGTGATCAGCTATACAGGTCGTCCTCATCGAGGGACGGAACCTCGTGATGCTGCTCGGCGAAGTCAGCTGGGTCGGTTTCGAGAGGCGGCTGCGTCACCCTGTCCAGTTCCTCGTCGTCGGTGTCGAGATCGGTCACTGGACGCTGCTGTTCGGCTGTGTCGGCGTCGGGGTCCTCGATACCCATTTCTCCTGCTCCTTACCTTCTGGACGTCTTACACGGCGATCTATTAGATGTGTCTGCCAGGATCGTTTTCCGCCTGCTCATTACCCGTTCCTCGGCGGTCTCGTGCGGCACGACACAAAGCCAGTTTGGTGGCACCCTACGGGGGTGAACCAGATCGATGCCGTTCGGCTGGTGCTGCAACCGATCTGTCTGCCGGTGGCGCGCATGCTTCTCGTGGGGGAAACGCCTCAGGGGTTGCGCTTCGCTCCTGGTTACCCCTCCCGCTTCACGCATGACGTTATGGAATCAGTGCTCGAGGCGCGGGGTCCCGGCCGGTTCGGACCGTATTTCATGATCCGGAAGACCGACGGGATGATCGTCGGCGAGATCGGATGCAGTGTCGAAGACGTCTACACCATGGGCAAAGTCGGCTACTCCGTTGTCGAGCCCTGCTGGGGCCAGGGCTATGCGACCGAAGCCTTGCGGGCGTTGCTTGGCTATGTGCTCGCCGAACCCGACATGCGCCGCGTGGTCGCGGAAACGATGGTGGACCACGTCGCCAGCCGCCGCGTCATGGAGAAGGCCGGCATGACGTACTGCGGCGAGCGGCTGGACGACGAGTACGGCGAGCTGGTCAATCTGGTCGTCTACGAGGCCTTCGCCCACCGCACCGTTCCTACCAGGTGACCGGTAGCTGGCTGACTGCGCCGGCCACCGCGTCCCGGACAGGATGGATGTCCTCCAAGGGCACCGCAAGGCGCAGGGTGGGAAAGCGTTCGAACAGGCGGACGAATAGGTACTGGAGCTTCAGCCGGGCCAGGTGCGCACCAAGGCAGAAATGTGCGCCGTGGCTCAGCGATAGATGGGGGACACGCTCCCGGGTGATGTCGAAGCGTTTCGAATCGGGAAAGACTGCCTCGTCTTCGTTGGCCTCCTGCACAGCGAACAGCACGGTGTCCCCGGCGCGAATGGTGACGCCGTCAACGTCGATGTCGACGGCGGCATAGCGGGTCAGTCCACCACGCCGAGTGGCTCGCTGGCGCTCAACCGGGCTGGCGAAGCGGAAGATCTCTTCCACGGCTGAGCTGGCCAGAGCAGGCTCTCGTTGCAGCGCCTCGCGTTGATCGTCATGGGTCAGCAGCAGCAGCACTCCCCGATCGATGATCGCCACCACGGGTGCGTGCCCGGCGAACAGGAGTCCCGCGGCCAGGTGCGCGATCCCGTCATCGGTCAGCGCCGGGTCGAGCTCAGCGGCACGCAACAGATCGGCAATGACGTCGTCGCTCGGCACCCAGCGTTTGCGCTCGATGAGGGTGCCCAGGTAGCGCCAGAGCGATTGCAAGCCGCCGCGGGCGACCGCGGGCTTACTGACTTGCTTCGCCTCGAGCTGCCACCGGAGGAAATCTGCGCGATCCTGCTCGGGCACCCCCAGCAAGTCGCACACCACCAACGCGGGCAATGGGTAGGCGACGAGAGAATGGAAGTCAGCTGGCGGGCCGGTGCGTTCCAGGTCGTCGAGCAGCCCGTCGACGATCGCCCGGATGCGGGGCCGGAGATCTTCCATCCGCCGGGCTGACAGCGCGGGTGTCAGCAGTTTTCGCATCCGCTGCAGGTCCGCCAGCTCGCCGTCAGGATCGGGGATCGGTCCGCCGAACCAGCCTGGCTGGGTGAGACGGACCGGATGCCCTGGGTTGGGATGCGACCGGCTCAGCCGTGGATCGGCAAGGAGGTCGCGCACCCTCTGGTGGCCTGAGATGAGCCACGCCAACCGGCCCTGCGTATCGCTCACCTGCTGGATCCCGTGCGTGGGTGTCATTCATCGCCCTTCGGGGTCTTGAGGGAGGCTGCGCGCAGTGTAAAGGTCAGCCGCCAGCACCCTGAAGTGTTCGAAGCGGCCGCGCTGCGTGGATGGCCGCGAATACGGCAGCTCCGCCACCCGGGGCGATGGGTGGCGGAGCTGGGATTGGGATGCCGGGTTGCGGCAATTAGCCGTTGTGGGACAGCAGGTCGAGGTCGTTGTCGTGGATCGGGACATTGACCGCAGGGTTGACTCCGACGTTGAGCAGGCCCTCCTGGTGACTCGAGGAGATCGCCGAGTCGCTGTTGCCGGAGTCCACCGTGTTGAAGGAGTCGTCGATGTGCTGGTGGTTGGAGTTTCCGACGTTGTCGAAGCTGTTCCCAGAGTTGTTGAAGGTGTCGCCGGAGTGGTCGACGCTGTTGCCGGAGTCCCTGATCGTGGTGTTACCCGAGTGATCGTAGGTGTCGCCGGAGTGGTCGACGCTGTTGCCGGAGTCCCTGATCGTGGTGTGGATGTCGTCGTGGCTGTCGTTCACCGTGCCGCCAGTGGTGGCGAACTCGCTGTTGCGCGGCTCGGTGACATTGCCGTGGGCGTTGTCGCCGGCGACCCCGCCGCGGTCGGCAACATTGTTGCCGTTGAACGAGCCGCTAATGGAGTGGTCGTCTGAGTCGTTGAACGAGCCGCGAATGGAGTGGTCGTCCGAGTAGCGAGTATTGCCCACGTTGTTGTCGTCACCAACGATGTTGTGATCACCGGTAACCGCGGTGCCGTCGAAGTCGCGCCCAGCAGCCACGGAGTGATCGGTGGCGGTGACGGAGTGGTCGTCAAAGTTCTGGGACAGCACGCCGTCGTTCCAGATGCTCTGGTTGACCGACTTGTCGACCACTGTGTCGTGGCTGTCGGTGTAAGCGTAGTTGTTGGTGATGTACTCGAGCTGCTGGATCACGCCGGCGTGCGGGTCGGGCCGGTAGTCGTGGTCGTGCCAGCCGTCGTTGTGTTCGGAACGGTGACCTTCGGAGTGCTGGACCACCGCGGTGTTGCCCAAGTTGTATTCGCGTGGGCCCACCAGCGCGACTGGGTGGTATTCGGTCACGTAGGACATCGCGTCTGAGATGTCCTCGCTGCACACATTGCTCAGGCCGGCATCGGCCAATGCCCGGTCAGGATCGGCCAGAAACGCTGCTTTGGCGTCGCTGTCGCGCAGCAGGTTGAGGATGAAGTCCAGCAGGCTCTGGGTCATGGACATGACCGTCACGCTCCCCTTGTGTGTCGGGCCGGGCGGCATGTCCGCCGGCTGTGATGGCGCAAAAGCTATGCCCCCGGCAACGGCCCGCCATCGGGGATCGCACCGGGTTGGCTGTGCTCCGCATTAGGGGATTGACATCGCTCGAGATTGGGGGGTTGGGGGGTGCGCAGGATCGCTAACAGCACGTCTTGTAGTGGCGATACGCAGGCCAGGCATCGTTGAAGATCGCCTCAAGGACGGCATCTACAGGGGGAGGCGTACGCCGATGGGCTACTGGCTGGGGATCGACGTGGGTGGCACGGCCACGGCAGCGGCGGTGTCCCGAGGGGACGGGCCGGCTGAGGTGGTGGCCTGGGGCAACGACTCGGCAACGATGCCATCAGTACTGTATTTGGGTGATCAGGGCCAAGTGGTGGTGGGCGAGGCCGCTCAGCGGCAAGCGCTGACCGATCCGGATCGGCTCGTGCGCGCGTTCACCGGGCGCATCGGCGATGAGGTGCCGATGGTCATCGGTGGCCAGGCCTACACCGCGGCACAGCTGGCCGCGATGCTCGTCAGCTGGGTGGTCGACCAGGTCGCCGTGCAGCAAGGAGGCCCGGCGGTGGCCATCGTGGTGACCCACCCGGCGAGCTGGGGGCACTACAAACGCGCGGTGCTGGCCGCAGCCCTGGCCGACACGGGGCTGGATGAGGTCGAGCTGCGCTGCGAACCCGAAGCCGCCGCTGCTGCCGCCGGCTTCGGGCAGACCCTGGCGGTCTATGACCTGGGAGGCGCCACGTTCAACGCCACCGTGATTCGCACCGGCCCCGCCGGTGAGACCATCGTGATGGGCAGCCCGCAAAGATTGCCGCAGCTCGGCGGAGCCGATTTCGACGATGCGGTGTTTGGACACGTGCTCGCTACGGTTCCGGCACTGGCCCAACTTGACCCCGAGAACCCGGCCACCCTTGCCAGCACTGCCGAGCTGCGCCACGCATGCACCCGCGCCATCCAGATGCTGTCGGCGGATACCGAGGTCACCATCCCGGTGACTGCGCCTGGGATCAGCACACACGTCCGACTCCACCGCGCCGAGTTCGACGACATGATCCGCCCTTATCTCGGCGAAACCCTCCATGCCCTGCGCCGCGCGCTGGACACCGCCCAGTTGCAACCGCAGGACCTGGACGCCGTGATGCTCGCCGGCGGAGCGGCCCGCATCCCTCTCGTCGCGCAACTTGTGTCCACCGAACTTGAGCAGCCCGTCACCATCGACGCCGATCCCGCGACTACCATCGCCCGCGGCGCGGCCATCCTGGCCGCCCGTACCGTCGACTTCCCCGCAACCGTCGCTGCGCGCTGCGCTGAGTCCGACAACACCCTCCCAGCCGCACGACCCGCCGCATCACTGCACCAGCCCCCTCCGCCGTCCCTGACCGCCATCCCCCTCGACGTAGCACCGGCCGTAATCCAGCAGCGCCGCGTGACGTCACGGCGGGTGAAACGAGCTGCTCTCGCCGGATCGCTGGCACTCCTGGCTGCCGCGGCTTCGGTGCCCTACTTGATGTATCGCAGCAATCCAACCCCTCAAGCGGTCGCCGGACCGGCTAGCGCTCCTGCAGCAGCCGCAGTCAACACAAACCAGCCGGCTTCGAAAGAAAACTCCACCGCCGTTCCAGTCGCGGCGGCGATCCAGCCAGCCGCTGCTGCCGCGAATGAAGGCGCCACCCCAGCACGCCCCGCGGCACGCCAGGGCACTGCTTCCGGTACGACGATCCCGGTCAAGAGCTCTGGGAGTGGGGGGACGACGTCGGTGCCGGGTACCGGCAGTGGTGGGGGGACGACGTCGGTGCCGGGTACCGGCAGTGGTGGGGGCACGACGTCGGTGCCGGGTACCGGCAGTGGTGGGGGCACGACGTCGG
>Ga0213881_10000511_pt1 | contig 24698 bp, 20 predicted proteins | sample BarmaccoBMER_R08_FD_160104 | JGI IMG/M metagenome (GOLD analysis project Ga0213881, IMG submission 160104) | Barbacenia macrantha exposed rock microbial communities from rupestrian grasslands, the National Park of Serra do Cipo, Brazil - ER_R08 ... | reverse complement strand
CTGATACCGCGGACCGAACTGGAATCGGTGCTGCTGGCCACCGAACGCCTGCTGGCCGCCGCCGCACACGGTGACATCACCGCCGCCCGCATGCCCGCACTCATCGGGCTGGAACCCATCACCGGCACCCCCCACCGGATGCTGATCGACCACTGCTGGGTAGAGGTAGCCGACGTGCAGCGCCTGGTGGACGAGGCCGTCGCACCCGCCACAGCCCGCGTCTTCGCCCCCGTCGGCGGCCGCCCGCTGACCGCCCACCTCACCGCCACCGCCACCATCCGCACACCAGAACAGGCCCACGCCCGCTGCATGGCCGCCCTCGCCCGCCACCCCACCGCCATCACCCCGCGCCACTACTTGATCTGCCCCACCGCACCACCCGACCCCGCCGACCCCGCCGCCTGGCCCGCGCCCCTGGCCGCCGGCACCGGCCGCGGTCCCACACACTGAACGGTGACGATGGCGCCATTCATGGCGTTGGGCCGGAGATTTGTCCGGTTCCAGGTAGCTATTCAGATAGCGTCAGGGATCTGATCCGGATCCTTGTTCGGATGGATGTGGCAGCCACCCGGTTATAACCGGGTGGCTGCCACATCCATCCGGGCGCGCGCTGATGCAGGCGGGATGAGAGTGGCCAGATGTGTACCTGGGCTCCCTGCGCCAGGACCTGCCCGGGCTGGTACAAGCCCACGACGCTTGGTGAATAGCTACGGTTCCAGCGACATCGATGGCGCCATCGATGTCGCTGGAACCGGGAACGCCCGCGCGGGTCAGTGCGACACTTGCTGCAGGTCGGTGGTCAGGGTGGCTATGTCCACGCCTTGCGGGTCGGTGCCATTGCGGAACCAGTTCGGGGACAGCATGGCGTAGAGCTCGTCGCAGTAGGCGGCGTGGAACTCCCAGGACACCGGGACAGTAGTGCCCCAGGTCACCGCGGTCAGGCCGGTCTCGTCGTACTCGTCGTAGATCACGCAGTGCCCGTTGCTCGGGTTGGGCTGGTTGGCGGCCGAGCCGTCCGGCGCGACGGTCCAGGCCGGCAGATTGTCCGGCCCCTTCGGCAACACGGAATCGGGGAGCTGGACGCCGACATAGAGCGTGCCGAACAGGCTGAGCGCCAGCTTGACGTGGTCGGTGTTCTTGGGGTCGACCTCGACGAAGGCCGTGATCTTCTGGTGGTCGATACCCGTCTTGCGCCAGTAGTTGAGCGCGTCGAGCAGGGCGGTTCCGCGGTCGGTGGGGTTCGAGCCGTCCGGCTGAACATCGTTCGGGTTGTAGCCGGTGACTACCTCGTACGCATGCAGGACCTGCGCGGTGGTCACGGCGAGTTGCTGTTGCTGCGCGTTCGCTACCCAGAGCATGTCGGCGTGAGCCTGGCCGGCCCAAGCGCAGTCGCCCACGGTGTCGTTGCCGAGCATGCCCCAGCTGGTGACCGCCTTGCCGTAGTCAACCTGGAGCGGCGGGGTCGGCACGGCTGACGTGAGGTACCGGCTGAGCGCGAAGGTTCGCGGATCTGTCTTCTTGGGTTGCTTGCCGAGCTTGTAATGAGGCATCCGGGTCATCCCCCTTCGTATCGTGGTAAGCGGGTCACCCTAACTGAGCAGGGAACGCTCACCGTCGTACATGAGCAGATCGTGCGCTCGGCGCATTGATCACCCGTTAACCCTGAGTTGACCCGAAGGGCCTCGTGGAGGAATGGGCGCCGGTTTCCGGCGCCCATTCCTCCAGGAGGCTCTTTCTGGCCGCAAAAACAGGGTCTGTGATGCCGGATATGCGACGATAGCGGGATTTGCGCCACCCAGCTGATGCTGTTGGTTAATTCGCGGACTCCCGGGAAGCCGATGCGCGCAGACTTGGCCGGCCGGCCGGCCGCCCAGAGCCGCAACTTTCGTCACATTAACCGCACAGCTCACAGTCACTCGAGATATCTTAGGGGTACGTTGCGCCAACCACCCCCGCCCAAGGGGTATGTTGCGCCAACCATCCCCTAGAGCGCCGGTCAAGTGGTGGGCTGGACCCGCTGGACATGCAGCTTTGTCCCTTTCGCCGGATCGCTGGGCAGGTTTTCGTGGTTGATTCGGGCCTCGTGGTTAGTTTTGTGCACCATAGTGCACCAAAGTCACCGCAGAACCCCGAATTACCGCAGTAATCTGAGCGGCCCGCCGCGCGGACTTCGGCCGCGGTGATACCCGGGATTACTTGACTGGCACTCTGGCGGCATCCACCCCGGGCCCCCTTTCTAACATTCCTAGCGCCCTGGATAAGCCAAGAGGGGCCGTTTCCGGAACGCTTACCAGGGCACGCGACACCCCTGGCTGGAGGACGAGGCATGGCGGGCGCGCGGTCCGAAGGCCGCCACCAGGGACTCAGATGGAGGCCGGCTCCGGCGCCGGGGCCTGCTCCACCTGGGGCGAGGCGGCCGCGGCGTCCTGGCTGGCCAGGTACTCCGCCATCGTCCGCTCCCGGCCATAGTGCCGTTTCATCCACAGGTAGGCGACGAAGGCGGCGGGCCCGAACAGCGACTGCGCGGGGACGGCCTGATCGAGGTTACCGTTGGTGAAACTGAACAGGAACGGGATGAACGCCGTCGCGAAGCCGCCCATGACCGTGATGACGCCGGCCGCTATCGCGGCTGCCCGCTTGCCGTAGGCCTTGTACGCGGCCAGGAAGAACAGCGAGTAAACAAACAGGTCGCCAAGGCCGACGGCGTAGTCGACTTCGCCGAATCGCATGCCCAGCACCGGAGTGAGCGGGTGTGTTATGTAGCGCGCGAGGAGCTTGTCGGTCAGTGGATAGAAATCGGAGAAGACGATGTCGTAGCAGGCGAGTCCAAGCGACAGCCACGCGACATGCCGCAGCTTCATCCCGCCCTGCACGTACAGGTTGGACACGGCGATCGCGGCGAGCCCCACCATGACGCTCTGCTCGGTATACCACAGCTGCCATCCGGGGATGGTGCCCATGAAGTGATGGCTCGACCAGATGTTGAAGCCGAACAGCAAGCCGATCCCCAGCCAGATCCCCGCCGAGCCGAGCAGGGGCCGGTAGCCGAAGTACAGAGCCGAGGCGAACGTAACAACCAGGAGGCAGGTGACCAGCGGATCCGGGAGCCAGCCGTAGACAAACGGCAGGATGCCGACGAAGACCAGCAGGATCACGACGTCGCGGGCGTTGAACGTGCCCACCGCCGGACGCTCCATGCGCACGCGCCGGAAGTAAGCCAGCGCGCCCCCGCTGATCAAGATCGTGCCGACCATGATCACGCAAAATTGGGTGAAAGACCGCTCCCACTGGGGTATCGGATAAAGCGCCGCTGACATGTCATGCTCCGACGAGTGCGTGCTGGCTGGCGAACGTGGTTTCGTGCAGGTCGCTGCGCGTGTGGCGAAGCGAGGTCGCCTGGTCGTCGCTCACGATGTCCAGGTCAACGTCCAGCCCGGCCGCCGCGAAGTGGCGTCTGGCCTCAGCTTCGCCGAGACCTGCGATGGCGCTGGCCGGCAGAGTGAGCCGGATCCGGCCGTCGCGGGCGGTGCCCTCGCCGACGCAGGCGCGGTATCGCGCGGGCCAGGGTCCGGAGGGCAGCGACTCGATCGCCTCGATGAGCTGCCGGGGCGTGACGACCTCACCACCGGGCAGTCGCAGCAGATGATCAGCCTTGCCGAGGATCTGGCTGATCGCGGGGATGCCCGCCAGTTCGCAGCGCAGCGGCGCGTCGGGCAGGCACCGGGCGACGTCGCGGGTGTCGTAGCGGAACACCGGCGTGCAGTCTCGGTACGGGAAGTACGGAGTGATCACGAGCGTGCCGAGCGCCCCCGGGGCGGCAGGCTCACCCGTGTCCAGGTCGACCAGCTCGGTGAGCCCCAGGTTGAGGTCGTGGTGCAGGTGCGCCTGGCTACAGGCACGCCCGGTGACCGGGACGATCTCGGTCATACTGTAGGGGTCCTCGACGCCCGCGACGCCAAACGTCCGGGCGGCCGCCCGCGCCAGGCTCGCGGACAGCACCTCTCCGCCCACCACGAGGCGGCGCAGCCGGAAGTCGGCGGCGCCCAGGCCGGCCCGCCGGGCCGCCGTCACAAGCTCGCCGAGATAGCTGGGGCAGGTCAGCAGGATCGTCGCGCTCCCCTCGGTCAGGCCGTCCAGCGCTGCCTCCGGCGGCACGATGCCGAGCGGACGGTATCCGGCTCCGGCAAGGCGGCAGCCGGCGGCCGACAGGTGCATGGCCGCGGCCGAGCGCGAGCTCAGGTTCACCTGCATGACATCGCCGGGCCGCGTCTCGCCTCGCAGCACTCCTGCCAGCGCGCCGAGCGCGGGCCACAGCTCCATCTCATAACGCGACAGCCACACCTCCGCCGGACGCCCGGTGGTGCCGGTGGTACGGGTGGCCAGGTAGGCCGGGACGTCGGTGCAGCGGAAATCTCCCGGCCGTTCGATCAGGTCCGCCTTGACCGTGACCGGGATCGTCCGCAGCCCCGCGACGTCGAGCTTGGCCGGATCGGCCTGCGCGGAGGCGAAACGGCGCGCGTAGAACGGCGACCGAGCGGCGAGCCTGCGTGCGGTACGGCGCAGGGCGCGGTTGGTGAGTTCGAGCCGGTCCTCGGGGCTGCTCATCGGCCCGTCGACAAGCTCGGCTGCGTCCGCACCGGGCTCGCCGAACTCGGCGAGGGTGGCGAGCACGTCGTCGACGAGCCGGGCGACGTTACGCGGATCAAGCCGCCGCCCCTGGACCATGCCCAGCGCCAGCCGGAACTGCCGTACGCCTGTCTCGAACATAGCTCCGTTCCGTCCTAGTACGATCGAGAGTGCGACTACTTCGACACACGCGATTCTCGGTGTGCGGCCGACGCGCCCGGGATCGGATCGCGTCGGCTCGCACAGAACCTTGTCGGCTTTCGCGGTTAGACAGAAATTTCGTTGCTGATCGTGAATATCACGGCGCTGAGCGAACCAAGTACATAGCGAACGTGCTTGACAGCGAACCTCATATGGCTTCCTCCTTTCCGAGTGCGGGGCCAATGGGCTGAGGGAGCGGGCAGGGTAGCCGCGGTCAAGGGACGACCACGACCGTGAGGTTCATCGTCATCGGGTGGACCCCGCAGGTCACGTGGAATGTGCCAGGTGTCAGCCACGGGCCGGTGGTGTAGCTGGCGTTCGTTGTCACCAGATGGAAGCCAGCCATCGGCTCGCCGGGCGCCGGGTTGACAATCTGCCCGTTCTGACCTGGCCCGATCACGTGGATGTTATGCGAGCTGTCGACGAAGGTGAGCCGCTCGCCGCGGTGCAGCGTCACGGTGTCCACAGAGAAATCCAGGTTGGTCATTCCGACGGAATTCGGCGGAGCCGGCTTGGGCGAACTTACGATCACGGCAGGCACGAAAATTCCGGCCAGAATCCCGGGCACGACAAAAAGGACGCGAGGTACCGCAGCCATCGGTTCCCACTCCCCACAGCAGCGTTTTCCGGCGGTTATAAACAGCAAAAAGAATTGCTCATTACAGCAAGCCAAAGAACGTCTGACGAGACGATCATCACACGTGCAGTTTGAGCCGTCAAGGCAGGTAAGAAGACTATAACCGCGACATAACTGCGACATTTACCAACTTCACCGATACTTCTGAGTCGCGGGTTACTTACGTTATTTGGTGATACCACCGTCCGTTCGTTGTAAAGGGCTTTTATCACGAACGGACGGTGGTGCTTGCGCTGGTCAAGGCGCTTGATCGGGGGCAATGGCGAGCAGTTCGATGATGGCCAGCCCGCGCTGTGCGGCGTCGTCGGTGGCGAGCGTGCCGTCGGCGATCTGCCCGACCGGGATCTCGTGGACGGGCGAGACCACAGCGCTACCGCTGACTTCGACCGGCGCGGGCCACGGGGTGTCCTCGGCATCCGAGGAGAACTCCGACCAGCCGCGGGCACGGATGGCCGGGTCGTTCGAGACCACGCCCGCCCACGCGGTGACCCGGGAATAGATCCCGCCGAAGACCTGCGGATTGAAGGAGAACCCGTAAAAGGCGATCTGTTCCGAAGCCGGCGCCTGGACGTACCGCAGAACGCCATCGCGAGGTTGTACCCGCCTTTGTAATTCACGGTGCCCGTGGGGCTGGGACTGTTCATCGACCAGTCCGGGATCGCGGACTACGGCCCGATGATGGCGATGTCCATGCTGGCGCTGCTACCGGTGTTCCTGTTCTTCCTGGCATTCCAGCGGCTCATCGTCGAGGGAATCGCCGCGACCGGGCTGAAGGGATAGGGGATGGATGAGGCTGTATCGCTGAGGGAATCGGGGCGCCGCGCCGCCGAATGCGCGCTGCTCGGTGTCATCTGGACGGTTTGTTCGCTCCCCGTCGTAACGGCGGGCGCGGCATGGTCCGCTGTCGCGGAGATCTGCCATGCCTGGAACAACGGAGAGGAGCCGCCACTGGTCCGTACGTTCGCGTCCGTCATCCGCCGCGACTTCCTCGGCGGTCTCGGCATGACGGTGCTGGGCCTGGCGGCCGCCGCACCGCTGCTGGAAGCGCGGGTCAGCCTGGCCGCCCGGCTGCCCGTGGCGCGGGCCGAGGCTGGCGCGCTCGTCCTGGTCGGAGCGGCGGCCCTCTCCGTGGTGGCGTTGGCCTTCCCGTACCGGGCGGCGGCCGGCGCGGGATGGCGCGACTCGCTGCGCGCCGCCGCCGCGCTGGCCACGGCGAGGCCCTGGGTGGTTCCGCTGGTGGCCGTGGCGCTCGGCCTGCCCGCGTTCCTGGTCATCGCCTACCCGGCCGTCGTCGTGTTCATCGGCGGGCCCGCCGGTTACGCGGTGTCGGCGGTGTATGCCAGGGCGGTGGCCACCCGGCGGCCCGGGTCGGCCGGTACGGGCCGGTTGACCACGTTGCCCGACGGCGGGGTCACCGACGGGCGGGCCGGGAATTGGCAGGCAACTCATCACAAACTGCTGCCGTAGGATCAGGCCGTGCCTAAAGCCCTTGTAGTGAATGTGCCATTGCCGACAGCGGAGTGTGCGCAAAAATGGCAGCTCGCATTTACACGAACGGCGGTGGCTCGACTCCTGGTAACGTTTAAACACCGCTTCTCGGGGCATTCGCATCGAGGAACTCTCCCGGTTTCCAGCACCTTTTCTTCCAGAAGGCTCCTAGCCAGCCGTTGTCCGGACGGTGCTGACGGCACAGACTCGCCTGAAGCTTTCATGCCCGATACTTTTCGTCGCGGCCGTGAGCTGTTGTTACGCACAATCGCGGGGCTGTCCATTGAAAGGGCACAGTTTCGTCTTTAGCGTCGGAGCCGCTATCGACAACGGCTGACATGATCTTGGGTGGCGAGCAGCCGGGAGGCCGCATGTGTCACCGCAGCCACTGACCAAGGACCGGTGCACGTGCTGAGAAAACGCCGGAGCCGTCGTTTCGGACTCCTGATCACGCTCGCGGCCGGGCTCGCCGCCGGGCTCGCGGGCGCACCCGCGGTCGCGGCCGCCGCCCCCGCGCCCTCCTTCAACTTCAATGCGCCGCGGCCCGGCCCTCCAATCCTCTATGCTCCGCCGCCGCGGGCGCCGCAGCTCGAGAATGCGCCGGGCAGCCCGTGGCACGCGACGCCGATCCTGATATCCGGCACCAGTGCCTACCGGGACGGCGAATTCCTTTACCAGGACTTCCTATTCGATGACCGCGGCGCCGGTTCGGCACTTAGGTATCCGACCGATCCGCGCTATGGCGGGGACGCGGCCGATCTCGTCGAGTTCCGGATGAAGCTGTCCCCGTCCGGGTTGCTGTTCCGGCTCACTTACAACACCATGATCGACCCGGCTCTGGTCGCCAGCACGATCGCACTCGGCGACTCGGCGACGCCGGAACCGTTGCCGTTCAAGGCGGGCGCGCAGGAGCCCGCTCAGGTGTTCGTCACCGCACACGGCTCGACGGTCGACGTCACGGACGCGGCAACCGGCAAGGCGATCGATGCGCGCGGCGCATGGGCGAGCGTCGACCTGACCCGTCGTCAGGTCACGATCAGCGTGCCCCGGGACGCCTTCGACACGCACGGTCTGACGACACTGCGGGTCGCCTCCGCGTCCGGGCTGTGGGACGCCACCAGCAACCAGTACCTGCAACCGGTGTCCGGCGCGGCGACCGCGACCCAGCCGGGCAACGGCGGTATTGCCGGGAGCGCCCTGTTCAACGTGGCCTTCCGGTTCAGCGAGCCTTTCACCCAGACCACATCGCTCGAGATCTGGCGTGACTCTCAGCAGGCCGCCGCGCTGAAGACCGGTGACCTGTCGGCGTTCTCCGCGAATGTGAACCTGGGTTGGCTCCGCGCGGGCGTGACCGATGACATGCTCAACCAGCCCACCGGCGTGCCGACGCACGGCATGACCGACCGGATCTACGCCAGTCACTTCGCGCAGGCGGCTGGCCGCGGACCGCAGCTGCCACTGATGTACTGCCACGAACCCTGCGCGAATAGCGTGCCGGACTACCTCAGTCAGCTGGAGCCGTACGGGCTTTACGTGCCGGACAAGCCCGCGCCGCCCACCGGCTATGGCATGACGTTGAACTTGCACTTCTGCGGCGGCAACTACAACAACGGACCGCCCGACGCCGCCCAGCTGGCCGACCGCGGCACCGGATCCCTCGTGCTGACACCAGAAGGCCGCGGTCGCTGCTTGTGGTACTGGAGCGAGGCGGGCACCGACACGTTCGAGGCATGGGCCGACGCCGGCCGCCACTTCCGGCTCGATCCGACCTACAACGCGATCTCCGGCTGGTCGATGGGCGGCTACGGCACGTACAAGTACGCGGCCGAGTTCCCCGACCTGTTCGCGGCGGCGCTGCCCGACATCGGCTGTGTCAGCGCGGAAACCGGCTGGCCGGGCGAACCGGCCCCGTCCATCAGCGGCGAGGACGCCGAGATCCTCAACCTGGTCGGGTCGTTCCGGAACATCCCGTTCCTGATGGCCAATGCGAACCAGGACGTCCTGTGCGTCACCAGCAGCCAGCTCCAGGTGTTCCAGCGCTTCCAGCAACTGGGCTACCGCTACGACTGGCGCGAATACGTCGGCGGGCACGGGCCGTATTACCCGACGGCGGACGAGTCGGCGCAGTTCCTGGGCGACCAGCACGTCAATCCCAACCCACCGCACGTCACCTACACCTACGACGTCGGCATGCAGGAGCCCGAGTGGGGCCTTACCGCCAACCACGCGTACTGGGTGTCGGGTCTGTCAACCCGATCCGGTGACCTGGGCACGGTGGACGCCTTCTCGCACGGCTTCGGCCTGGCTGATCCGCAGGTCAACCCGGAGCAGGAAACGAGCGGCACCAGCGGTTCGTTCGTGTTCACGGGCAGCGTGCGGACATGGCAGCAGCCGCAGCGGATCGCCGCCACCGACGAACTGGACCTGACCCTGACCAACATCGCGACCGTGACGATCGACCCGCACCGAGCCCGCATCGGGTGCCACGCCGATCTGCATCTGACGTCGGATGGACCGGCCACGGTCACGCTGGCCGGCTGCGATCGGACGGTCACCGTGCACTGACGGTCAGCTCGGGGCCGGACCGTTTGCGGACCGGCCCCGGCCGCTCGGCATTGCCGGCCGTTCAGGGTTGTCCAGGTCGCGAGGCCGGCAAGACCGGCCGGACCGGCAAGACCGGCAAGGCAGGCCTGGCCGGCGAGGCAGGCGAGACCGACGAGGCAGGCCTGGCCGGCGAGGCCAGTGTGGCGGGCCTGGCCGCGAGGCCGGCCTAGCCGACCTGGGCGCCAGGCCGCGAAGCCGGGCTGGCTGCCCGCCGCATACGCCGGCTCGCAGAGTACGGACGAGGCCGCCTTTGCCCTTCACCTCGGTATAGTGCGGAAACTTCATGCTGCGCGGAAATTTACGCACCGTATTCGTACATTTAATTTCCATCCAGCATGAATGTTCCGTCTTAATCGGCATCCCGTTCGGCACTTACCGGACATCCAGGGCAATCCAGCAGCGCTGGGGCAACTTCGATTCGCTAGAGCGCCGGTCAAGTAGTAGGGCTGGACCCCGCTGGCCGTGCAGCTTTTGTCTCTTTCGCCGGATTCGGTGGGCATGTTTTCGTGGTTGATCCGGGCTTCGTGGTGATTTTTGTGCACCATGTCCGCGTTCCAAAATAACGTGCGTTTGCGGCATGTTGGGCATGTCGTCTTTGCTAGAGTGCGCTGAACAGCCTGGGTGAACTATGCATATCCATACATAGCGGACACATGGGCCATCCTTCAGTGGGAAGAAAAGAGCCCTTTGGAAGAAAAGGTGCCGGAAATCGGCGCCCTACTTTCCGCGAAGCTCTTTTCTTCCACGTCGTCCACCGCAGCTGCCGTAACATAACGGCCATATCAGGACAAAATCGGCACCCGCCACGACACGCCGCAGACTCGATTTGTTTTGGAACGCGCACATAGTGCACTAAAGTCACCACAGGACCCCGAATTACCGCAGTAATCTGAGCGGCTCGCCGCGCGGACTTCCGGCCGCTGTGATACTCGGGATTACTTGACCGGCACTCTGGGCCCCGGCTGGCCAGGATCCACTGGGGCCACTGGCGAGGATCCGCTAGGCCCGGCTGGCCAGGATCCACTGGGCCATAGGCGGATGATGTCCGCGCCGGCCCCGGGCGAGCTCCTCGATGGCGGCGGATCAGGCGAGCGGAACTGAGTCAGGTTCCTGGAAGGGGTTCCCGGTCACCTCTTCCAGGAGGCGGGGATCGGCGAAGTCGCGGAAGAGCACGATATGACCCTCCCGGATCCGGAGGATCTGGATGGATTTCGCCGTGATCGACCGGCCAGTGGTGGTCACGGTCGCCGCCGCCCGCATCTCCACGATCATCACCTCCGGGTCCTGGGTCTGGTAAAGCTCCGTCACCTCGTAGTCCTCCAGCCGCAGCGGCGACGCCATGACGTTCCGCGAGTACTCGCGGATCGCCTCCCGGCCCTCCAGGCGCACAGGCGTGCCCGGTGGCCCGTGGAAGGAGAACTCGATCACCGCATCGGGCGCGAACAGGTCAGCCAAAGCGTTGGCATCGCCGTTCAGCATCAGGTGGCGGCGCCGGGCCAGGACATCGGCGGCTGTGGTGGATGGCATGCTGTGTCCCCCTTCACTCGGGCAGTTCGGTCAACGGGTGTTGATTGAACAAGCGTAGAACCAAATGAGCCTTATGGTCAACATCCGTAGAATGAACCAATGACCGCTCCCCGGCCCGCTCCCCGGCCCAGTTCACGGGCCGATCACCGGCCCGGTTCCCGGGCCGAGCAGCGCCGCCGCACCGAGGCGCGCATCCTCGACGCCGCGACCCACGTCTTCTTCGGCGCCGGGTACGAGCGGGCCACCATCCGGGCTGTCGCCTCGGCCGCGGGAGTCGATGCGGGCCTGGTCATGCACTACTTCGGGTCCAAGCAGGAACTGTTCCGGCGGGTGATCGACGCCGCCTCGGTCCCCGAGTTCAGCGAAGCGCCCGGGCAGGCGGCCGAGCAGATCCTCGCCTCGCTCGCCAGCCGGCTGACCAGCGAGCCGGTCGCGTCGCTGACCATCTTGCGCTCGATGCTGACCAACCCCGAGGCCGCCAGCGCGGCCGGCGCCGCCATCGCCCGCTACGAGACGCAGATCGCCCAGGCCATCGCCGCCGACGACGCGGACCTGCGAGCCGCGCTCATCGGCGCTATCACCCTCGGCATCATGGTCTCCCGCCACCTCATCAGGTCCGACGAACTCGCCACCGCCGACCCGGCGGAGGTCATCAGGCTGCTGCGCCCCTGCATACTTTCGCTAACAGCAGACCACAGCGGATGATGGACAAGATCCGCGCCGACGGCTCCGCTCCGTACCAAGAGGGCCGGTATGTGCTGCGGGCGGAGCTTCGGTGCCCTAGATCGCCAAGCACGTCACCGAGATCGCCGTGTTCCAATTGGAGGGGGTCACCGGCTGACTTTCGATTTTGATTTTCCCAAGGATGCTATCCGCCGACGTCGCCGTCCAGGAACTTACATAAGATCCACTTGGGACCGGAATGGTTTCGGCTAATAGATCCTTCAGGTTTTGACGTTTCGTTCTTGAAGTCGCGATTATAAACATATGTGGACACTGCCAGTGATCGATGGCGTCGGCCAGCGCGGTTTTGTCGCGCGGCACGGCCTGTACGACGAAGCCCAGTCGGAGGCAGCCGAGGCGGTCGCCGCCCGGATCCGGGAGCTGGACCTGGCCACGGTCCGCGTCGTGGTCGTAGACCAGCACGGAATCCCGCGCAGCAAGTCGCTCGCGGCCGAGGTCGCGATCGCCGCCATGGCGAACGGGCTGGACTTCTCCGGCGCGATCTGGAGCCTCGACACGGGAAACCAGGTGTTCGTGCCCGCCTTCGCGCCAGGCGGCGGGTTCGGCATCGAGGAGTTCACCGGGTTCCCTGACGTCATCCTGGTGCCGGATCCGGCCACGTTCCAGGTGCTTCCGTGGGCCGGCCGCACCGGCTGGATGCTCAGCGACGTGTACTTTTCAAGCGGCCAGCCGATGCCGCTGGACGGCCGCGGCCTGATGCGCCGCGCGCTCTCGGAGCTGGCCCAGGCGGGATATGACTACCTGGCCGGCATCGAGGTGGAGTACTACATCGTCAAGCTCGACCCCGGCCCTCTCCCGCCCGAGCACGCCGGGTTCACCCCGCCACCGCCGCAGGTGAGCGTGTTCGAACGCGGTTACCAGTACCTGTCCGAAGTCCGGCTGGACAGTGTGGCCGGGACGCTGGAGGCGATACGGGATGGCCTGGCGGCGGTCGGGCTGCCGCCGCGCTCCATGGAAGACGAGTGGGGCCCAGGCCAGATGGAGTTCAGCTTCAGCCCGATCGGCGGCCTGGCGGCGGCCGACTCGGCGGTGCTGTTCCGTTCGGCGGTGAAGCAACTGTGCCAGCGCCGGGGCCTGCTGGCGACGTTCATGTGCCGGCCAGCTCTGCCGAACTTCTTCTCATCCGGCTGGCACCTGCACGAGTCACTGCTGAACCGGCCGGATGGGGACAACGCCTTCAGCAGCGAAGGCGAGGCCTTGTCTGGCACCGGCAGGCAGTTCGTGGCCGGGCTGCTCGAGCATGCGATGCCCATGACGGTGTTCGCGGCGCCGACCGTCAACGGCTACAAGCGCTACCGCCCCTACTCGTTCGCCCCCGACCGGGTCTGCTGGGCGTGTGAGAACCGCGGCGCGCTGGTCCGGGTCCAGGGCTCGCCCGGTGACGCCAACAGCCACGTGGAAAACCGGATGGGCGAGCCCGCCGCCAATCCGTACCTGTACATGGCGGCCAACATCGCCGCCGGCCTGGACGGCATCCGCAGGGAGCTATCCCCGCCACCCCCGGTCGAAGCCGACCCGTACACGGCGGAGGCCCCGATGCTCCCCACGTCGCTGGCCGCCGCCGTCGGCGCTCTCGAGCAGGACGGATTCTTCCGCAAGGCATTCGGTGAGGTGGTGATCGACTACCTGATCCAGATGAAGCGCGCCGAGCTGGCCAGGTACGAAGCGGCAGTCAGCGAGAACCCCCCGCCAGAAGGCCAGGAGGTCAGTGACTGGGAAATGCGCGAGTACTTCGAGTTCTACTGACGGTGCCATGGCTGATTGAGGGACCGGACGATGGCCAAGACCAATCCCGACCTGCTAACCAGGACCGACAGCGGCGAACTGGCCCACGGAGCGCTCCGGCTCCCGGACGCCATCGCGATCTCGGTCTCCGTGCTCGCGCCGGGCATGGCCATGCTGCTCAACGTGTCAGGAGTGGCCGCGGTGAGCGGCGGCTCCACGCCAATGGCGTTCCTGCTGGGCGGCATCGGATGCCTGGCGCTGGCGTTCGTCGTCATCGGCTTCACCCGGCGGATGGCCTCAGCCGGTTACGCGTACACCTACGCCAGCCGGAGCCTCGGCACCGGCGCCGGATTCATGGCCGGCTGGCTGTATTTCTTCGGGATGATCTGCTTCGTCCCGATGACCATGTCCGGTGTCGGCTACCTCGCCGCCGATCTGCTCGGGGTCAGCCCCGGCCTGTGGATCCTGTTCTTCTTTATCGGGATGGCCCTTTTCCTGGTCCTCTCGATCATCCGGATCAAGGTGACCACCCGCGTCCAGCTCGTCGTCGGCGTGGCCACGATGGTGATCATCCTGATCGTGGACCTGGTCACCACGGCCAAGGGCGGCAGCCACGGGCAGGCCCCGTCGGCATTCAGCTTCGGGCACTCGCTCAAGGGCGGATTCAGCGGCGTCTTCTACGGCATCATCCTGGGCGTCACGTCCTATATCGGGTTCGAGACCGCGGCCGACTTCGGCGAGGAGACATCCAACCCGCGCCGCTACATCCCGATAGCGATCATCGCCGCGACCGCGTTCGCCGTCATCTTCTACCTGTGGACCACCTACTCCATCACGATCGGATTCGGGGTGGGCAACGGCGCCAAGATCGGCGCCGATCCGGTGGCCCTGAAGACCACGGCCAGCACGTTCGTCGGCCACTGGCTGGGCACCCTGGTCGAGATCGGCGGCATGTGCTCCGCGTTCATCGTGTGCGTGGCCTGCGCGACCGCCGGTTCCCGCACCCTGTTCGCGATGGGCCGCGAGGGTGTGCTGCCCGCCGCCTTCGGGCGGACGTCCGCGCGGTTCAAGACACCGGTGAACGCGACGATCACGGTGGCGGTCATCGCCACGCTGATGGCCCTGCTGATCGGCTACCCGCTGTCGGACAAGACGTTCGGCCATCCGTTCAGCAACTACTACTTCTGGGCCACCCTCGGGACCCTCGTGATCATCGTCGTTTACATCATGCTGTGCCTGGGCAGCATCGCCTTCTTCTACCGGACCCGCGCCACGCGTAACTGGAACCCCCTCGCGCACGTGGTCGTCCCGATGGCCGGCGCGATCGTCTTCGGCGCGGCCCTGTACGGATCGGTGCACCCGACGCCGCCGGGCATCCTGGCCTGGACGCCGCTCGTCGCGCTCGCATGGCTGGTCACAGGGACCGGCGTGCTGGCCTGGCTGCGAGCCCGCCGCCCGGAATCGGTGGCACAGATCGGCTCCATCCTGGGCGAGGAAGGCAGCACCGACGCCGCCGTGCTCGACGCACGTTCCCAGGGAGGTGCGCCACCGCCCGTTCGTTATAAGCGCCTTTTATAACGAACGGACGGTGGTTACACGTCCCGTTGGTAGCGTCGGGGTGGTGATAGCCACGCTGGCGGTGGAGAACTACCGGTCGCTGCGGCGCCTGGTGGTCCCGCTGGCCGCCCTCACCGTGGTGACCGGGGCCAACGGTACCGGCAAGTCGAGCCTGTACCGGGCGCTGCGGCTGCTGGCGGATGCGGCTCGAAACGGGGCGGTCGCCGCGCTGGCCCGGGAGGGTGGCCTGCCTTCGACGCTGTGGGCGGGTCCTGAGACGACCGGGCGGGCCGTACGGGAAGGCATCTATCCCGTGCAGGGCGTTGTGCGGGCCAAGTCGGTATCCCTGCGGCTCGGCTTCGGCGGCGACGACTTCAGCTACGCCATCGACTTCGGCCTCCCGGTGGGCGGCGGCAAGAGCGCCTTCGCCCTGGATCCGGAGATCAAGCGGGAAAGCATCTGGAACGGCCCGCTGCTGCGGCCGTCCGCGGTGCTGTGCGACCGCGCCAACGGCGTCGTCCGCATCCGCGGCGATCGCCGCACGTGGTCCGAGCCGTATCAGATCCGGCCATATGACAGCATGCTGAGCGAGTTCGCCGATCCCCGCCAGGCCCCCGAGGTGCTCCGGGTGCGCGAGCAGATCCGGTCCTGGCGGTTCTATGACCACATCAGGACCGACGCCGCGGCGCCCGCCCGCGCCAGCCAGATCGGCACGCGGACGCCGGTGATGAGCCACGACGGGGCAGACGTCGCCGCCGCGCTGCAGACGATCCGCGAGACCGGCAACGCCGACGCCCTGGACCAGGCCATCGACCTGGCCTTCCCGGGCAGCCGCATCACCGTCGAAAGCGAGGGCGAGGGACGACTCGGGCTGCGGCTGCACCAGCATGGCCTGCTCAGGCCGCTGAGCGCGGCAGAGCTGTCGGACGGCACGCTGCGCTACCTGCTGTGGGCCGCGGCGCTGCTCGCGCCACGGCCGGCCGGCCTCCTCGTGCTCAACGAGCCGGAGACCAGCCTGCACTGGGAGCTGCTGGTCCCGCTGGCCCAGCTGATCACCGCCGCGGCGGCACGCTCACAGGTCATCGCCGTCTCGCACTCCCAGACACTGATCAACGCGCTGCACCGCGCCACGGAGGAAACCGGAATCGCGGCCAGCACCATCGAGCTGATCAAGGACTTCGGCGAAACCCGCGTGGCCGGCCAGGAGCCGCTCGACGGGCCAGCCTGGCGCTGGCCGAAACGATAACGCTGGGTCCCCGGGCCGATGCCGGTGCGGGGAGGCCGCCGCTGGGCCTGGCTCCGGTGATGAGGCGCTCCCGGTCGAACAACCTGGCCACCACGAGGCAGGCGGTGCAGTCGATCACCGCCAGGCCGCCGGCCAGGGCAGCGACCAGCCCGAACGTCGGGCTTATCACCTGGAACGACATCAGCGCGGCCAGCGCCACCGGCGGCAGGCTGCCGAGCGTGGACAGCTGCTGCGCCACGCGGGTGTCGGTGACCCTGGTCGAGACGGCCAGGCCGACCCAGATCGCCCAGGCGGCCAGCAGCGGGATGAAGACGAGCACGGCCGGCAGCTGCGGAGCGTGCCGCACGGCGGCGGCCACCGCCGGAATGGCGGCGAACTGCGTAATCGCCACGAAGACGCCGAACACCAAGTAGGCGAGGGCGGCCGCCGGCACGAAGATCGCCGCGGCCTTGCCGATGAGCAGCTCGGCCCGGCTGACCGGCGTGGTCAGCACCGGCTCGAGGGTTCCCTGTTCGCGCTCCCCGACCACCGAGTACGCGCTCATTATCGCGGGCACCAGCACCGGGATCAGCAGCGGAAGGAACAGCGACGCCTCGACCCGCTTATCCAGCGTCGTGCCAAGGGCCTGTGCCTTGATCGAGAGGATCGAGGCGGTGGGGCTGACCATGAACAGCACGGGCACCAGGGCCGCCGTGGTGACAATGAGCCGGTTGCGCCGGAACTCCGCGAGTTCCTTGCGGATGACGGCGCCGACGCGGGACACGTTCATCGTGGGCCTCCCTCGGTGTTCCCGGTGTTCTCCGCGTCACCGACCAGTTCGAGGTAGACATCCTCCAGGGTGTGCCGCGACTGAGCGATCGACAGCACGTCGGCCCCGGCCGCCACCAGGGCCCGTGTCACCGCGGGCGCGGCCTGCCTAACGTCAGACACGGTCAGCACGTAGCCCGCCGGGCCGGCGGCTGCCGGGCCTGCGGCTGCCGGGCCGGCGGCTGCCGGGCCTGCGGCTTTCCAGCCCTGCACGGCCGGGAGCCCGCCGAAGACCCGGCCGGGTTCGGGCAGCGCGACGGCGACCGTAACGTCCAGCGACGCGCTGAACAGCTGCTGCCGCAGGTCATCGGGCCGGCCGATGGTCCGCAGGCTGGTGCTCATTATCGCCACCCGGTCGCACAGCCGCTCGGCCTCCTCCAGCCGGTGGGTGGTGAGGAAGACGGTGACCCCGCGGTCGCGCAACCCGGCGATCAGGCCGTGCACCTCGTGGGTCGCCACCGGGTCAAGCCCTGATGTCGGCTCGTCAAGGAACATGACGGCCGGATCGTTCAGCAGGGACCGGGCCAGGGCGACCCGCTGCCGCAGACCCTTGGACAGGCGGCCGGTCAGGTCTTGCGCGCGATCGGCGAGACCGACCGCGGCGAGCGCCTCCGTTATCCGCGCCCGCCGCCGCGGCAGGCCGTACAGGCGTGCGAAGTAATCCAGGTTCTCGGTCACGGTGAGCCGTTGGTACAGCCCCGGAGACTCGGGCATGACCGAGATCCGCTGCCGGATCTCCGGCGCGCCATCGGGGCCTGCCGGGATGCCCGCCACCGTGGCCGAGCCGGCCGTCGGCGAGATCAGCGTGCCCAGGATCCGCACCGTCGTGGTCTTGCCCGCTCCGTTCGGCCCCAGGAACCCGAACACCTCACCGCGCGCGACACTGAACGACACGTCCGACACAGCGGTGCGCCCGCCGAAAACCTTGGTCAGGTGGCTGACCTCTACCGCAGGGTCACCGCTCACTTCCGCCCACCTCCGGTGCCCACCGGGAAGCCGCCGAGGCGGAACGCGTAGATCTTGTCGTTCGAGCCCAAGCAGGCGAGCAATGGCCCCTTGCCGCCCGGGCACTGCGTGGCCCAGATTTCGCCCGAGCCCCAGAACACCATTCCACCGACGATCGCGGCACCCGCGCTCACCGGTCCGCCGCTGTCGAAACTCCACAGGATGCGGCCGGTCGCCGCGTCGAGCACGTACATGTCATCGCCAACGTCCGCCGTCGACCCGGCGTACACCAGCCTGTTGCCGATGCTCACGTAGCCGAGGTCGGCCGCGTGCCGCGGGTCAGCGGTCTGCCACAAGACCTTGCCGGTGGCCGCGTCCAGCTCGGCCCACGAACCGCCGATGATCGTGGATCTCACGCCGGACGCCGAAGTGATCTGATACGGGACACCGTCGAAGTCGCTGACCGCGGCGTATACGTGCGTGCCGTCGGTGGCCGATCCCCATTGGATGCCGCCGAAGTCGCTGCCAGGGCCGACCAGCGTCTGCCAGATGACCGCCCCGGTACGCGGATCCAGCGCCCAGTACTCACCGCTCTTCTGCCCGATGCCCACCAGCGAGCGGCCGGACGGGAGGCGGATGAGGTTGGGCCCGCTGCCAAAGTCGAAGTCAGGGCCGCAGGTCAGGCTGGGTCGGGCGCCGCAGATACTGATGGCCACGTCGCTGGTCAGTGTGCTCTTGTACCAGCGGACCGCGCCGGTCGCCATGTCCAGGGCGAGCACGGAATCGTCATGGTCATCGGCCGCGGGTTGCGTGCAGCCGGTCTGGCCAGGGGCGGTGCAGACGCCGGCCGGGACGGAGTAGTTGTTCCCGGTCCCCACGTAGAGCAGGCCGTCCGCCGGGTCGATCGCCGGGGTGCTGCCCCACACCGCGCCGCCACTGTACCCGGCGGGCACGGTGTAGGTCTGCCACAGCAGCCGGCCGGTCGCCGCGTCCAGCGCGACCACGCTGCCGCGGAAGGTGCAGCACTGATAGCCGGGTTCCGAGCCGAGGACCTCCTCCTGCGAGGACACCCCCACGTAGGCGACGCCGCGGTAGACCACCGCGGCGCCGGTCATTTTCGCCGCGGGGTGCGTGGATACCTGGGTCCGCCACAGCAGATGGCCCGAGCGCCGGTCCACGGCGAACTCGTACGTGCCGTGTCCCGCCGGGCTGGTGTCGCCGAGGATGAGCTCGTTGCCGTAGAGCGCCGGGCTGGTGCGGGACACCGACTTCGAGATCCCGGTGTAGCTGGAGACCTCCTGCGACCAGAGCACCGCCCCGCTGGCCGCGGACACCGCCCACAGCTTGCCGCCGGAGTCGGGGAAGTAGACGACGCCGCCGGCCACGGCCGGGGTGGTCATCACGTCCCCTGCCGTCGTGATTTGCCAGGCCGTGGTGAGCCGCGACGCGTTGCCCGGCCCGATGAGGTGCTCGCCCGCCGCGTCCCTGGTGTTTCCGATGTCATGCCCCGCCGTCGGCCATGCTTCCCCGTTGCCGCTGCCGCTGCCGCTGCCGTTGCTGCTGCCGCTGCCCATCGTCGCCGCGGAGCTGACCGATCCGGCCAGAACCACGGCGGCAACGGCCGCAATCCCGGGTACCAGGACCCGCGACCAGCCTCGCGTCCGCCATTTCCGCATGTCATTCCTCCCGTAGGTTGTTCTATAACTTATAGAACAGATGCACCGACTGTCAAAGCGCGGTCGCGCGTTTGACGACGCCGCATAACTGTTCTATAACTAATGCACGGAGGCGTAATGCTGCTCAGCATCGAACCGGACGGCCCCGTGCCCATCTACCAGCAGATCAGGGACCGGATCGTGGAGGCGATCGCCGGCGGCCGGCAGCCGGCCGGCTCCGCGCTGCCGTCCACCCGGCAGCTGGCGGTCGACCTGGGCGTCAACTTCCACACCGTGAACAAGGGGTACGACCTGCTGCGGCAGGAGGGCCTGCTGCGGCTCGGCCGCAAGTCCGGCGCGGTGGTGCGCCGCGACGCTGCCAGCGGGCCGCCGGATCCCGGCTGGGTTCAGGACTGGACGAGCCGGTTGCATACGTTGCTCGCCGAGGCCGCCGCCCAGGGGATGCCGGCCACGGACATCGTCCGGGGATGCCGGGCTGCCATGACGGATTTCGCATTTCCCGCCGCGGCGCTTGATTGGCCTGGGCCTTCGGCCACGGCGGCGGAGGCGGGAAACGGAAGCGAAGGCTTGCCATGAGCGCCGGGGGCCTGGCCTTCTTCCCCGTGCTGGTCGTCGGGACGCTGATGTGCGTGGCACCGGCGAGCTCCCGGCCGACTGTGCAGTTCGGGGTCCGCGTTCCCCGTGAACGGACGGGAGCGCCGGTCATCCGGCGGGAACGGCGCGCCTACTACAGGCGGACCGCGGCCACCGCCGTCTGCTGCGTCATCGTCGCGGTGACGGTGCAAGGCTACTGGCCATTCTGGCTGCCCAGGATCATCCTGCTGCCGGAGCTGGCCGCGGACCTCTGCTGCTTCTGGGTCGCGCGGCGGAATATCGCCGCGGTCAAGAACGCGGACAACTGGTACGCGGGCCTGCGGCCGACGATCGTCACCGATACCAGCTGGCGCACCAATCCCCCCCGCTTTCCGGTGCGCTGGCTTATCCCCGCCCTGGCCGTCATGGCGGCGACCGCCGTCGTCGGCGCGCTGCGCTACCCCAGCCTGCCTGCCCACATCGTCACCGGGTCTGGTCACCGGGTGTCCAAGTCTGCCGTCAGCGCCTTGGTGATGGCAGGCCAGGTATACGTCACGACCGTGTGCAGCGGGTTGATGCTGATCGTCTACCGTTCCCGGCCGGACATCGAGGCGGCCGACCCCGCGGCGTCGACGCTGCGCTACCGCCGCTTCCTCGCCGCCATGACCCGGGCCCTGCTGACGCTGATCGCGCTGGTAGACACCACCCTGCTGCTGTTCGCCCTGCGCGACTGGCAGGTTTACCGGCTTTCCGGCATCGGCCGGGTCCTGCCGGTGCTGCCGGTCGCGGTCGGCATGCTCCTGCTGGCAGCCGTGGCGAGGCGAACGGGCCAGGGCGGGTGGCGGCTGAACGGCAACGTGCGCGGCCTCGTCCTGGCGACCGGGACCGACCGGGACGACGACCGGTTCTGGAAGGCCGGCCTGCTCTACGTCAACCGCGACGATCCCGCCATCATGGTCGGCAGCCGCCTCGGCGCCGGCTGGACGCTCAACCTCGGTAACCCTGCCGCGTGGCTAATCGTCGCCGGGATCGTAGCCGCGATAACCGGCCTGGCGATAATCGAGGCGGCAGCGGGAATGTGACCCGGCGGCCGGATCGGACGCTGACGGGGGCCATGTCAGAACATCTCCACGCAGTCGTAGCTGTACCCGGGGCTGAGGTAGCCGCCGAGCCCGGTCGTGCCGCTGATGACGGTGATCGTCATGGTGTTCGTGCCAGCGACGAATGCGCTGGCCGGCACGTTGTAGGTGTACAGGGCGTTGTTGCCGCGGTAAGTGCCGATCGTCAGGCTGCGCGAGCTGGGCTGACTGGACGGCGCCGGCGCCGGGGAGGTCCAGCTGTTGACCGTGATCTGCGGGCGCCCGCCGGAATAGGCGGCGGTGATGCCGATCCGCACCGTACGCGCCGCGATCTGGCTTGACGACAGGGTGAACCGCACGGTGGTGGGGTTGTTGATCTCCTTCCACTGGTAGGCGGGGAAGTCTCCGACGGAGCTGCTGCCCACCGTGTAGGTCACCGGCCCCCAGCTCGCCATCCGTGTGTCGGAGGGATGCATGAAGGTGAGGGCGGGCCAGTTCCTGAAGTTCAGCGGGGTGCCGGTCCACGTTCCGATGCGGAACACCGGATTGGCCGGGGTGACCCACGCCGAGTTGATGTTCTGGCCGGTGAGGGTGGCGCCCGCCGTCACCGTGACGTTCCGGGTGGCCACGGCCAGCTCGTCCTGGTACAGCGTCTGGACATACTGGCCCGGCTTCATCGCCGGGCTGGTGAAGTCGCCGTTGGTTCCCGTGCCGCACCAGTACTGGGCGGTGGAGTTGGCGAAGCCGAGGGTAGCGGTCGTGCCGCTGGTCACGCCCGCCGCGGCGCCTACCACGAACCCGCGCTGGGAGGGACCCACCGCGCCCTGCAGCCCGAGGGTGTACATGAAGCTCATGTCCGGCGCGGCGGGCGTGGACGTGCCCGCCACCATCAGCGCATACGGTCCGTACAGCACGCCGAGCCGCTGCGCCTCCGTATCGTTGTGGCCGGACCACATGTAGTTGTAGACCTCTACCGAGGCGCTGGTCCCCTGCTGCTCGATATCGCGGAAGAACGGCCCGCCAGAACTGCTCTCCCTGGTGCCATAGGCCATGTACACGCCGATGCCGCTGCCGGTGACGCCGCGCACCGTCAGGTTCTGCGCCTGGCGGTTGGAGTAGTACTTCGACCGCGTCTGGCCGTTGACCAGGTCGATGTCGGTGGATTCGATCGCGGTCCCGCCGTTGACGTCTGACGGTGTGAGGATGCTGGTGAGGATGCCGCGGTTCAGGTACTGGATCCAGCGCAGCTCACCGGCGCCCGAGGCCACGAAGGTGGCCATGTAGATGTTGTTCTGCCCGTTGACCGCCACATAGTAGTGGTGCAGCGTCCCGCTGCCCTCCCAGGTGGTGGTGGACGCGGTGACGATGATGAAGTTGCCGCTCTGCTGCGCGGTCACGGTGGGGCTGGGCAGGCCGGACTCCACATGCGACTCGTTGGTCCCGGACGGCTGCAACTCGGTGCCGTTGATGTTCAGCGAGGTCATGCCGCCGGTGCTCTGGTGGATCTTGAATGAGAGGCCGGCGCCGGTGGTGACCGTGTAGAACCCGCCACTGTTTGTGAGTCCGAACGAGGCCGCCTTCGCGGCCGGGGCCGTGAAGGCGGCATCGGCCGCGGCGTTGGATTGGCCTAGGCCTTCGGCCGCGGCGTTGGATTGGCCTAGGCCTTCGGCCGCGGCGTTGGATTGGCCTAGGCCTTCGGCCGCGGCGGCGCCGAGTCCGATGACCAGCCCGCCTGCGCCGGCGCGGGCGAGGAACTGACGACGGGACTGGGATGGTGATGACATCGGGATTACCTCACAGGCCGGGGAATGCCGGGAAACTGCACGAAGGGACGCTGCCGCTGCCGGAAATCGCGGAGACGGTGACGTTGGTGCCGGACGGCGAGAGATTGGTGTCGAACGTACCGATCGTGGCGTTCGACGCGGTACTCCCGGTCGCGTCGAAGCTGACGTTCTCCAGGGTGAGGCCGAGCCGGTCCGACGAGCTGAAGCCTTCGAGCACCGACTTCGCGCCGGACGCCGAGCTGACCGCCTTGGCGCCGTCCACCACGATGTTGGTGTAGTCCGGGATGTGGCTGCCGTTGCCGGTGGCGTAGAACGGGTCGAGGTCCAGCAGGGCCTGGACGCCGGTCATGCAGATGCCTTCGTAGGTGACGGTGGAGACAAGGCCACCCACGCTCGAGTCGGTCTTGATACGCATGCCGTTGTTGCTCGTGCTGGTGATGCCCGAGCTGTCCTTCCCGCTGAGCGTGTCGTTCTTGAACAGGATGTTGCTGACGCCCGCGTTGGTCTCGCTGCCGATCGAGATGCCGTGTGTGCCGTAGAAGTGGCTGTTCTCGATCGTCATGTTCGTCGCGGCGGAGCTGCCCGCCTTGACGGCCACCCCGTCGTCGCCGTCCTGGATATAGGAGTTGTTGACGGTGACGTTCGTGCCGCTGGGGTCAATGCCATCAGTGTTCCGGGCGTTGGCCGGGGTCTTGATCCGCAGCCCCCAGACGGTGAAACCGTTGCCGCCGTTGAAGACGAGGTGGAAGTTGGGCGAGCTGGTCAGGCTGAGGTCGTAGACGGTGAAGTTGTTCACGCCGTTCGACTGGATGAGGCGCGGATTGTTCTGCGTTTCGTTGTCGTTCTTGGCCGTAGTGGCCAGGTCCCACCAGGTGACGCTCTGGCCGACCAGGTCGAGGTCGCCGCGCCCGTCGATGAGCCCCTGGCCGGCGCTGCCCTGCGTGCCCATGATCCCGGCGTTCGCGCCGTTGACCGTGATGAAGTTCTTGCATCCGCCGCCGCTGGTGGCGACGGTACCGCAGGTCGGCTTACCGGACACCTGGTAGTTGGCGGCGTTGCGGGAGGCGAACAGCGTGACGCCGGTGTCTATCACCAGGGTCTCGCTGCCGCCGATGGTCAGCGGACCGGCCAGGAACGCGTGGTCGGAGCCGCTCGCGGCGAGCACCACGGCCTTTCCCGTCCCGGCGCAGCTGATCAGGGCGGACTGGATACGGGAGGTATCCGGCGGACTCGCCTCCGCCGAGCTGCTGAACTGCCGGTTGCTGGTCGACAACGACGCGGACAACGTGGTGCAGGTCGCCGGGATGGACGGCTGGCTCACCGAACGGCTATCTCCGGTAGCCAAGGTGGCAGCCGCGGTGCTCGATTGGCCTAGGCCTACGGCCGCGGTGCTCGATTGGCCTAGGCCTACGGCCGCGGTGCTCGATTGGCCTAGGCCTACGGCCGCGGTGCTCGATTGGCCTAGGCCTACGGCCGCGG
>Ga0213881_10000510_pt1 | contig 24723 bp, 22 predicted proteins | sample BarmaccoBMER_R08_FD_160104 | JGI IMG/M metagenome (GOLD analysis project Ga0213881, IMG submission 160104) | Barbacenia macrantha exposed rock microbial communities from rupestrian grasslands, the National Park of Serra do Cipo, Brazil - ER_R08 ... | reverse complement strand
TTTTAAAAGGTTGGTGAGGGTAACCTAGATACACCCTGGAGATTTTGTGCGCTTGAGCGCATAATGGAATCAATGAACTGGGTTGTCGAGTTTCATGAAGACTTCGAGCCAGAGTTTGATGCTCTGCCGCAAGAAGTGCAGGATGAGTTACTTGCCCGTGCAAGTCTGTTAGAAACAATCGGTCCTCAGCTAGGGCGACCGAATGTTGATACGCTCAATGGTTCACAGCACGCCAACATGAAGGAATTGCGGTTCAAAGCGGCGGACGGTGTCTGGCGCATTGCGTTTGCATTTGACCCTAGACGGAATGCGGTCTTACTAGTAGCTGGTGATAAGTCTGGCAGCAGCGAAAGCCATTTCTATGAGCAACTCATTAAAAAGGCAGATACACGGTTCAATAAACACTTAGCTCGATTAGAGGCTCAACAGAAGGGAAAGTAGCTATGGCAACAACTTTGAGAAAAAAATTGGAACAGTTGCCTTCTGCGCGACGGGAAGAGATCGAGAAGCGAGCGGCTGAACTCGTAGCTGAGGAATTGACGCTCTCTGAGCTTAGACGAGCACTCAAATCCACCCAAGAGGAGATAGCGCAAGTCCTTGAGATTGATCAAGCAAATGTTTCTCGGCTTGAGAAGCGTAGTGATTTGATGCTCTCGACTTTACGAGCTTACGTTAGGGCAATGGGGGGTGATCTACAGCTTATTGCCAAGTTTCCCAATCGCCCACCTGTTACCTTAGCGGGAATTTCGGACATTATTGAGGAACCAGAAGAAAATTCCTCCTCAGTACCTCCAGCTCTATCCAGTTGATCCCTAGCTACTCACCGCCCCTCTGAAAAATGTTTGATTAAAGTTGCTTGGGGAAGCGGACCTTGCAAGTGGCTCCAGGGTAAGATTTGCTCTGTAGACCAATTCGTGTGGACATAGAAATCTAAATCTGGTAGCTGTCCTCGGAGCTGTTTGAAAGCGCGGCGGTAGCTACCTAGAGAATCTCCATAGTGGCGCGTGAGTTCTAAAAGCTGCGATAGGCGGCGATCACCTCTAGATAACAAAGCCTGAATCACTGACCAATTGTAGCTTTCTGGTCGAAAATCAATCGCTTTAGGCTTCAGTTGTTTCTGCAATTGCACAAGTCGCTTCTCTGCTTGCGGATTGACCCCAAACCATTGAAAGGGTGTGTGTGCTTTGGGGACAAAAGTGCTGCAGCCCAGAGTTAGATGTAAACCCGGAGCCGCTTGTTTGAGCGATCGCATCAGCGCTACGGTTTGTTCTACATCGTCTGGCTCCTCACTGGGAATACCCACCATACCATACAGCTTAAGACCACTTAATCCACCCATCTTCGCGTTAACGGCAGCCTGGATAATTTCATCCTGATTCAGCTTCTTATTGATAATTTGCCGGAGTCGCTCAGAACCGCTTTCCACAGCGATGGTGAGCGATCGCGTATCTCGTTTTGCCAAAGTTTGAGCCAGTTGTACTGTCACAGTATTTGTTCTCACTGAGGCAATACTAAGGCGGATGTGGTCATACTGAGGTTGACTCAGATAATCTAGCAGAGTTTCAAAGTCTGGATGCTGAGTTACAGATGCCCCCAATAAGCCGAGTCGATTAGTTACCTGAAGCCCTCGCTCAATTGCTGGGATGAGTGAACCTTCTACACTTGCCGTGCGAAACGGCAGTGTTAAATAACTTGCCAAACAGAAGCGACACATTTCTGGACAACTGCGTACCACTTCTACCATATAGATGTTTTCCCAGGCAGCTTTCTCTGTAACGACAGATGAGGTAGATAGAGTGTTACCTCGATACGTCTGCTTTTCTACCTGCTGAGGGACATCAGATGAAACAGGCTGAATGGATTGGATAGGTCCAGATGTGTCGTGATAAGTTACCTGGTAGAGGCTAGGAATATAAACACCTGGTACTTGAGCTAGATGTTTCAGCTGAATTTTCCTATCGGCAGTTCGGACTTCTTTATAAGCCTCAATGAAATTCCCCAGTAAGTTTTCTCCGTCCCCTAACAAGATAACGTCAAAGAAATCAGCGAAGGGTTCTGGATTAGCAGTTAGCACTGGTCCGCCGCCAAAGACAAGGGGATGAGTATCTGCACGATCAGTTGCCCTAATTGGGACTTCCAGAGATTCTAATAAATTCAAAATATTGACGTAATCTAGCTCCCACGATACAGAGAAGCCTAATAGCTCAGGAGATCGCGGCAACTGTTCGTGGATATCGGTAAATAGGCGACTAACTTGAATATCCGAGCGCATTGCCAAAGTTGCCCAAACAACTTGATAGCCCAAGCTAGTGATGCCAACACTATATTCATTAGGGAAGGCAAAAATAGTAGGGATGGCGTCGGTATTGGGACTAGATGGTGTAAATAACAGACGTTCAACAGCAAAGGCAGTCACAGGCTTTTTTTTAGCTTTATTAGCTATGATTTCATTTATATCTAATTTTAACATTCTTCTGCCAGAATTCCCCCGGATTGCCGGAGGGATGAATGGCAGACAAGGTTTGTCGGGCAAGCATTTACCATGGAACTGTGTTAAACTAAATATCATGCTAACACTAAATTACACCTATCAATTTTATCCTGATGCTGCCCAAGAACTGCTCCTTCAAGAGTGGTTAAAAACCTGTAGAAAAGTCTACAACTATTCTCTACGGGAATTAAAAGATTGGATAGCCTCAAGGAAATCCTTGTCCGATAGGTGTTCTTTAGTTCAGGAGTATATTATTCCTGTAGATGCTCCTTTCCCTAGCTATCAAGCTCAACAAGATGCCTTACCAAAAGCTAAAAAGGTGTTTCCGAGGCTAGCATCAGTACCCTCCCAGGTTTTGCAGACTACTGTTCGTAGATTGCATGACAGTTGGGAAGCATTTCAGAAGCGAGGATATGGATTTCCCCGATTCAAGAAGTTTGGGCAGTTCAAATCTTTGCTGTTTCCACAGTTCAAGGAGAGTCCAGTAACAAATCTGCATATAAAACTCCCAAAAATTGGTGCAATTCGTATCAACTTACATCGACCCATTCCTCAAGGATTTGTGGTCAAGCAAGTGAGGGTAGTGAGAAAAGCAGATAAGTGGTATACGTCCATTAACATTCAGTGTGACGTAAGTGTGCCTGATCCGATTCCTCATGGTCATCCCATCGGGGTTGATACCGGATTGGAAAAGTTTTTAGCAACATCTGACGGTGTTCTCGTAAGACCTCCTAAGTTTTTCAAGACACTACAAAGCAAGCTGAAATTGCTGCAACGTAGATTGGTGAGGAAAAAGAAGAGGTCTAGTAACTACGAAAAACAACGAATTAAAGTTGCTAGAGTCCACCACAAAATAGCTAATACTCGTAAAGATTTCCACTTTCTTCAAGCTCATTCTCTTTGTGATGCTGGCGATATGATCTTCATGGAAGACATTGATTATCGCATCAGTGCAAAAGGATTTTTAGGTAAACACATGCTGGATGGAGGTTTTGGGCAATTCCGTAATCTTGTCAGATATGTGTGTTGGAAAAGAGGGAAATTCTTTGCTGAAGTCGACCATCGTGGAACATCTCAGGAATGCCCTGAATGTGGTGGAGAAGTTAGGAAGGATTTGAGTGTAAGAATTCACTCTTGTCCTCATTGTGGCTACACAACCGATAGAGATGTTGCTAGTGGTCAAGTGCTAAAAAATCGAGGGATAGCTCTCATTAGTACCGCAGGACTTGCGGGAATGGAAACTGCCTATGCAGACGGTCTACCGGGGGTTGAGGTAACTCAATCTAGGCAAGTGTCGAAATCCCGAAAGGGAACAACTAGGAAATCAAAGAAGTGATTCTTTGGAAGCCCGCGATTCATCGCGGGAAGATGTCACAAATGCTAGAGGCGTTAGAATTTAAGACAAGAATTCAAAATGGTTCGATTCGGCTTCCCGATGAGTACAGACAAGAATTTAGAGAAGGAGATGATATCCACGTAATTGTTTTGATCCAGAAAAAATCGCTTCCCAAAAAAGATATAATTGATGAGTTAACAGAAAATCCCATTCAAGTATTTGGTATGCTTAGTCGTGAGGAGATTTACAGTCGCTATTTATAATGACTAGTGTGTCTTTTGTCAATACAAATGTTTGGCTCTATCGTCTATTTGACAAACAGCAGAGCCAAACTATGTATTCCTAAATGTCAGCTTGAAACGAGCAATGAACTAGCGTTTGTCTCCCCTGCCTCCCTACCCTGAGAACGAGCAATCGCTGCTTGTACCAACCCTTTAAACAGAGGATGTGGGGCACTGGGACGAGACTGAAACTCTGGGTGGAATTGTGTGGCAATGAAAAATGGGTGACTCGGCAGTTCAACGATTTCCACCAATCGTCCGCCAGGAGAAGTACCACTAATAACAAGCCCTGTTTCTATAAGCAAGTTGCGATACGCATTGTTAAACTCGTACCGATGCCGATGGCGTTCGTAAATCAATTCCTTCTGATAAAGCTTGAAAGCCAAGGTGTTCGGTTCAATGCTGCAAGGATATAACCCTAGTCGCATCGTACCGCCTAAATCAACAACATCTTGTTGTTCTGGCAACAAGTTGATGACTGCATGTTGACTACTAGGGTTAAACTCGGCACTGTTAGCGTCTGCTAATCCTGCCACATGCCTTGCCCATTCAATCACTGCACATTGCATTCCTAAACACAAGCCCAAGAAGGGAATCTGGTTCTCGCGAGCATACTGCACTGCTCTGATTTTCCCATCCACACCTCGGTTGCCAAAACCGCCAGGGACTACCAAACCATGAATTCCATCTAGATAGCGTTCAGCTTCCCCAATTTCCAAATCCTCTGAGTTAACCCAACGTAGGTGGAGATGTCCACCCATAGCCAGCGCAGCGTGACGCAATGCTTCGATAACCGAGAGATAGGCATCACTTAACTGCACATATTTGCCGACAATCGCAATTTCGATCCGTTGGGTAGGATGGTACATCTGCTCCACTAGTGTTTGCCACTGGCTGAGATCTGGTTGGCGTTGCTCCAATTGCAGTAATTCCAACGCCTGCTGCGCTAGTCCTTGCTGTTCTAGCATCAACGGCACTTCATAGATACTTTTGGCATCCAAGGCAGTAATGACACACTCAGTCGGCACGTCACAAAATTCCGATAGTTTATACTTCAATCCGGCTGATAGTGGGCGATCGCATCGGCAAACTAAAATATCGGGTTGAATCCCGATTGAGCGTAATTCCTTAACTGAATGCTGTGTTGGCTTGGTTTTTAATTCTCCTGTTGCTGGAATCCACAGAACTAGTGTGACATGCATGTACAGCACATTCTGCCGCCCTACATCCTTGCGAAACTGGCGGATTGCTTCGAGAAATGGTAGTGATTCAATATCTCCTACCGTTCCACCAATCTCTGTAATGACGACATCTGGATTCGTGTTGTTGGCAACTCTCTGAATGCGCTCTTTAATCTCATTTGTAATGTGGGGAATGACCTGTACCGTACCTCCCGTATAGTCGCCGCGACGTTCCTTATTCAGCACAGCCTGATAGATCGAGCCAGTTGTGACACTATTGAGCCGCGACATTGGTGTATCGGTAAAGCGCTCGTAGTGTCCCAAGTCTAAGTCGGTTTCGGCTCCATCATCCGTGACAAATACCTCACCATGTTGAAAAGGACTCATGGTTCCCGGATCAACGTTGATATAGGGGTCTAGTTTGAGGATTGATACAGAATAATCTCGCGATTTCAGCAATCGTCCCAAACTTGCTGCTACAATTCCCTTGCCAATCCCAGAAACAACACCACCAGTGACGAAAACAAACTTAGTCATATCTTTATCAGTAAGGAATTTTAGAAATATAACTTCCCAATTATGCCACACTCTTAACTACCACTGTTGTTAATAGCTAACAACTTGAAGAGTGAAGGATAAAGAATTAACTACAGTTTTAGTCTTTAGCTCTCATTTTTTCTTTTGACTAGGATTCAGGATGAAGAAAATTTTAGGATTCGCGATTTTGGTAATGAGTGCAGCAATTGCATCTCCCGCTACCTGTGCCGATCGCTCTCTCTACATTGCTTTTCCACCAACCAAGTACCAAACGACAACATCGCGGATCTTCATACTTGGGACAGCTCCACCAACAGGGGAAGTTTTGGTCAATGGCACTCGCATCAAACGTAGCCCATCTGGGCATTTTGCCCCCAGTGTTCCGTTACATTTGGGAGACAATTTGTTTACAGTGCAATATCAGAATCAGAAAACGCAGATTGATATTAAGCGATTACCAACTCAACCCCAGCCTCCAAGCGGATTAGCCTTTGCTAAAGATTCCCTGACTCCAGGTGTGGATATTGCTAGACTACCAGGGGAGATGGTGTGTTTTGGTGCGATCGCACCTCCTAAGTCCACTGTTACAGTTGAACTAGGCGGGCAAACAATTCCCCTACCGCCTCAAGAGCAAAACATTAAGTTACCCGCTAATTCCGCCGCACTGACTCAGCGCAATCAACCTACTTCCCAATCGGCAACAGGACATTACCAAGGTTGTGCAACTCTGTCTGTTGCTGGAGTTGATTTAGGACAGCCCAGGTTTCAGTTGACAAAAAATGGTGATACAACAAGCCAAATGGGTTCTGGAAAGATTGCTGTGCTCTCACCTGTCCATCTACAAGTTGCCGAAGTAACAGCGGATCAAGGCGTGGCTCGGACTGGTCCTAGCACCGACTATTCTCGCCTCACGCCTCTCCCTAAAGGAACTCAAGCTACCGTGACGGGTAGGCAAGGTAAGTGGTTGCGCTTAGACTATGGCGGTTGGATTGATAGTGCCGAAACGCGCATCTTACCAAGTGCTGTACCACCACGTTCTTTTATTCGCAGTGTAACAGCCCGTCAAATGCCTGGGAATACGGAAGTCATGTTTCCGTTGCAAGTTCCTGTTCCAGTCAGCGTCCAGCAGGGTACTCACAAATTAATCCTAACGCTCTACAATACGACGGCCCAAACTGATGTCATTCACCTAGATGACGATCCATTGATTTCCCGTCTTGACTGGCAGCAAATAGCTCCAAACCAGGTGCAATATACCTTTAATCTCAAACCTAAACAGCAATGGGGCTACAACCTGAGATATGACGGAACAACCCTAGTCTTGTCTTTGCGTTATCCACCAGCAACGGAAGACGGGGCGAATAAGGAGTTATCTTCCAGCACCTTTCCTCTTACTGGGATCAAAATCCTCCTCGATCCAGGACATGGCGGTACTGATTCTGGCACGACTGGACCAACCGGATTAAACGAAAAAGTCGTCACGCTAGTGATGGCAAAGCTAGTGCGAAAACAGCTTGTAGCACGAGGCGCTACAGTGTACCTGACTCGTGAAGAGGATAAGACGGTAGGGCTAGCAGATCGGGTAGCAATGATTGACAAGCTCCAACCAGCAATTTCCATCTCGCTCCACTACAACTCCTTACCCGATGACGGAGATGCGCAGCATACTCAGGGACTAGGAGCCTTTTGGTACAATGCCCAAGCCCACAGCCTTGCTGTCTTTTTGCACAACTATATTGTGAATAAACTAGGGCGTCCCAGCTACGGCGTGTTCTGGGACAATCTATTTTTGACTCGCCCTACATCTGCCCCATCTATACTGCTAGAGTTAGGGTTTATGAGCAATCCTGTAGAATTTGAGTGGGTGGTGAATCCTCAACAGCAGCAGAAATTAGCAGTGGCGATCGCTGACGGCATTACCCAATGGTTTGATAATGTCCGCTAGCGCCACCAAACTATACACAACCTCGTAGCCATAATTATCGTTATGCTCCACTTTAAATATTCCACTCTAATTTATGCTCCGGTGGAGGTTGTATGGGATTTCCACGAGCAACCAGACATTCTTGAGTTGCTCACGCCACCATGGCAACCGATTGAGGTTGCGCGACGCGAAGGAGGGTTAGAAGTAGGAGCAATCTCAGAATTTCGAATTTTTGTTGGTCCAATTTCGCTGCGATGGATAGCAGTTCACACTGAATATGAGAAATACCGCCTCTTTACTGACGAACAGAAGGAGGGACCTTTTGCCTACTGGCGTCATCGTCACGAATTTACCAAGGTAGAAGATAAAACTAGGCTAACCGATGAGATTGAGTTTGCTCTACCTGGTGGAGAATCAGTAGATTTTTTAGGTGGATGGTTTGTCAGTATGCAACTAGACAGAATGTTTTGTTATCGGCATGAAGTGACACAAAGGGAGTGTCATCAGCAAAGGAGAGGCACATGGCGTTAAAAGCCAAGCATGTTCTTAATTTTCATAAGGGAATGACCGGCTTACTTGTAGCAGGACTGATGTTGGTCTACCAAAACTTTACCCTTGGTTCCTGGATTTACCTGGCACTTCATGGCACCTATGGAGTGCTGTGGCTACTTAAGGACCGGATCTATCCAGACAAACAGTGGGAGCAAGAAATTTCCTTTGGGCAAGGCATTCTTATCTTTGGCATAGCGGCTTTATACTGGGTAGCTCCTTGGCTTTTAGTAAGCAGTAGAACTGTACCCTCACCTCCATTACTGGCGATCTCCATTTCTCTGAACATCGTTGGTGTGTTTCTGCACTACGCCAGTGATGCGCAAAAGTATTTTACTCTCAAATACCAATCTGGACTAATTACAGAAGGGTTCTTTGCCCGTTGTCGCAACACTAACTACTTAGGAGAAGTCCTCATCTATTTTTCTTTCGCCTTGATAGTGCAGCACTGGTTGCCATTTCTAATTCTTGCTGTCATGGGCAGTGTCATTTTCATCCCAAATATGCTAAAGAAAGACCAGTCACTCTCCCGCTACCCGGAGTTTGCAGATTATAAGGCGCAGTCAGGACTGCTGCTGCCACGACTATTTCTGCTCACCTAATTCACTAGGCTACCCAGTACCACCAGGCAAAGTTAATAGCATAGCGTATAAGTAACATAACGAATACTAGGAGAGTTGGATACTTCCAATAAGGGTAGCGAGCGAGAAACACACTCAGTGCTAGTGGAAGCGAAACAATACTATAAGTGTAGCGACTAAGAGAGTCTAGTTGTTGAGAAATTAACAGCAGAGTTAGAGAGCAAAAACCGTAAGCAACAGCTACAGAGGGAAGTTGAGTCCGCAGGTACCATAACAGATAGCCACCACCAAAAAACATAATAACTCTAATTAAACTAGACTCGTCCAAAGCCAAAGCATTTGCAAATATATCCTGCCAGTTTTGCTGTTTCCATGCTCGATGTACGTGAACAAAGGCTAGCGAATCGTCAAAATGAGTAGTGCAATACAAGGCGAACAAAACAAACGGTATGCTAGCAGCAATTCCTGCAATATAAGCACCGAATCGTCGCCTTTGTATCCAGGATACAAGCAAAAAAGCAGCACCAAGTGCTGCCCCTGTTGGTCGAGTTGCGGTAGCCATTGTCACCAATAAAGCTGCTTGTGCATGTTTGTAATTGTCGAAGGCTCGTAAAGCAGCTGTAGTTAGCAGCAGAAACAGACCTTCAGTATAAAGCACAGTTCCATACAGGGAAAATGGGCACCAAGCTAGCACAATAGATGACCATCGGGCAACCCTCATGCTATAACGTTCTTCTGCCCACCTATATAAAACGATCATCGCCCCAAGTAGGCTAAAATTATTGACAAGAGTACCTGCTACTTCAACTGGTAAGCCAAAGAGCGTAACAGCACGAGTCACCAAGGGAAACAGGGGAAAGAAAGCAACAGAATGCCACTGCCCATCGTTAGCATAATCATATCCCCAAACAGCTATCTTTCGATACCAAGCACCGTCCCAATGAGAGAAGAGTTCCCAACTACTTTTTGGAACAAAACCTGGAAGAAAACCTAAAGGTGGCAAATTATCATAGACTGCAGGTGTAAAGTGGCATAAAGGAGCAATTATTTGCATGACCGAGACAATAACTAATCGGCTAAGAAGCCACATTGTAATTATAAATGTGAGTCCACTTATACCTTTAGTCTGAATCATTTTAATCTCCTATTCAGGATCGTAACGACTAGTGAAAATTTCACAGTCTGCCTAATACTTAGACCGAGTTAACTCCAATCAGGTTCAATAGCACAGACTTAAATTTGCACTTGCCTCTAGCATCCTAAACCTAAAATTCGGTCAACTTGACAATTTTTTTTCAACCATGACTTTTGTCATAAGGAATGTCATACATAGATCACTATTGATTTCATAACCTTTCTCACTGGTGCGAGCAAACTGCAACTCCTACAGTCTAACAAAGCGTGATCGCGCTTTATTCGGCATTTGAGAGCTTCAAGTTTCTGGCGTAACCTTGACTCGGGTTTAATGGACCACACCTGTCGAGTTGAGGATTGACGCTTTTCGCAACATTGAGCATCTCTATTTAGTATGATTAGCTCTGCTCTCGAATATAATTCAAGCGAGTAAATTGTAGTGGTGTATTCATTCCATCGCTGTAGATTAGCAGATATTTACCTTCTAAACTAACTCGTCTAGCATTCTGGATAGCTTGAAAATAGCGATTTTCTTGATTCATAACAGCAGGCGCACAGAGCTTTTTAGTGGATGCAACCGCACCTACTGTGAGACGATTACCATTTAACTGAGCTTTAGCATTGTAGAAATTGCAACCACCTTGTCCAGAGATGTGGTTCATTCCATTGAAGCGAATGGTTGTTTGCACGCCCTTGAGTACGCTAGTACCATCTAAACTTTCAAGCAACCATGCTGTGTTCATTAATTGCTGAGCAGATATTGTCATTGGTTTGCTACTTGATTGAACAACTAGTTCAGCTTGCAATGCCACAGCTCGTGAGGCTGTCACTCGATCAATTGCAGAGTAAGATTTTTCAAAATTTGTAGAGGATTTAGAAGTAACAGCTACGGCAAGCAGTACCACCAAATATGTCATGAATTTCTCCCCAAATGTAGGATTACTCATGCTAGAAGTCCTATGATACATTAATTGCTAAAAATGTAAATTTCTAACACATATGAATGTCACAATTGACTTACTTTAGCGATTACTCTCAATTTCAAGATATGATAGAAGCACTTTTTGATGTATTTTTGAGAGCATTATTTTTTAACTTAACTTGCTCATTTTCCTATAAGAATATTTGTCAATCGTCATGCTTACCTCATTTATCAAACTAAGCTAAGCATAATCATAAAAAGTAAGAAACTAGTAAGAATTCTATAATTTTTGATGTAATTGAGAAATTGTTGGACAACACAAGTAAGAGAAAGCAATCTCATTTAGATCTTGGCAGGGTACGCCATGTTTATTTGGCTATCTATTATCTTGCCTAATACCAATTCACTAAATGCCTGCTACAGGTCTGGAGCCTCCCTTTACTCTAGAAAGCTCATTCTTCAATTGCGTTGAAGAAAATTGCGAATTGGTATCCGCTCCCTGCTACAGTTGCAATAAATCTAATTGCCAAGAGATAATGTCGCCGCTACGGTCTTGCACATTAGGTCCCTAGGCTATTTCTTGTAGTCCTGCTGTTCGCTGTATTGACTTTTTATGCAAGTTTCGATCAGCGCTTGAGAAATCCCTGAATTAATTGAGACAACTCTTGTCTAGTTGAGGCCCGCAGTAAGTAGCGGTTTGTAAACCAAAAGGAGTATCCAATTCCTATTAATTTCAAGGCTGGTGCCAGTAATGGAATGTCGTTCAAAACATCTATAACTGCTAGGACTACTCTCAGAGTAATAAACGCTGCTAGAATTAAACCGATGCTGATGAGTGGTTGTTTGGTTTAGTTAACGAACCTACCAAGATTATCAGGTAAATCAGCCAAAAAAGTAGAAGTCTGAGCGCCAAGTCGCTGCCATTTTTCATCAGTACCAGTTACAGAAAGCTGTGACTGAGTATTTGGTTCTGATACTGCCACAGTTTTAGAAAATTCAGTTGTCTCAGATTCTAGTTGTTGCTGTGAAGATTCCATAGTTTTGATTAATTGTGTTCTTTTGATGGAGAAAGTGATTGTGTCTTGGAAACAGCTTTAAGTTTTGAGAGGGACGCTACTTTGCAAAAAGTATAACAATCAATTCCTTGACAGAATCATCCGTGTAAGGTAGAAAAAACTGGCTCTTTACCAGATTCTGCCTGACTTTGAACTCGCTGTATCTTTGCTCCCACTTGTTGTAGTTTCTGCTCGAAATTCTCATAACCTCTGTCTAAGTGATGGAGTCCCTTGAGACTAGTTATACCATCTGCTGCTAAGCCTGCCAGCGCAAGTGCTGCTGAAGCCCGTAGGTCTGTGCCAACAACTTCTGTTCCCGTGAGTTGTGATACTCCACGAATAATGGCATGGCTTCGCCTGACTCGAATGTCTGCTCCCATTCGGTTCAGTTCTGTAACGTGCTGTAAGCGATTTTCAAATATAGTTTCAGATATTATACTACTGCCTTGACTTAGAGCAAGTATAGCCATGAGTTGCGCCTGTAAGTCAGTTGGAAACCCTGGATAAGGTGCGGTTTCGATAGCTATAGCTACATGCTGCTGTTTGGGAACGATTCGTAAACGGTTAGAAGCATCTGCAAAAATTGCCGCCCCAAGCGCTCTCAAAGTATCAATCACACCAATCAAATGCTGTGGGTTGACTGGAGCCACACTTAACTGAGAATGGGTAATCGCCCCCGCTAGCAGAAATGTGCCTGCCTCGATCCGATCAGGAATAATACTGTATTCAGCAGAGTGGAGACTGGGAACTCCTGAGATAGCTATAGTCTTAGTTCCTGCCCCTTGAATCTTTGCCCCCATTGTCCGGCAGAAATTTGCCAGATCTACGACTTCCGGCTCTTGAGCTGCGTTTTGAATCATAGTTTCACCTTCTGCTAGCGTCGCAGCCATAATCAGAGTTTCAGTAGCTCCGACACTCGGGAAATCTAGGTAGATTCTGGCTCCTTGCAGCCGTCGCTTATTACCGCTGATACAAGCATGAACAATGCCCTGCTTGATCTGAACATCTGCTCCCATCGCCTGTAGTCCACGGATATGAAGTTCTACAGGTCTGGCACCAATTGCACAACCCCCAGGTAGGGGAACTTGAGCTACTCCAAGCCGTGCTAACAGGGGACCAATCAAAAAGAAGCTAGCACGCAGTCTGCCGACTAATTCAGAGGGAGCAGCAGATTGACTGATGTGGCTAGCATTAATATCTAGCACATCGCCATGTTTCTCCCATTTAACGCCCAAAGATGACAAGATCTGACCCATCCAGGTCATATCTAACAGGGAAGGGACATGACGAATGCAACAATCATCAGGACAGAGTAAAGCTCCAGCCGTAACAACTAAAGCAGAGTTCTTGGCACCACTGATCCGAACCTCCCCCTGCAAGGGATATCCACCCAAGATTTGCAGCTCCAAGTTACTCTTTTCAGGTGCGATGAGGAGGCTATGTGAATTCAGCAAAGAGGTCATAGTTTTATCCTTTGAACTAACTTTCCGCCGGAAGTAGCTCCAGCAGAACCTTGAGAGCTTGCTCTCAAGCATTGAGCTTGCTCAAAGCAGCAGCCGGAGTTTTACTCCGGCTGACCTTTGAGTTTGATACTTCCTATCCACAAAGTGACTAAATGGTGAGAAGAGATGACAGCGTTAGGATGCTTCAGGTTTGAATGTTCTCTAAGTTGCGGGAGCTACGTTTAGAAAAATACTTTTGTAGCTTTGTTTATAAGGTATATGAGAAAAATATAAGAAACTAATAAGTGTAAAGATATGTTTAAACAAGAGATTATTTCAAAAAGCCCTTGATCGTCGTTATGTCTTATCACTATTAAAAAATTTGTATCTTCTTATCAGTTCCTTATTTTTCACGGCTATAGTTAGCTCAACTTGTTTGCAAGAGATCAGCAAGATGTCAAACTATACTCCACAAGAGCTAAATGTGATCGCCGAAGCTCCGGTGCTAACGGGTCTGGCAGTATCATTGGTCGATCTGGGTATCGTTTCAGCAGTCACTGAAGCTGCGGCTCTGTCAACACAGCTTGTAGGAGCTGCTAAGAAATACCCAAACAATACGATTATTCAATCAGTTTTCTCTGAAGCAGCATTCAAAAGTGGTGCTGCTAAGCTGCAAAAGCCTGAGATCAATTCTGAAGAGGTTCAGTCTGGTGCCATCGTGGATAGGGCGATCGCCTCTATCAATGCTGCTCTAACCATGTTGCAGGGGAAAGCAGCTTCCGAAGAAATTCAAGAATACAAAGCGTTCATTTATACTATTGCTGAAGCCGTTGCCAATGCTGCTGGCAGCGGGCTGTTTGGTTCTGGAGCCAAGGTGAGTGATAAAGAAGCGGCTGCCCTAGCAAAGTTGAAAGCAGCCCTCGCTGTATAGTTACATTACTGAATTCAAAGTCATCGTAAAAACTTAGCAATATCGTTTCACTTTTAGGAGAAGACTATGATTTTTGCTCGTTGGCATAAGATATTTGCTCCTGTCATCCTTAGCATACTGTTATTTATCTCTGCTTGTGCACCCAATACAACTTCTCGGTATTCTCAGGTGCAACGTGAAACAACCCAAAAAGGTGCGCCCGCTGCTGTTGCGAAAACAGCTGAGCAGGGCTCCACATTCAATCAATTCTTCCCTGGATCGGTAAGAAGTTACAACATTGTGCCAGCCCAGGAGAAGAAGGGTTTTGCAGAATACAAGGTCAATAAAGAAGGCAAGACCGTTGCCATGCTGTCAATTAGTGACGTCACCAGCATTCCAACAGCAGCTATCAAGTACAAAAATAGTCCTTTTACTGTTGCTGGTTATCCCGCAGTTGACCAAGGAACCACTGCTACAGGACTTTTAGTTAATAACCGCTACCAAGTCAAAGTTCTCTCCCGCGACCCTTCCTTCACTAAAGAAGATCGCGTTGCCTGGTTGCAAAAATTTGACTTAAGAGGACTCGCAAAATTGCAGCCTGCCAAAGCTCCAGAAGATGCTTTATCTCCCAAAACTGCATCTCCCAAATCCCCTCCTATTCTGTCTCCTCAACCTGCTACTTAATGACATATCAACGCTCTTGCTGCAATTCGCAATTCGTAGTCAAAGCGAAGCGACATGACAACAATTTGTTTAACTTCACAGTTTCAAACTGAAGTAAGGAGTTTACTATGAGCAAACCAATCTATGAGTTAGTGGACGAGCTACCCAAAGGGGGACTTACTGTCTCAGCACTAAAATCTTTAGACTTTGTTGTTCCGGGACAGTGGAATAACCTAGTAGGCTTTGACAACACTATTCGAACTGTTACAGGCGAAACAGACGAGAGTTTGATTCAGCAAATTGGTGAACGCGCCGTTGCTTTGTTCAACGACAAGTCACAGGGTTATCAACGCGCTCTCTGGCTATATGAGACAGTTGACTCTGCGGCTGGGCTACTGGGAACAGCAGCATTAGCGAATCGGATTGGACAGGATTCCTTCTTTGGATTTTTGAAAAACCTTACACCTAAGCCAGAGAAAGCGCAAAGTATTGACCTATGTGTGAAGCTGGTGACAGAACTGGTTGCTTTTTGCCAAATTAACGGCATCCCTGGTGATAGCATTGGTGACTTTTTGTCTGCCCTGGCAGATTACAGCGGGGAGTCGCTGATGCGAATGGTGGCTTTGATATCCTTTGATGGCTTGATTCCATTGGGTCCAGACTTCACGAATTTGGCATTGTCGCGAGTAAAGGGAATGAGCCCTTCTGAGCTAGAACACAATCAAACCTTCAAGGGAGTCAGAGAGCTGATTCCTGGAGGACATGCTGCTGGGCAACTAGCTTTTATTACTGAAAGCTTTGAATCAACCAAGGGTTGGATGGATAATTTTGTGTCTTCTAAAGGGTTAACCCAGATGGGACTAGTGAATAACCTGACAAAGTTTATCGAGGTTTCTGGAGACAAATTAGACTATCTAGGTGCGTTCCTGGATGTGAGCGTGAAGTATTACAGACATACAGGAATCCAAACCCTAGTACGTCGCCTGACTGAACGAGCAGTTGCCGAGATTTAAAACACAGTTTCAATCGAGGTTTATTATGCGCTGGGAATTCCTTCGTAGAAGTAACAACGTTGAGGACAGGCGTGGAATAGCAATTTCACGCCCCGTTGTCGGTGGCGGTATTGGTGTTGCCATTTTGGCAATCGTCGTCACTCTTTTAGGGGGCGATCCCAGTCTAATTTTGCAACACAGTTCTCCTAGGAGTCCTAGCTCCTACTCCTCAACTCAGGCAAACCGTTCTCCGACTGATATCAAGATGACAGACTTTGTTTCAGCCGTACTTGCTGACATAGAGGATACGTGGAAACAAATTTTTCGCCAGATGGGAAGAACTTATGTAGACCCAAAACTGGTTCTGTTTTCTAGTGAGGTAGAGTCTGCTTGTGGTTTTGCTCGGGCTGCTATGGGTCCGTTCTACTGTCCAAGAGATCAAAAAGTCTACATTGACTTGAGTTTTTATCGTGAGCTGAAATATCGATATAAAGCACCAGGAGATTTTGCAGAGGCTTACGTGATTGCTCACGAAGTCGGACATCACGTCCAAAACCTTCTAGGGGTATCTCGCAAGGTGCAGTCTATGCAGAGCCAAGTCAGTAGAGTTCAAGCTAATCAACTCTCTGTCAGACAGGAATTACAGGCAGACTGCTTTGCTGGCATATGGGCAAACCGGGCACACAAACGGCAGCTTTTGGAAGCAGGTGACATTGAAGAAGCACTCAAGGCTGCTAGCAGTATTGGGGACGATCGCTTGCAGAAGGAAGCTAAAGGTTATGTCATCCCAGAATCGTTTACCCATGGAAGTTCAGCACAGCGCGTTTATTGGTTTAAACGAGGTATTCAAACTGGTAGCCTTGGGCAATGCAATACCTTTGAAACTGCAAAACTCTAATTGGTTCTCACGGCTGTTAATAAGTACCACTATTTCTATATGCGTCGCCCAAAATTATTTATCATCCTGTTCTTAGCTGGCTTTGCGATCATTGGCTCCAGTGCTTTCTTACTAACTACAGGTCGAGTTATTGGACAATCCTTTTTTGGCAGAAGCTATGCCGAAGGTGAATTGAAAGACTATGTAGCTAATGTACTCAAACAAGAGATTCACGGTGCTAGATGTCAGGCCGTCGATACTAACAAAAATGGTTATGTCTCTTGCGATTACACGATTGTTTCTCAGCCAACCGTCCCCCGCTCGCTTGAGTGCGCTGCGTGGGGTATAGATGGATTCCTTAACCGTGGTTGCAAAACACGCCTTCCTGGTTTTCCATCTCAATAGCGAAAATAACTCAACCTGCCACTATCGGCAGTTCCCATACCTATTCTGCCTTTGTTTTTCAAATAACGTGGTCAGGCTCCAAGCTACATGGATGCTCAGAATCACCTGTCTCTACCTGGATGGTCGAATGCTCGATGCCAAAGTGGTCATGAAGCTCCTTACAGACTTGAGATAAAAAAGCATCGCCAGGGTAGCCTTTTGGTATGACTAGGTGAACTGTGAGTGCCGTCTCAGTCGTACTCATAGCCCAGACATGAAGGTCATGGACTTGAGACACTCCTGGGCGCTCAGCTAGGTAGGTTTGAACAGCTCGCGGCTCGATTCCCTCCGGTACTGCATCCAACGCCAAGTTCACAGAGTCGCGTAGTAGCTGCCAAGTCCCTACAACAACAACGATGACAAGAATTAAGCTCACGGCTGGGTCAACCCAGCGCCAGTGCGTCACCAAGATAACGATACCTGCTAGCACAACTCCCAGCGCTACCACCGCGTCAGCAGCCATATGCAGGAACGCTCCACGAATGTTTAAGTCGCCCCTGCGACCTGACACAAACATGAGCGCAGTTATTGTATTGATAATAATACCCAACACTGCCACCCAAATGACCGTTACTCCCGAAACAGGACCAGGGTGATTTAAACGTCGAATAGCTTCCCAGCCAATGGCACCCATCGATACAAGGAGAACAACAGCATTTGCCAAAGCAGCCAGGATTGAGCTACCCCGAAGCCCGTAGGTATAGCGTTTTGTTGGAGGGCGACGAGCAAGCGCACTTGCACCCCAGGCAAGGAGAAGTCCCAATACATCTCCTAAGTTATGACCAGCGTCGGCAAACAAGGCAAGGGAGTGTGCTAGGTAGCCATAGATTGCCTCAAGGATGACAAACCCTAGGTTAAGAGTAGTGCCAATAGCAAAGGCGCGATCAAAATTTGCTGGGGTATGAGTATGCCCATGATGTCTATTATGTGCGTGTTCATGAGTAGGGCTGTGGTCATGTGTCATAGAAACATTTGTCGGAACTGTAACTATTGGATATAACGTAGAAAACGAGAGGTTCTTACCATTGAGCTCGGCAATTCTCCTTTAGAGCGGCGCTCACGACGCCAGAAAAAGGAACGAGTCCTCTGCTCCCCTCTAGGACAAGTTGCCGTCTAGCCTTATGGGATAGTCTCTCATAACTTGTGAATAGAATTATCCAGGTTGAGCTGTTTAGTTTAGCTACTATTTTCCCTTTAAAGTTCCATGCCAACCCTTGTCATTGTCGAATCTCCGACTAAAGCCCGCACTATTCGTAACTATCTGCCCTCTAGCTATCGAGTTGAGGCGTCTATGGGGCATGTGCGCGATCTCCCCCCCTCTGCCAAGGAAATTCCTGAAGCAGTGAAGGGAGAAAAGTGGGCAGAGCTTGGAGTGAATGTAGAAGCAGACTTTGAGCCACTGTACATTGTTCCTAAAGATAAAAAGAAAGTTGTTACCCAACTTAAGGAAGCACTCAAAGCAGCAGATGAACTGGTGCTAGCCACTGACGAAGACCGTGAGGGTGAAAGCATCAGCTGGCATTTGCTGCAGCTTTTGAAACCAAAGGTTCCTATTAAGCGGATGGTATTCCATGAAATCACTCAAGATGCCATCAGAAAAGCCTTAAACAACTGTCGTAACGTCGATCTGAATCTGGTACATGCACAGGAAACAAGACGAATTTTAGATCGGTTAGTCGGGTATACTCTGTCTCCTCTACTGTGGAAAAAGATTGCTTGGGGCTTGTCAGCTGGACGGGTTCAGTCTGTCGCTGTGAGGTTACTAGTGAAACGGGAGCGACAGCGCCGTGCCTTCCGCCAAGGGAGTTACTGGGATCTCAAAGCTACTTTAGAGCAGGAAAAGACTCCCTTTGCTGCCGTGCTGGTGTCACTGCGAGGAACCAAACTGGCTACTGGCAGCGATTTTGACCCTGCAACTGGGCAGATCGCAGCAGGACGCAATGTCATCTTACTCAATGAAGCCGAAGCTAGAGCCCTTCAGGAACGTCTTACCGATAAAATTTGGACGGTTACAGAGGTAGAGGAGCGCCCTGTAACTCGCAAACCAGCTCCGCCATTTACAACCTCAACTTTGCAGCAGGAATCCAATCGCAAGTTGCACCTATCGGCGCGGGAGACGATGCGGATTGCTCAGAGTCTGTACGAACAGGGATATATCACCTACATGCGGACAGATTCAGTCAATTTATCTGAGCAAGCAGTTACAGCTGCTCGTCAATGCGTTGAGCAACTGTACGGTAAACAATATCTCAGCCCCCAGCCCCGGCGATACACTACCAAAAGTAAAGGCGCTCAGGAAGCCCACGAAGCTATCCGTCCAGCAGGTAGCACTTTCCGTACGCCCCAGGAAACAGGATTGAGTGGGCGAGAACTACACCTTTACGATCTCATTTGGAAGCGCACTGTCGCTACCCAAATGGCAGAAGCCAGACAGACGCAAATTACCGTAGCGCTGCAAGTCGAAGATGCTGGGTTTCGGTCTTCTGGTAAGCGAATTGACTTTGCTGGTTATCTTCGAGCTTACGTTGAAGGATCGGATGATCCAGAGGCAGCACTTGAAGATCAAGAAGTGCTATTGCCGCCTTTGAAAGTAGGCGATCGCCCTGATTGCACTAACCTAGAAGCCATTGGTCACGAAACTCAACCGCCAGCCCGTTATACAGAAGCTTCCTTGGTCAAAACTCTAGAAAGCGAAGGTATTGGGCGTCCTAGCACTTATGCCAGCATTATTGGCACCATCATCGACCGCGGCTATGCCCAACTTGTGAGCAATGCCCTGATCCCCACCTTTACCGCTTTCGCTGTCACTGACCTAGTAGAAAAATACTTTCCTGACCTTGTAGATACTGGCTTCACGGCTCGCATGGAGCAGACGCTGGATGAAATTTCCACTGGCGAAGCTCAATGGCTACCTTACCTACGTTCATTTTATTTAGGAGACAGTGGGCTACAACAGCAGGTCAAGGAGAGGGAAAATCAGATTGACCCTAATAAAGCCCGGACTGTCGAACTAGAAGATCTAGAAGCCCAAGTCCGCATTGGTAAATATGGTCCTTACATCGTTGCTGACAACGGTAACGGCTCTGTTACCGCTTCGATCCCCAAAGATCTCACCCCAGCAGATCTTGACCCAGAACAGGTAGAGGTGTTACTGCGGCAAAAAACCGAGGGACCAGATATACTAGGTCGCCACCCGGAAACTGGAGAACCGATTTACGTCAAAATTGGCAGATATGGACCTTATGTCCAACTGGGTGACAAGACAGAAGATAATGCCTCACCCAAGGCAGTTACCCTACCCAAGGGAGTGACTCCGGAGAATATGACGCTGGACTTAGCTGTTGGTCTTTTGTCTTTACCCCGGACACTAGGGGTACATCCAGAAACTGGCAGCAAAATCCAGGCAGGGCTGGGAAGATTCGGTCCTTATGTGGTTCATGACCAGGGTAAAGAGGGGAAAGACTACCGTTCACTCAAGGCTTCTGATGATATCTTCAGCATCTCTCTAGAGCGAGCTTTGGAGTTGTTACAGCAGCCCAAAACGGGACGCCGTGCCAGCTCCAAGTCTAAGCCACCGTTACGTGAGTTGGGTTCTCACCCAGCCGACGGAGAACCAGTGAATGTTTATGAAGGTCCCTACGGCACATACATCAAGCATGGAAAAACGAATGTGGGTTTACCAGAAGGTCAATCAGTAGATGGGCTAACGCTTGCCATAGCACTGGAACTTTTAGCCGCCAAAGAATCTACTGCGACAACTCGTAAATCGAGTAAATCGACTCGCTCAACTGGTAAAACAGCCACTAAGTCATCCACAACCAGCACGAAGAAAAAAACGACAACCCGTAGTAGTTCTAGCCGCAAGACTACGGTTTCACCATCGCCTTGATTGCCTTTCTCTCATCCATAGCGGCATAACCAGATGGAACGCCGTTAAGGTCGATGGTGAGATCGAGTACTGGGGAGGGGTCGAGTTTACCCGCAACGACATCAGCAAGTAGTTCGGGGATGTAGGCGCGGGCTGGCGCGACTCCACCCCTTAAAGTGATGTTGGACGTGAACATATGTGAGAGATCGACTGCCTCACTGCTGCCATGAGGTACACCCACGTAGCCAACAGCTCCACCAGGACGGACGATGCCCAACGCTGTGTCCATAGCAGACTGGGCACCAACGCATTCGAGTACCGCCTCAGCGCCTCCCTTCGTCATTTCCATGACCTCAGCAACTGCCTGCTCACCTCGACTTGAGACAAAATCAGTCGCCCCAAACAGCCGCGCTAGCTCCAACCGTTTGTCGTGACGACCAAGAATAATAATGCGTTCGGCACCGAGTCGCCGTGCTGCTAGTACCCCGCACAAGCCCACTGCTCCATCACCTACTACTGCTACCGTCTTCCCTGGCTGAACCCCGGCTGAAACTGCCGCATGATGACCTGTAGACATGACATCCGTTAGCGGCAGAATTGCTGTCAGGATGGTATCATCGTTTTCGACCGAGGGAGGGATAACGACCAGCGTGCCGTCAGCAAACGGTGCCCGCACTGCCTCTGCCTGCCCGCCGTCGTTAGCCTTGCCTCCCCAAAAACCGCCGTGGACGCAGGAGGTTTGCAACCCTTTAGCGCAAAACTCGCAGGTGCCGTCAGAGAAGGCAAAGGGAGCAAGCACGCGATCGCCTTTTTTTACTGTGCGAACTTCAGAACCGACTGCCTCAACTATGCCCATCCATTCATGACCAGTTCTCCAGCCTGGTTGCCAATCATCTAAGCCGCGATAGAACCATAGGTCCGATCCACAGATGCAGGCGTGGGTGATCCGCACGATGGCGTCGGTGGGTTGTTGAATCTTAGGGTCAGGAACATTTTCAACTCGAACGTCGCCTTTGCCATGGTAAACAGTTGCTCGCATGAATTATGCTCCTTGAAGCGAATGTATGGATTCGTTATTTTACGGTGCGGGATTTCTTTATCCATCATCCATGTTAGAGAAATCGCTATCTGCTCCAAGCCCGACAGAGGTTGAAGAAGCTTTCTAGAAAGTCTTGCAACCGAGTGTTACTGGTGAGGCGTTGCTGGTGCCAAAGAGCAGCTGTTTGCTCCAGAATTTCTGACATATTAGGGTAAATAGCAGCTAATTGAGCAATTGCACTCACTCTCAGCCGTTGACTCATCGCCAGAGCAATCACTTGAACTAACTCTCCAGCTTGAGGACCAACTAAAGTTGCTCCCAAAATTTCTCCGTTGCGTCGCACAATTAACTTACATATCCCGGTCATTTCAACCCTTAGCTGGGCTGCTGCTATCGATTTAAAATACTGTCGTAAAACGACAATTTGGCTAGGGTTGTATTGCCGTCTTGCTTGCACCTCCGTTAAGCCTACTCGTGCCAGTATAGGATCAGAGAAAATTCCTAGAGGAATGTGACGGTAATTAACTTTGTACATCGGGAAAAACAGAGCATTTTTCAGGGCAATTCTGGCTTCGTAGTTGGCAAGATTGGCAAACAAGTACCCTCCACTCACATTGCCACAAGCGTAAATGCGGGGGTTGGTAGTTTGTAGTTTTTCATTTAGCCGCAAGCCACGTCGATGTAATGTCACCCCCACCGCTGCTAAGTTTAAAGCTTCGATATGAGAAACTTGTCCTCCTGCTACCAAGATTTCATCAACTTCTATAGTTTCATTGCCTACCTGAATCCATTTTTTCTCCCGCATCTGTAATACGCGGGTGATTGACGTAGATGTGAGTAGACGTACACCTTCAGCTTCCAGTGTCGCTTGCACTAACTGAACTGCCTCTAAGTCCTCTCTTGGTAGGATATGGGAACTTCTCACAATTAGGGTGATACTGAAACCCAACCGATTCAAGGTTTGAGCCATTTGAATGCCTACTGGATCGCCACCTAGAATTGCCCATTTTTTTGGTGCCTCTTGAGAATTTAGTCGTTGCCACAGCTCAGCAGCAGTAACGTAGCCAACGGTTTGCAATCCTTCTACATTGGGAATGGCAGGACGGCAACCAGTGGCGAGCAGATAGGCACGAGCGCGGAGGAAGCGTTGGTTAACGGCAAACGCAAGGTGTGGTGAGGGTTGAAATTGACCATTGCCAACAATGACGTCAACTCCCTTAGAAGCTAAGACAGATAGAGACTGCTGTTCTTCTAAATTTGAGACAACACCAGATGCCCATTGTCTAGCCTCTGCCCACTGCACTGACTCGCCGTAGTTTCCTGCTGCATCTGTTGATAGAAAGTGAATCCCCAATTGACTAGCGTGACCTAGTTGTTGAGTTATTTGCCCGATCTGAGTTAAAGCGTGAGGCATGATCGCAGTTTCTATCCCTCTGACACTCATCCCCTGAGAAAACTCTACATCGCCTGAACTCGGTTCTACTAAAGCAACTCTGGCACCTAATTGAGCAGCAATGGTCGCCGCATAGCGTCCTGTCGGACTGCCACCAATAATCACAACATCATAATCAACAGCCATTTTCCCTAATTGCTCGCACCAGGCGTTCATTCTCCTCACTAGAGCGTACAGCTACGCGGAAGTAGCGATCGCCTAATTCAGGAAAGCTCAAGCAATCACGGATCAAGATCTGGCTGCGTTCAAGCAATCTTTGCTGCACCAGAGAACTAGGTTGTTGTGATTGAACCATCAAGAAGTTGGCAGCACCGGAGTAGGGTTGTAAATCTGGGACTTGCGCTAAGCCCTGAAACAGTGCTGTTCGTGCTATCGGGAGCCAAGTCCAAGTCAGCTGTTGAAACTCTGTATCTTGAACTACAGCAATAGCGACGGCAGCGGCGAGAGTGTTGACTGGCCAAGGATCGCGCCACTGCTGCCAGCGCTGGAGCCGATCGGGATGGGCAATTGCATATCCCAATCGCAGTCCGGGTAGGCTATAAAATTTGGTAAGCGATCGCAAAATCACCAAATTGGGATACTTCTGCACCACAGAACTCAAGCTTTGTTCTTGGTTTGGAGGCAAAAAATCCATAAAGGCTTCGTCCACCACAACCAATGCAAATTGCTCTAGGTAGGGCAGAATGTTGGCTCGTGAGAATAGACAGCCTGTAGGGTTATGGGGGTTATTGAGTAGTAAGCCGCACTCAGGAAGAGAGCTGGATAGATGGGGTAAGGGGGTGAATCTCACCCCTTTTGCTCCTGACTCCCGGCTCTCTGCTTCTGGGCAAAGCGGATATGGCTGCACTTTGGCACCGAATGTCCTCAATGCTCGCCAATAGTCACCAAAGGCAGGAGTGACGAGATAAGTCACAGCCAATTTTGCCAAGTCCCAACTAGCCCATGTAAGTAACTCTGCCGAACCATTACCCGGCAGAATCCACTCAGGCGGCAAGTTGTGCATTTGACCTAGAACAGCTCTTAGTTCCCCATAATCAGGATCTG
>Ga0213881_10000509_pt1 | contig 24724 bp, 16 predicted proteins | sample BarmaccoBMER_R08_FD_160104 | JGI IMG/M metagenome (GOLD analysis project Ga0213881, IMG submission 160104) | Barbacenia macrantha exposed rock microbial communities from rupestrian grasslands, the National Park of Serra do Cipo, Brazil - ER_R08 ... | reverse complement strand
TATGCGCTTGTTCGTTCACCGGTTCTCCGGCGCACAGCTCCCACAGGTGCGGCAGCACGCTCGCGTATGCGCCACTCCGCTCGGCCGCTTCGGCATACTCGAGCACCGCCGCGGCACGCTGGCGGGCTACCTGTACCGCGGCGGGATGCCCGCGCAGCAGATCGATGTCGACTGCCACGTCGCCGCGCCAGAGCCCGAGGGCCCGTTCGTACCGCTCGCACGCATGCGCCGTATCGAACCGGGCGACTTCGCGCGCTTCGCGGATCAGCTGACCGAAGACGGCCAGGTCGAGGTGGCCTGGACCGGCGTTCAGGCGGTAGCAGCATCCGCCGGCCGTGGTCACCAGCTCAGCGTGGCCCGCGCGCGCCGGGCCGTCGCCAAGTATCCGGCGCAGCCGGGACACGTATCCCTGCACCTCGGCGACCGCGCTGGACGGTGGTCGCTCACCCCACAGCAGGTCGATGATCGAATCCCGGTGCACACCGGCACCGGCCTGAAGTGCCATCAGGCCCAGCACGGCCCGCTGCCGGACCGAACCCAGCACCACCTGCGCTCCGTCCCGCCAGGCGGCCACCGGCCCGAGGACGTTGATACGCACTCCCGGCGGACGCTCCCCGGGATGAGGGCGCCGTGGTGCCCGCGCCGGATCGCCGGACCGCCAGGCGCGCGTCAGTTCGGCGCGCTGCGCCGGATCCAGGCTCAGGGCGGCGGCGAGTTCTTCCACCGTTCCCCAGCGGGGCGAGCGGGTGCGGCCCTGTTCCAGGTCGCGCAGCGCGCCCACGCTCATCCCTGCCGCAGCGGCCAGCTCACGCTGAGTCGCCCGCTGCTCCTCGCGGTACCGCTTGATCATCGGACCAATCCCGTACCTGGGCTTTTCCCCGTTTTCCCTGCCCACCTCAGACTCCCCTAGATCATCTATTAGCGCCCTCACATGGCATTGCTGGATTCGTTCTATTGCCCGCACAGATTGTCCCGATAGGCCTGGATAGGGTGGACAAACAATTCCGGACAACGGGGCCGGAGTATTGGCGGGAGCGAAGGAATGGGGCGTCCAGAGCGACCGATTGATCCTGCGGCTGGACCGGTGGCAGAGTTCGCCGCTGAACTGCGCAAGCTTCGGGAAGAGGCAGGCCGGCCGAACTACCGTGAGCTGGCCCGGCGGGCAAGCTTCTCGGTGACGGTGCTGTCCGAGGCGGCGGGCGGGCGTTGTCTGCCCACCCTCCCGGTTGTCCGGGGTTACGTGCGGGCGTGCGGCGGCGACGTCGCGGAGTGGGAGGAGCGCTGGCGGCTCGCCGCCGAGCGTCAGTCGCAGGCGCCTGCGCAGCAAGCGCCGCCGGCAGAGCGAGTGCCGGCAGAGCGAGTGGCGCCGCGGCAAACGGAACATATGGCAGCTCAGCCGCTGTCGCCGGCGGGCCGCCGATCCGGGCGTCGCACCCGTCGGCTGGCGGTCAGTCTCGTCGTCCTGCTGGCCGCGACGGGCGTGAGCGGCGGCCTGGTGGTCTGGCAGCGCCAGGCCACCATCGGGAGCACCATCGCGGCCGAGAACACCGCCATGTCCGGGCAACTGGCCGCCCAGTCGGGCCGGTTCGCGACGGTCAATCCGGATGCGGCCGCGCTGGCGGCGGTGGCCGCCTGGCAGGCAGCGCCCACCGTCACGGCACGGTCGGCCCTGCTCAGCCTCGCGGCCTGCTGTACCTCTACGCAGGCGAGCCTTAGCGGCGAGTCCGCCATGGTCAACGCCGTGGCATTGAGCCCGGGCGGCAAGCTCCTGGCCGCCGGCGGCGAAGATAGGACGGTCCACCTGTGGGACACCGCCACCGGCCGGCAGCTCGCCGTCTTCGGCGGCTTCGCCGGTCCGGTCCGCGCCATCGCGTTCAGCCCGGTTGGCGAAGGCGGACTACTGGCGGGGTCTGATGGCCACACGATCCGGCTTTGGGATCCGTCCCGGCACACCACGCTCAGCGTGCTGCCCGGCAACACGGGGTCCATCGAAGACCTTGCCTTCAGCCCGAACGGCACGCTGCTGGCGTCGGTGTCTGCGGACGGTCGCATATGCCTGTGGAACCCGGCCACACACCGGCTGGTTCAGGTGCTGACTCAGCACCAGCCAGGGCGTACGCTCGCCCGGCTGCTCTCCGTCGCGTTCAGCCCGGACGGGCACACGCTCGCCGCCGCGGGCGACGGTCCCGCCGTGGCGCTGTGGAACATAACCGACCCCGCGCACGCCACGATCACCCAATGGCTCGCCGGCATGACCGGAGGCATCAACGACCTGGCTTACAGTCCCGGCGGCGGAATGATCGCCGCCGAGCAAACCAATGGTGACGTGCTGTTGCTGAGCCCGCAGCACGATCCCACGTTGCTGAAGCATGCGGTCCGCAATTCCAGGGGACTGGCGTTCAGCCGCGATGGGACCCTACTTATCACCGCGGGTACCTACCAGGACCTGATGCTGTGGAACACCAGCACCGGCCGCCAGGCCGGCTTGGAACCCCACCGCGTCCCCGCTAACGTCAACGCGCTGGCCTACGACCCGGCCAGTGGGTCGCTGGCCCTGGGCAGCCCGACCGGTTCGGTGCAACTGTGGCGGGCGCCCATCCGGCCGTTCACCGGCAGCACCGGCCCGGTCACCGGGCTGGCGCTCATTCCCGGCACGACCATGCTCGCGTCGGTGAGCGGCGATGACATGCTCGACCTGTGGAACCCCGATGGAAGCCCTGCCGCGACTACCAGGCTGACGGCGAAACCGGCCGCGGTCGCGGTCAGTCCGGGCGGGAAGCTGCTCGCCACCATCGATGACGACGGCGCCCTCACCCTCCGCGATATCCCGGGGCTAGTTCCGACGATGTCGGTGCGCACCGTCGCGCCGGCCGTCGACGCCGTCTTTTCCCCGGACGGCGAGATGGTGGCGACCGCGGCGCGCTCCACAATCGCGGTGCGGGACACTGGCGAGAAGTCGCCGCGTCACCGCTTCTACTCAGATGGCCACGGATCCTTCGAAGCGGTCACGTTCAGCCCCGACGGTTACACGTTGGCCGCCGCCACCGTTCAGGGCAGCGTGATGATCTGGGATCTGTTGACCGACCGGCGGATCGCCGTGGTGGCCCCGGCGACGGGCCCGGTCAAAGCCATCGCGTTCAGCCCCGACGGGCAGACCCTCGCCGCCGCCGGGAACGACGGCCGCGTCACCCTGTTGACCGCGGCCAACCTGGATCTCCGGATGGCGCGGGCCGGCCCGGTCGGCGCCATACAGGCGCTAGCCTTCTCGCCCGACGGCAAGATCATCGCCTCGGCCGAGCACAACGGCACAATCATGCTGTGGGACACCGCGAATCTTTCCCCGATCGCCACCTTGACCGGTGACGACGGTGCCGTGAACACCCTCGCCTTCGGTCCGGACGGCAACACCCTGATCTCTGGCGACCAGTCGAAGCGCATCGTGGTCTGGGATCTCAACCCCGCGGACATGGCCCGTCAGGCGTGCCGCACGCTGGCCGGCGATCCGGACCTCGGCCAGGCGGAAACGCTCGTCCCGAACGCCTCCTACCCTCACCTGTGCCCGTCCCGCTGAACCCCAGGGACCGCCCGCCCGAAAGATCAATTCAAAGGCTTTTCATACGAACGTACGGTGGTTCATCCCCCCGGAATCCCGTGTTCTCAGAACGTTCTGAGAACGTTCCAGGTGTTGCCGGACACACACGAAGCCAGGTCCGATGGCGGTGAAACCGCGGCAGAGCAAATCAGGTCCTCGCACATGAGGCCGGATGGGAGCGGGCTGCCGCTCGTAAGAAGGGAAACGGGATGCGATCAAAGCGGACCTGGCTCATCGGTGGCATAGCCGGCGCGCTGGCTGTGGTAATGGCCGGTTCAGGAACGGCATACGCGTCGACGAGTCATGAGTGGGTATTCCATGCGAACGGCCGGGTCGCGGGTGAGGTCTGGTACAACGCCGCCAACAGCAACCTGAGCAAGGGCTGGAACTCCTTCACAGTCAAGGATGAATTCTGCGGTGACGGCTGGTCGGTCGGCGTGCAATGGGCTACGCAGAGCGGTAACTGGGAGGGCGCCCCGCACTACGTCCATGGTGACTGCCAGGGCGGCGGTAGCCACCCCGACGAGACTTCCTTCTCCATCACCGATGGGCACTCCGCGCCGGGCGAAATCGTCACCTGGCGCGGATGCAAGGAGTCGACCACCGACGGCAGCATCGAGTGCGAGGCGTGGGTCCACGACAAGATCGGCTAGGAGGTCATACGTGTTCACACGACGAACACCAACACGAAAGCCGAAGCGGCCGCGACGCCGGTTCACCCATGCGGCCGCGATGGCGGCGGTGGCGGCTCTAGCCATCGGGTTCGTTCAGCCCGCCGTAGCGCACGCCGCGTCAGCACCCGGCGTGCCAGGCAACGTGACCGCGACAGCGACAAGCATGAGCAACATCCACATCACCTGGTCCGCGGTGTCCGGTGCTACCTCTTACGTCGTAAGCAACGGAAACATCTCGACGGGCAACCTGACCAAGACGAGCTACGACTGGGGGGCCCTGGCACAGGGCACTTACATGTGCTTGACGGTCACCGCGAAAAACAGTGCCGGCCAGTCTCCGTGGTCGCCGTATGCCTGCGCTACAACGCAGGTAGCGCCCCCGGCCAATTTGAAGGCGACAGCCAGCTCAACGAAGATTCACATCAGCTGGAGCGACACGTCCGGTGGTGCGGCACAGTTCGTGGTGAGCAACGGCGATGCCTCCTCGCCTACGATTCCCGCGGGCACGACCAGCTACGACTGGACCGGGCTGGCGGTGGGCACGTACATGTGCTTCACCGTCACCGCCAAGCAGGGTAACGGTCAGTCACCGTGGATCCCGTACGCTTGCGCCACCACGACCACGGGAAATACCGCCACCGATAGCCTGATCACAAGCCTGCAATCAGCGCAACCAATCAGTCTCAGATTCGGGATGACGGATGCGAACGGTCAGAGCATGGACACCGCGAAAATCATCCAGGCGAACGGAACCTACTACGCGGTCTACAGTCCCCACTCAAAGTCAGTCATCCTTGCCTCTGCGCCCACTCTTTACAGCACCTGGACGCCGCTTGTCACGCTTGACGACAACAATGCGTCTCAGCCCTATCTGGCCCAGCAGGGCAATGGATTCGTACTTGCTGACGAATACGTCAACGGCGGCCAGAGTTCGGTCAAGTTCATTCATTACGCTTCACCAGCGGAATTGGAGCACGGGCAGTCCGACAATACCTACCAAACCCAGCTCAGCCTTTTTGGCCCGCTAGGCGTGCAGTGCCATGAAGGAACGCCTGACATACACAGCACGGACCCGAACAACATCCAGGTGGGCCTGCACTACGACTCGACCTGCGACGATCTACCCGGGCAGGCCAACAATCAACTCGACCGGGAAGCGTTCGGCACCCTGACCAACTTTAGTTCCTGGACGACCAGTGCGGACACTGCACGGGACGCGGCGCTGACAAGCGCGGGCTTCCCCGGCAAACACGGTGGACGCGACGACATCTCGTGGATGGGTGCCCGGTATAGTATCGGGGAAGCCAAGAACGCCGTGGACAACTCGGACGTCTTCACCTCATGGCGATTGACGCTCTATGACTACAGTAATCACACGGCCTATCCCGTCGTATTGGGTATCCAGTCATCCTGCGTAGCCAACCCCAAGGCGACACGGTTGACGGACAACACGGATGGCACCACGGTACTCGTGGTGACCGCGTTCATCTTCTCCGAATCCAAGCCCGGATGCGCGGCACCGGGTGAGAACGGCGAGGTGATGTATGTCATCCCAGCCCAGTAACAGAACCAATCCAGAATGACATGACGCCGTGATCGTCCTGCTCAACCGAGTGGACGATCACGGCGGCGCGCCGCCCGCCGAGCGCGGTCGGCCACCTTCGATCCTGGAAAGCCGCACTCTCCAACCGCCGTCTGCCTCATTAGACCTGTCCCATGACGCCCCGTGCCGACCTCAGTCGGCCGGGGCGTTTCCTTCTCGGCCCGGCCCCATTTCGTTACGATCTGGTCGTATCCGGAGCGTTCTGAGAGCATTGCCATGCGTGGTCTACAGGCTTCAGGCGGATCGGACGAATCTAGTGACGGCAGGCTGTCTATGTATCCAGGGCGAGGTTCCGGTGGTCATGAGCCACCCCGCGATATTGCGCATGAGCTGGGCGAGACTCTGCGTAGATGTCGGCTGGAACAGGGGATGTCTTTCCGGGCGCTGGCACGTCAGCTCGGGCTGAGCGCGCATAGCGGGCTCGCGGATTACGAGAGCGGACGGCGCATTCCCCCTGAGGATCTGATCCTGGTCTATGAGCGGGTGTTCGACGTCCCCACCGGCACCCTGAAGGAACTGCGCAACCGCGCGTTCGCGGAACGGGCCGAGCGTCGTCGGCTTGGCGAGCCGGCGCCCGTCACGGTGCCCGGGACTGAAACGGGGCCGGGTCGGGGCGGCAATGACGGAAATGACCAGCCGTCTGGGGACAGGCGGATCCGAGGCAGCGGAAGGCGATACCGGCTTGCGGCCGGGGCCGTGATCGTGGCCGCGGTGCTCGCTGCGGCTGGTGGTGTGTGGGCGGTGATCGATCATAACGGGTCCACCTCGGCTCACGTTCAAGCCGCCCGGACCCCGAGCACATCACCGGCGCCCGGCATTGTGGACATCAACGGCCACGGGATACCGGAGCCGGTCCGCCGCATCGGAAGCGTCAACCTGCCGCTAGGACGTGTGATCGACCTGGATTCACTGAGCGCAGACTGGGAGCTGACCAAGGCACCCCGGGGCAATCCGTACGACGTTGAGTTCACGATCGCGCACATGTCCCTGGACAGTATCGACAACGCCGACATCGGGATCTTGCCACCCGGCAGCGCCGGTACCCGGAAAGAGTGCGGCAAACTGCAGGCGTACGGCGTAGAACTGAGCACAGCCGGTATCCGGCCGGGCGTTTTGCTGTGCGCCATTACTGACCAGCGACGATATGCGCTTTTGCGGATCACCAATGTACAGCGTAACGCCGCCGGTCAACCTATCGAAGTCACCCTCAGCATCAGGGTATGGGAACGCCGTGATGCCACTTAATTGACTGTCGTCGCGTTTTGAGGCGCCCTGAGAACAGACTTCTGGGCCCAGATGTGGACAGTCGGTACTTCCAGGGACTCGACCGTCGCTCCTCGGCCTCGCCGGGTGCGAGCGGCCACGGGAACGGTTCGTCTACGTTCACCGTGTTCACTCACATGGTGGAGGGGCACATCGGCAGCCTTCGGTAGCCGAGGCGTCGGCGAGTTCTCGGGCGGGCAGGTCCTTGAGCAGGTAGCCCGGAAGTAACCCTTACGAAACACGAAACTGGGCCGTGTCGCTACGTGCCTTTGCGGCATGACTTGGTTATGGTCCCGTTTGCTGACGCCATATGCGGAAAGAGGGGGCACCATGGTTCAGAACATTGGGGAGATCAACACCGGGGACGTCGCCGCAGGCGAGGAGCAGCTTGACGCGCGCCTCGCCGAGCTGTTGCGTCTCATGCACCGGCAGCACCTGGACCATCAGGAGGTCCAGCCGGTTTCCTCCTAACCGGCACATGTCGCGCACCGCGATGTAACCGAACGTCATGGCGGGGCCGATCGTGGCCCCCGCCCCGGCGTAGCTGTGTCCCATCACGGACGCACTGACGTTGCCGGCCGCGTACAGCCCCGCAATCACCGACCGGTCGGGCCGTAGCACCCGGGCGCGGGCATCGGTCACCAGGCCGCCCTTGGTGCCCAGGTCGCCGGGCACGATCTTCACCGCGTAGTACGGCGGCCGCGACAGCGTCGCGAGGTTCGGGTTGGGCCGGCAGCGCGGGTCGCCGTAGTAGCGGTCATACGCCGAGTCGCCGCGCCGGAAGTCCTCATCCCGTCCGGACAAAGCGAATTCGTTGAACCTGGCCACCGTCTTGGCCAGGCCGGGCCCGTCCACCCCGATTTCAGCCGCCAGCGAACGCAGCTCGTCTGACCGGTACACCGAGCCGAACTTGTACCAGCGCCGGGGGAGCGACCGCCGCGGCGGCAGGCCGGCGAACACGTACCGGTCCCGGTACCGCTGATCGAAGATCAGCCACGCCGGGATGTGCGGATTCGCCGCGGTATGCCCGTCGTACATCGCGTGTACCGCGTCCACATACGGCGCCGCCTCGTTGACGAACCGCTGGCCGGCGCCGTTGACCAGGACGCACCCCGGCAGGCTCCGCTCGGCCAGGCAGAAGTACGGCCCGCCCGGCAGCGGGATCGACGGCCCCCACCAGGCGTCGTCCATCAGCTCGACGGCCGCGCCGAGCTCCAGGCCGGCCTCGATTCCGTCCCCGGTGTTGCTCACCGCCCCGGTGGTCCATTCGGTCCCGATCGGCTCCCGCTGGTACCGCCGCCGCATCTGTTCGTTGCGCTCGAACCCGCCGCTGGCCAGCAGCACGCCGAGCCGCGCCCGCACCACCACCGGTGAGCCGTCCCGGACCGCGCGCACCCCCACAACGCGCCCATCCGAAACGAGCAGCCCCGTCATCGCGGTGTTCAGCCACACGGGCACGTCGCTGCTGAGCAGTCCGGCACGCAGCCCTGCCGCCAGTGCCTGGCCCAGGCTCAGCATCCGGTGCCCGAGCAGGCGCCGCCGGGCCAGCCGTCCCGCCACCTTCATCGCGGCCAGCATCGCGCGCGGATGGCGGGGCCCCAGGCTGAGCCACCGGTAGTCCGCCTGGGTGACCGCGACACCCTCCGGCACGGGCAGGTATGGCGGGTTCAGCCCGGCAAGCTCGTCGCCGAGCAGCCGCCCGTTGAACGGGACCGGCTCGATACTGCGCCCGGCGGCCTGCCCGCCCGGCGCCTCGGGATAGTAGTCGGCGTATCCGGGGACCCAGGCGAACCGCACCGGGGTCCGCGCCAGGACCAGATCCAGCATGTCCCCGCAGTGCTGGAGGAACGCCGCCCGGAACTCCCCGGGAACACAGTCGCCCGCGACGTACTCCAGGTATTCGCTGGCCGAGCCCGGTGTGTCACGGACCCCGGAACGCCGCAACACCGCGTTACCCGGGGCCCATACACCTCCCCCCGAACGGGCGGTGGATCCTCCCCACCGTCCCGCTTTCTCGAGCACGATGGCCGTCCGGCCGAGTTGCGCCGCGGTCAGCGCGGCTGTCATCCCCGCGGCACCGCTGCCCACCACGACAATGTCGGCCGTGCCGGCCTCGTTGAACTGGCCTGGGCCTCCGGCCGCGGCGTTGAATTGGCCTGGGCCTCCGGCCGCGGCGTTGAATTGGCCTGGGCCTCCGGCCGCGGCGGGCTCCGTTGTCATGCCACCTCCCGACCCCCATACTAGAACAGGTTTCAGTTTTGACGGGAGGGTCCGGTGCCGGATAGCTGGGATATTCAGGCCGATGTCGTTATCGTGGGCTTCGGCGCCGCTGGTGCGTGCGCGGCTCTGGAAGCTGCCACCACAGACCGTTCGGTGCTCGTTGTCGAGAGATTTTCCGGAGGCGGCGCGACGGCGCTGTCCGGCGGCGTGGTGTACGCGGGCGGCGGCACGCCGCAGCAGACGGCGGCCGGAGTCAGCGACTCAGCGGACGCCATGTTCGCCTACCTGAGCACCGAAGTGGATGGCGCGGTGCCGGAGGCCACGCTCAAGGAGTTCTGTGACGGCAGCGTCGCGATGCTGGCCTGGCTGGAGGGGCACGGCGTCCCGTTCGAGGGCAGCCTGTGCCCGGACAAGACCTCCTATCCGACCAACCGGCACTATCTCTACTACTCCGGCAGCGAGTTGTCCGCCCGCGACGTCGCGCCCCCCGCACCGCGCGGGCACCGCACCCACGGGCGCGGCACGTCCGGGAAGGTGCTGTACGCCAGGCTGGCCGCCGCCGTCCGCGACAGCGGCGCGGCGGTCATCACGCAGACCAGCGTGCGACGCCTGGTGGCCGACGAGGCGGGCCGGGTGACCGGTTTGGAGTGCCTGAGCATGCGTTCCGCGCCGGGCTGGGCCCGGCTCGCGCACCGGCTGCTGCACCGCTGGTCGAAGAAGCCGTATCTGTACGCGCCGAAGCTGGGCCGGATACTGCATCGTCCGGTGGCTGGGCTGGAGCGGCGGTTCGCCCGGCCGCTGCGGGTGGGGGCCGGGCACGGCGTCGTGCTGGCCGCCGGCGGATTCGCGGCGAGCCGGGAGATGATGCGCGAGCACGCCCCGCACATCCGCGGCGCCCTGCCGCTGGCGACACCGGGCGACGACGGCAGCGGCGTCCGCCTCGGCGTCGCGGCCGGCGGGACCACCGCGCTGCTGCGCCGGGTCTCGGTGTGGCGCTTCCTCACCCCGCCGCCCGCGCTGGTCCGCGGTGTGCTGGTCGACCGGGCGGGGGAACGGATCTGCGACGAATCCCGCTATGGTGCGGCCATCGGCGCCGCGGTCGTGGCGCGCGGCGGCCGGGCCTGGCTGCTCGTCGACCGCCCCATCCTGACGCAAGCGCACCGCCAGCTACGCGGCACCACGCTGCTGTTTCAGCGGCTTCAGGCCCGCTACCTGCTAACCTCCGGCACGGTCAGCGCGCCCACGCTGGCCGAAGTAGCGGCCAGGGCCGGCGTGGACCCGGACGGGCTGGCCGCGACGGTCGCGGCCTACAACGCCGCTACCGGTCCCGACCCACTGGGCAAGCCGGAGGAATTGCGGCGCCCGCTTGACCAGGCCCCGTACTCGCTGATCGACTGCTCGATCCGGCCGCGCCTGCTCTACCCGGCCCCGGTGCTCACGCTGGGCGGCCTGGTGGTCGAGCCCGGCACCGGTCAGGTGCTGCGGGCGGACGGCAGCGTGGTGCCCGGCCTGTACGCGGTCGGCCGCAGCGCGGTGGGCATATGCTCCGGTTCCTATGTGAGCGGCCTGTCGATCGCCGACTGCGTGTTCTCCGGCCGCCGGGCCGGCCGCCACGCCGCCCAGGCCTAGGCGGTCGTCATCTGGGGCGGCCCCAGCGGGTGATGGCAGGCGGCCAGGTGGCCGGGGCCGCGGTGGGGGACCAGCGGCGGTTCCTCCGCCGCGCAGATCTCGGTCGCATACCGGCAGCGCGGCGCGAACCGGCAGCCGGCCGGGGGTTCGACCGGGCTCGGCACGTCGCCCTCCAGCACGATCTGTTCCCGGCGCGCGGACAGTTCCGGGTCGGGCACCGGAACCGCGGACAGCAGTGCCTCGGTGTACGGGTGCACCGGTCGCGCGAGCAGGTCCTCGGCCGGCGCGATCTCGACGATCTTGCCCAGGTACATGACCGCGATCCGGTCCGACACGTGCCGGACGACGCCCAGGTCGTGCGCGATGAAGATATAGGTGAGTCCCAGCTCGTCCTGCAGGTCGTCGAACAGGTTGATGACCTGGGCGCGGATCGACACGTCGAGCGCGGACACCGGCTCGTCGGCGATGATCAGCTTCGGGCGCAGGGCGAGCGCCCGGGCGACGCCGATCCGCTGCCGCTGGCCGCCGGAGAACTCGTGCGGGTACCGGTTGACGTGCTCCGGCGAGAGCCCGACCAATTCCAGCAGTTCAGCCACCCGGTCACGGACCTGGGTACGGTTGCCCTGCCGGTGGATCCGGAGCGGGCCGGCGATGATCGTGCCGACACGCTTGCGCGGGTTCAGCGACGCGTACGGGTCCTGGAACACCATCTGCATCTCGCGCCGCAATGGCCGCAGCTCGCGCCGGGACAAGCCGGAGATGTCGTGCCCCTCGAAGCTCACCGAGCCGCTGGTCAGAGTGTGCAGCCGGACGAGGCAGCGGCCCAGCGTGGACTTGCCGCAGCCCGACTCGCCGACCAGGCCGAGGGTCTCTCCGGTGCGCACCTCAATGCTCACGTCGTCCACCGCGCGCACCCGCGGGCCGGAGCTCCGCCCGCCGGAAGCACGGCCCAGCATCTGCCGCCCGACCGGAAAGTACTTCTGCACGTTCGACGCCCGAAGCAGGACGGTCATGTTCGCTCCTTGGCCAGGGACGCGGCGCGGTGCGCGCGTTTCTCGGCGGACGTGAGGTGACAGGCGTCCAGGTGGCCGTTCGGCATTGGGTCTCGGGACAGCAGCGTGTCTCGGGACAGCAGCGGCGGCAGCTCGGTGAAGCACCGCTCGAACCGGCAGGCGCATCGTTGCGCGAACGCACAGCCGTCCGGGAGGCTGAGCAGGGACGGCGGTGTGCCCGGGATCGTGGCCAGCCGCCGTGGCCTGGGCCCGTCCAGGCGAGCGATCGAGCCGAGCAGCCCCCAGGTGTACGGGTGCTGCGGGTCGTTGAAGATCTCGTGTTTGGTGCCCTGCTCGACGAGCCGGCCCGCGTACATCACCGCCACCCGGTCCGCGACATCGGCCACCACGCCCATGTCGTGGGTGATCAGCACGATGGCCGAGCCGAACTCCTCCCGCAGCTTCTTGATCAGCCGCAGGATCTGGGCCTGGATGGTGACATCCAGCGCGGTGGTCGGTTCATCGGCGATCAGCAGGCTCGGGCTGCAGGACAGCGCCAGCGCGATCATCACCCGCTGCCGCATGCCGCCGGAGAACTGGTGCGGATAGTCGTCCACCCGCTGCTCGGGGTTGGGGATGCCCACCGAGGCCAGCAGTTCGATCGCCCGGACCCGGGCCGCATGCGCGGACACCTGCTCGTGGGCGCGGATCTGCTCGGCGATCTGCCAGCCCACCCGGTACACCGGGTTCAGCGACGTCATCGGGTCCTGGAAGATCATCGCGATCTCCGCCCCGCGCACCTCGCGGATCGTGCGCTTGCTGAGCTTCATCAGGTCGCGGCCCTTGTAGATGACTTCGCCCGTGAACTGGGCGTTCGGGTCAAGGATCAGCCGCATCACCGACATCATCGTGACGCTCTTGCCGGAGCCGGACTCGCCGACGATGCCGAGCGTCTCGCCCTCGCTGACGTCGAACGAGACACCGTTGACCGCCCGGACCACCCCGTCCTCGGTGTGGAACGTGACGTGCAGATCGCGCACCTCGAGCAGTGGTTCGCCCATCAGCTGATCCTCACCTGCGGGTCGAGCCAGGCGTATGCCACGTCGATCAGCGTGTTGGCCAGCACGATGAAGAAGGCGCCGTACACCACCGTGGCCATGATGACCGGCAGATCCAGGTTGCTCAGCGACTGGTAGGTCAGGTAGCCGACTCCGTGGATGCCGAACACCACCTCGGCGAGCAGCGCGCCGCCGCCCACCAGCACCCCGAAATCCAGCCCGAACAGCGACACGAACGTGATCATCGAGGTGCGCAGCGTGTGCCGGATCAGCACCCGCTGCTCGGTCAGGCCCTTGGCCCGGGCGGTGCGCACGTAGTCCTCGTTGCCGATCTCGATCAGGCTGGCCCGCAGCACCCGTGCGTACAGGCCGATGTACAGCACGGACAGCGTGATCCACGGGATGATCAGGCCCTCGAACCACAGCACCGGGTTCTGGGTGAGCGGGGTGTAGCCGAGCGGCGGCACCCAGCTGAACAGCGGAGTGCCGTGCAGCTTGCTCTGCGTGATCAGGTTGGCCACCTCGCCCAGCCAGAACACCGGCATCGAGATGCCGATCAGGGCGATGATCATCAGCAGCGGATCGAAGATCGTGCCGCGCAGCACCGCCGCCGCGACCCCCATCCCGATCGCCGCCACCACCCAGATCACGGCGGCGCCGAACACCAGGGACAGCGTGGCCGGCGCGGCCGCCACGATCTCGGGGAACACCTGCTGGCCCTGGTTGGAGTAGGACACCAGGTCCCTGGTGACGAACAGCTTCTTCATCATCACCAGGTACTGGACCGGGAACGGCCGGTCCAGTCCGAACTGGTGCCGGATTTCGGCCAGCACCTGCGGGGACGGGTTGCGCCCGGCCAGCGAGCGGGCCGGATCGATGCCCGGGGTCTTGAAGAAGATCACGAAGACCAGCAGCGTGATCACGAACATCACCAGCACGGTCCACAGAGTCCGGCGGAGGATGAAACCGGTCATCTATCCGGCACCTCCGGCACATCGGGAACCGAGGCGGTGCTGAATTGGCCTGGGCCTCCGACCGCGGCAGCCTGGCCCGCGGTAACCCGGCCACGGACCTTCGCCCGCGGGTCGAGCGCGTCCCGGACCCCGTCGCCGAGGACGTTCAGCGACAGGACGGTGAGCACGATCATGATGCCCGGCGCCAGCGATACCCACGGCCGGGTGTACAACAGCTGCTGGCCGTCGCTGATGATCGTGCCCCAGCTGGCGCTGGGCGGCTGGACGCCGATGGACAGGAAGCTCAGCGCGGACTCGGTCAGGATGTTGGTGGCGATCATCAGCGGGAACAGCACGATGACCACTGACACTACATTCGGCAATATTTCCGAAAAAATCAGCCTAAGGTTGGATGCGCCCTGCGCGATCGCAGCCTCCACGTACTCCCGGTTCACCACCGACAGGACCTGGCCGCGCACCGGCCGGTACACGTACGGCACGTAGATGAACGCGATGATCAGCGTGGGCAGCCACAGGCTGCCGGCCACCAGATGCAGCGGCCCGAGCTGCATCCCGTTGGCTCTGGTCAGCAGCACGGTGGAGATCGAGATCGCGAGCAGGTAGACCGGGAACGCCCAGATCAGGTCCATCAGCCGGGACAGCAGCGCGTCGGTCACCCCGCCGAAGAATCCGGCGATCAGCGCCACGACCGTCGCGATCACGCAGCAGATGAGCGCCGACCCGATGCCGATCTCCAGCGAGCTGCGGCCACCGTACAGCAGCCGGGTCGCCACGTCGCGGCCCAGGTTGTCGGCGCCGAGGAAGTAGTGCTGGATGTCCCAGGTCGGCCCGATCGGGTTCTCGCCCAGCTTCAGCACGCCGCCGCCCTGCTGCATTATCGGCACCGTGTGACCGTTGACGACGGTGGTGCCGTTCAGGTTGTTCACGAACGGGTTCACGTGCGCGATGTCGTGCGCGTACAGCGGCGCCGCGAGGCTGACCGCCACGATCAGCCCGAACAACACCAGCGCCGCCATCGCGATCCGGTTGCGCCACAACCGTCGCGCGGCAATCGCCCAGGGATTGCGCGCGGCCGGCGCGGCGATTGCGCGTTGCCGCGCCGTGGCTGCCGTTGCGGTCATCTGCGCGCTACGACAGCCACAGCTGGTCGATCAGGATGTACCACTGCGGGTTCCACTGGTACCCGTGCACGTTGCTGGACAGGAGGTCGATCTGCTTGGGGTTGTACAGGTCGACCCACGGCGCCGCGTCGGTGTCGGCGTGATCGACCTTGGTCCACAGCTGGTCAGCCGCCGTCGTATTGGTCTGGCCGAGCGTTCTGGCCTGGTCGATCTGGCTCTGCACCGACGGGCTGCAGTACTCCGCGATGTTGGGGCTCGCGTCGCTGTTCGGGTGGATGGTGTCGCAGCCGAGCAGGACGTTGAGGAAGTCCGACGGCGCCGGGTAGTCCTGGTACCAGGCCGACCAGGCGACGTTCCACTTGCCCGCGTTGCTGGAGTTCTGAATGAACGGGTACTGGATGCTCATGGTCAGCAGCTGGCTGGAGGCCTTATAACCGATCGCGTCCAGGTCGGCGACCATCTGGGCGACCAGCGACTTGCCCACCTCGTCGTTGGTCCCGTTGACCACCACCTTCGTGCCGGCCGTGCCGGACTGCTGTACGAGCTGCCTGGCCTTGGTCAGGTCAGGGCCGGTCCACGTGGTGTGGTCGGTCCCGGCGGTGTACGGGCAGTACGGGGTATAGGCGGGGAACTGAGGCGGCAGGATCTGGCAGGTGGGCACGGCCAGCGACGGACCGCCGGCGATCTTGACGTAGGCCGCGCGGTTGGCCGCGTAGTTGATGGCCTGCCGGGCCAGCACGTTGTTGAACGGGGGGCGCTTGGTGTTGAGCGCGAAATACCAGTCGGCGGTGAGCGCGTTGACGTGCACCTGGTTGGCGAACTTCGCGCTGTTCAGCTCGGCCAGCCGGTCCGACGGGATCTGGTCGCCGTCCCACACCTCGTTGGCCTGGCCGTTCTCGACCTCGGTAACCTCCTCGGAGACCTGCAGCCCGTACTTCTCGATGATCTGGTTCGGGTAGCCAGGCGGCTGGGCCGCCGCGTTCCACACGTGGAAGTACGGGTTGCGGACCAGAACGGCCTGGGCGTTGGGGTTGTAGGACTGCCACTTATAGGGCCCAGTCCCGGGTGGCACGGTGTTGCCGGTCAGCTTCATCGACGTGCCGGACGGGACGGCGAACGCGAACGGCAGCGCGAGCTGGTCAAGGAGTTCGGGGTCGGGTGTGGTCAGGTTGAGGGTCAGCGTGTAGTTGGCGTCGTCGGCGACCACCCCTTTCGACAGGTCGCAGTGCTTTGTACTGCACGCGCTGGCGCCGATCAGGCCGCTGTAGAAGGTGGTGGGCCCGGGCACGGTGAACTGCCGCTCGAACGTGGTGAGGAAGTCGCTCGGCTTCAGCACCTGGCCGTTGGAGAACTTGATCCCGCGGCGGATCTGGAACGTGTAGGTCTTGCCGCCGTTGGTGGGAACCGGGAGGCTCGCGGCCAGGTCTGGGACCAGCTTGGTGCCGGGAACCCCGCCGACGCGCTGGAACGCCACCAGCCCGTCATGCGTGTCGATGAGCAGCTGCCATTCCTGCAGCGTGTAGTTCTGCGCCGGGTCGGCGACGCCGAAGCTGGAGTTGGCGAGGATCGTGAACGTCCCGCCGCTCACGGCGTGATTGGTGGCCGGACTCGAGGGTCCCGCGGTCTTAGCGGAACTGCAGGCAGCTAGCGCGACTATCGTGCCTGCGGTGATAGCGATCGCCCATCGGAACCTCATAGCGCACACTCCAAACAATTCCGGCTTATATGCGCAGAATGATTGGCGATCACACCAACATCATTGCGTTTCGGGAACAGAAGGATAAAGCCATTTTCCTATCGGGAAACAGGCTGCCGCGAAGCGCGCCGACTGCCGCCAGCGCGTCGGTCGCGGCGAAGCGCGCCCGCCTGCGCGAACCGCGCCGCCCGCGACGAAGCGCACCCGCCGCGATGAAGCGCCCCCGCCTCCGCGAAGCGCGTCGGTCGCGACGAAGCGCGCCCGCCTCTGCGAAGCGCGCCCGCGGCGAAGCGCGCCCGCGGCGAAGCGCGCTGGCCGTCTCGCGGCGCCCCGCCTGAGGGGTGCTTGATGACGTCTTCGGGGAAGGGGCTAGGTTCGTTGGATGAGAGCCGGGGGACGGCGGATCGGAGGGATGCGTTCAGTGAGTGAGCCAGTGGTCTTGATCAATTTGTTCGAGGTGCCGGCGGCGGACGCGGAGCAATTCATCGCTGAATGGGAGAAGGCTCGTGACTACCTCGAAACGCAGCCCGGTTACGTCGACACGGTCCTGCACCAGGCACTGGCGCCCGAGGCCGGCTTCCAGTTCGTCAACGTTGCCCGCTGGAGCAGCCCCGAGGAGTTCGCAGCGGCGATACGGAGCCCGGGTTTCCAGCAGACGTCCGCTGGCATGGCCCGCTACGGCGCGCATCCCGCTCTGTACCGGGTCGTCCGCACCTGACCTGACCAGGCTTCCGTGGGGGCTGTGGCCCGTTGCCCACGTTAGAACGGGGGCAAGGGGCCACAGCCCCCGTTAATTGTCGACGCCCCGGATAAGACGGGTGATGGGGGTGCGGCATCGCAAACGCGCCTGCACCTGCGGCGTGCCCCCGCCTGTCGCGTGCACCGGCCTGCGGCGTGCCCGGCCTGTCGCGTGCCCCCGCCTGCGGTCGGCGCTCGCGGTTCGGCGATTAGCGCGGAAAATCGGTGCTGGGCGGAACCTTATGCGCCGTATTCGTACACCAGAATTCCGTGAAGCACCAGGTTTCCGCCATAATTTGTACTCCAGTTCGAGCTTATCGGCATATCTTGGCCAATTCGGACAACGATCCGGAGACGAAGCCGCTGATAGCGCTGCGATGAGACCTGAGCTCGACCGGCGGCAAAGGGGTAGATTACCCCAGGCCCTGCTCGTAACGACATGGATGTCACAGCCATGTCGTTAGCTAAGCGGTTGTGGATGCGGACGGACACGGGACCGCCGGATGGGTCCACCCGCGCCAGCCAGTCGGCGCGCAGGTGCACGGGGCGGCCGGGGATCAGCCGGATCGGGCGGGATAGGGCCAGGCGGCGGCCGCCCTGGCGGCCGTTCAAGCCGCCGTCCAGGTCGCCTTCCGGGCGGGCGTCTTGGCGGACCTCCAGCCGGACGAGACTACGGAACTCCGAGCTCCGCAACGTGAACCGGCCCAGCGGGGGAGGGGTTCCCAGAGCGTCAATCGCGTTCGGCGAGATCCAGCGCAACGGCGGCTCGACTACCACGGGCAACCGCGCGGCCACAGCGGCGTGAGTGGCCCTAGTGACCAGAGCGACACGAGTGGCCGGAGTGGCTGGGGTGCCATCGCGGGGCAGCACGACGTTAGCCGCGTCCGGAGAGGCCAGCGCGGAAACGATCTGTCGCCCAGCGTGCCGACCGGACAGGGCGGCGACGTCCGCGGTCTCCACGGCGTGCACCAGGTTGCCGGCCGCGAACACCCCGGCCGCGGTCACGCCGGCTCCGGTCACCCCGGCCGCGAAGACCCCGGCTCCGGTCACCCCGGCTCCGGTCACCCCGGCTCCCGTTACCCCGGCTCCGGTCACGCCGGCCAGGGACACGTCCGCCGCCGCTGTGCGCAGCGCGGTGTCGACGGCCGGGCCCAGGGTGCCGGGATCCATATCCAGGCCGCTGGCCCGGGCCAGTTCATGGTCGGGGATCCAGTCTCCGGTGAACACCAGCGTCCGGCACGGCACGAACCGCACCGCTCCGGAAACCAGGTCCTTGATCTCCACGCCATCGAGCCGACCGCGACCGGTCACCCGGTGCACCGACGCCGAAGTCCATACCGGAATCCTCCAGCGCACCGCCGCACCCAACCGGAACGCGGCGTAGCTCTGCTGGTGCGGGTACTCGGTGACCAGCGCGACGACCCTGGCGCCGGCGTGGGCGAGCGTCACCGCGGCGGAGAAGCTGACGTGCTCGGCCCCGACCACGACGGCCGGGCCGGGCAGCCGTTCCCCGTTCAGGTACACCCGCTGCTGGAGCTCACCGGTGGTCATCACCCCGGCGGGGCGGTCGCCGGGGACAAGCCGAGCTGCCCTCGGCCGTTCCCGGCAGCCGGTGGCGAGCAGCACCGCCCGCGCCCGCACCGTCTCGCGCCCGGCGGCGCTGGTCATCGTCGCGGTCAGCGCCGCCGCATCCAGGTCGGTCACCGTTGTCCCCGCCCGCAGTTCGGCGCCAGCGGCCTCGGCCAGCGAGACGAGCCGCCGCGCGTAGGCCGGACCCGTCATGATCCGCCGCAGGTCGCGGCGGCCGTACCCGGTGTGCATGCTGTGCCGGGGAATTCCGCCCAGCTCCGTCTCGCGATCGCAAACCAGGACCGAGCCCACCCCGAGGCGACGCAGTTCCGCCGCGGCCGACAGGCCGGCGGGCCCAGCACCGACGACCAGGACGTCGACCTCCCGGGGGGGTCTGGGGGGAGCGCTCCCCCCAGACGCGGGAGGCTGAAAGGGGGGTCGCCCCCCCTGGTTATAGAGCGTGGCGGCGCAGTAGAAACCCTGACAGCGGCCGTTCATGGCCCGCGTCCGGCGGCGCAGACCACCCAGATCGGCAGGGGGCACCACGCTGACTAGAGCGTCAGCGATCTCCCCCCGGGTGACCCGTTCGCAGTGGCACACAATCTCGCCATACTGAGGAGCCTCGGCAACCTGGTACGGCCGGACCCCGGCCTCGCCGATATACGGCATAACCGGCACCGGCACCGGACCACCACCCGGCCGCGGCTTCAGCGCGAGCCCGGCCGAAGCCATCTCCGAAACCACGTATTCGGCGATGCCGAGCGACGCGGACAGCCCGGTGGACCGGATGCCGCCCGCGCACGCGTACCGCAATCCGGCGTCCACGTAGATCTGGTAGTCGGGGTGCTCGGTCGCGGCCCGAAGTCCCGCGTACGTCGCGGTCACCTCCTCACCAGCCAGCCCCGGCAGGATCCGGTGGCCCGCGGTCAGCAGCGAACGAAGCCCGTCGGCCGTGGTCGACACATCCTCCCGGTCCGTCAGGTCGGACGCGGTCGGTCCGAGCAGTATGTTCCCGTACACGGTGGGCGCGACCAGCACGCCTTTGGTCCGCGCGGTCGGCACCGGCAGGATGATCGATCGCAGCAGCGACCGTGCGAGCTTGTCGAACACGATCAATTCGCCCCGCCGCGGCCGGATCGCGAACCCGTCCCCGCCGAACATGCCGTCCACCACGTCGCTGCCGAGCCCGGCCGCGTTGACCACCCAGCGGCTCCGCAGGGCACCCCGTGACGTGGTCAGCTCATGCGCGGAACCGGCGGACCCAACCCCGGTAACCCCCGTCACCCGGGTGTCAAGCGCCAGCCGGACCCCGGCATTCACCGCCTCGGTGGCGAAGGCGAGCGGCGTAGTCCACGGGCAGATGATGCTCTCATCGGGGATCTCCAGCGCACCGAGCGCGCCCGGGCCAAGCCGTGGCTCACGCGCATATAGGGCTGACGCGGATATGGGCTGTACCGCCATATAGCCGTTCCGCCGCGCGTTCGACGCTATCGAGGGGAGCGCGGCCAGTTGCTCGGCCGTCCACGCGACAAGCAGCGCGCCGGTGCGCTCCACCGGTATGCCCGCGGCGTCGGCGTACTCCCGCAGCAGAGAACTGCCCCTGGCCACCAGCCGCGCCTCCAGCGACCCCAGCTTCGCGTCGAAACCCGTGTGCAGGATCGCCGTGTTGGCCTTGGACGTGCCGGTGCCGACGTCGCGGGCCGCATCGACCAGCACGCAGTCGAGTGAGTACGAGGCCAGTGTCCGCGCGATCGCGGTGCCGACCACCCCGGCCCCGATGATCACTACGTCGGCGACGTTGCCGGAAAACGTAATCACCCCACGGAAAGCTCGAGCGCGGAACGAAAAGCCACCGTACGTTCGTTGGCCAGATCCGCGGTGATCGACGGAACCAAAGTAGCTTCCAGCTCAGCCGGCCCCACGGCCTCAGCCAGTGAGGCCGCGTCACCGGCGCCGAGCCGCGCCAGCGCGGCTATACCAAGCGCAGTCGCGTCCGGTGTACGACTGATGTGCACCGGCAGTTGCAGCAGGTCGGCCTGCGCCTGCATGAGCAGCGCGGACCTGGTGAGCCCGCCGTCCACCCTTAGCGACGCCAGCGGCACACCAATGTCAGCGACGGCCGCGTCGACCAGGACGGCGACGGACGCCGCGATTCCCTCGGCGACGGCGCGGGCCAGGTGGCCGCGCTCGGTGCCCAGCCGCAGGCCGGTGAACAGGCCGCGCGCATCCGGCGCCCAGTGCGGCGCGCCCAGCCCGGCCAGCGCGGGCACGAAGATCACGCCGCCCGAGCCGGGCACGGTGCGGCCCACCGCGTCGAGTTCGTCCGGCCTGCCCAGCACCCCGATGTCGCACAGCCAGCGGACCGCCGATCCGGCCGTGTACACCTGCCCGTCCAGGCAGTACACCGGATGGCCGCCGAGCCGCCACGCCACCGACGCGGACAGGCCCGAGGCGGAGCGGGCGGGCCGGTCGCCGCTGGTGACCAGCAGGAACGCGCCGGTCCCGTAGGTGCACTTGGCGTCTCCGGCCGCCAGGCATCGCTGTGCCAGCAGCGCGGCCTGCTGGTCGACGGCGATCCCGGTGATGGGCAGCGGAGCACCGCCGAAGGCCGTCGTCTCGCCCGCGAAGCCCGCGCAGTCGGTTATCGCGGGCAGCGACTCCGGTTCGACGCCGAAGGCCTTGCATGCCACCTCCGACCACCCGGCCGCGTCCAGGTCGAGCAGCATCGTCCGGGACGCGGTCGCGGCATCGGTGATATAACCGGCGCCGAGCCGGTGCAGCAGCCAGGTGTCGGTGGTGGTGACCACGCCTTCGGTGGTCATGTGCTCGCGAAGCCATGTCATCTTCGGCGCGGCGAAGTAGGGGTCGAGCGGCAGGCCGGTGATCGCCGTGAGCTCGCCGGCCTGGTTCGCGAGCCGCTGGCAAACGGTTGCCGAGCGGCGGTCCTGCCAGACGATCGCCGGCGTCAGCGGGGTCCCGGACGACCGGTCCCAGGCGAGCACGGTCTCGCCCTGGTTGGCGAGCCCGACCGCGTGCGCCGGCGCGCCGGCCGAGGCCAGCGCCTGGTGGCCGGCGGTGATGACGGATGCGAACAGCTCCTCAGGGTCGGTCTCGACCCCGTCCGCGCCCACGGTGCGGGTGCGGACGGGCGTCTCACCACTGCCGAGAATCTCGTTTCCGGGGCCGATGAGCAGGGCCTTCGTCGCTGAGGTGCCCTGATCGATGGCGAGGATGTTCAATCTTGGCCTGGCTCCGTCCGCATCGCCCGTGGCTCGAAGATCAGCTGTCCCACATAGAACAGCAGCCCCACGCCGAGCGAGCCGAGCACGTAGTACTGCGCGTCGCGGAACGCGGACGGACCGATCAGCACGATCAGCTCGTAGGCCAGCCAGACGACTGCTCCTGTAACGATAGGGATTTCAAATTTCCCGAACGGGCGGTGGTTCCTCTTGCCGCGGCTAAAGAGATACAGCAACACGGTGCCGGCGTACAGCAGGGCGGGCATGATCGTGGACGCGGTGAACAGGGTGGCCAGCGCCCCGGGGTGGGTGCGCAAGGCCAGCGTGATGATCCCTCCGACGACCGCGGCCAGGATCGTCGCCCAGGTCGGGCCGCCGGTGGCCCGCGGCACGCGGCTGAGGAACTGGTGACCGGGCAGCCGCCGGTCGCGGGCCATCGAGTAGACCAGGCGGCCGTTGGTGACCATGATGACGAGCCCGCAGGCGTAGATCGAGATGCACACGAAGACGAGGAAGATCTTCTGCACGACGCCGCCGAGCACGTCGTGCACGATGGATGCGACCGGCGCGGCGCTGGCGTAGGCCGCCTTGTTCGTCGCGTAGGCCAGCACGATCAGGAACGCGAACCCGACGACGCCTGAGATGAGCACGGCGCGGAGCATGGCCTTCGGGATGACCCGGTGCGGCTCGTGGGTCTCCTCGGCCAGGTTGCTGGCCGACTCGAAGCCGACGATGGTGTACGCGCCGAGCAGCGTGGCCAGCATGAACGGGCCGAGCCAATGGAAGTAGCCGGTGTGCGGGACGGGGCCGGTGGAAACCAGGTTCGACCAGTGGCCCATCGACCGGACCGCCGCCACGATCAGCAGCAGCACGGTCAGGCCGGCGATGCCGATGATCTCGGTGGCCACCGCGGTGTTGTTCACCCGGGTGGTGAGCCTGGTGGAGGCGTAGATGAGCGCGGCCTGCAGGGCCAGCACGGCCAGCGTCTCCAGCGCGGCGCTGGTCGGCGTGTACGTCTCGCCGATCAGCGGCTGGAAGGCGACCTGGACCAGCCCGTAGTCGACCGAGACCGTGACGATGCTCAAGAAGGCGAACGACATCCAGCCGAACCACCAGCCGATGTGAATGTTGGCCAGCCGGGACGCCCACTGGTAGGAGTAACCGGACAGCGGGACGAGGTTGGACAGCGCGCCGTAGACCAGGGCCACGCAGGCCTGGCCGGCCACCACGATGAGCCAGGTCCAGATCGCGCGCGGGCCCGCGGTGGTGAGCGCGAAGCTGTAGGTGGTGAAAATGCCGGTGGTGATCGAGATGAACGAGAAGGCCACCGCGAACGACTCGAAGTGGCGCAGCGAACGGACGAACTGCTGGCGGTAGCCGAATGTCTCCAGCTCGTCGTCTTCAGCGAGCGGGCCTGTGCCGCCGCCCGCCGTGGTCTGGTCCACGATGCATCACTTCCCTGCATTTGTCCGGGCTGCGCATGACCGCGCAGCCGGTGGTTTCGATGGCCTTGACGGCGCTGGCACTGGCCTGCTGATCGGTGATAATCGCGGTGACCTGGTTCAGCGGGCAGACCCGGTGCACGGCGATGGCGCCGAGCTTGCTCCAGTCGGCGAGGACATATGACGTGGCGCTGTGCGCGATGATCGTGCGCCTGGTCGTTACCTCGAGCGGGTAGTAGTCGGTGAGCCCGGCCCTGGCCTGTACGCCGCCGGATCCGAGAAACGCCTTGTCGGCGTAGAACTCGTTGAAGAACGCCTCGGCGTGCGCGCCGAAGCACGCGGCGTCGCCGCGGCGGACGTGGCCGCCGGAGAGGAGCAGTTCGATGTCCTCTTTGCCGGCGAGCGCCATCGCCGCGGGCACCGAGTTGGTGAGTACCCGGCCGCGGAAGGTGGCGGGGAGTGCCTTCGCCACCTCGAGTGCCGTCGTGCCGATGTCGATGACGATCGTGTCGCGTGGCTCGACCAGGCTGGCCGCGAGCTCGCCGATGGCCTGCTTGCTGTCGCTGTGCAGCGTGCTGCGGGCGGCGAAGGTCCCCTCGGTGGACCGGATGGCCAGCGCGCCGCCGTAGACGCGTTCCAGCAGGCCCTGATCGCGCAGCCCGCGCAGGTCACGCCGGATCGTCTCCAGCGAGACGCCGTATCTTTGCGCAAGCTCCTCGGCCGAGACCACGTTCGCCTGGCGCACCTCGGCGAGGATGGCCTGGCGGCGCTGAGTTGGCAGCATGCGGCCCCCTTGTGACCGTTGTTTGCTGATCTTGATCCATTCCTGTGCCCCTGTCAATGCCCCCTTTGTCCCCGCCTGCCCCGCCCGCGCCCGCCCGCGCCCCCGCGCCCGCCCGCGCCCCCGCGCCCCG
>Ga0213881_10000508_pt1 | contig 24724 bp, 17 predicted proteins | sample BarmaccoBMER_R08_FD_160104 | JGI IMG/M metagenome (GOLD analysis project Ga0213881, IMG submission 160104) | Barbacenia macrantha exposed rock microbial communities from rupestrian grasslands, the National Park of Serra do Cipo, Brazil - ER_R08 ... | reverse complement strand
ATCAGGACCACCCGGCACTCGGGCCACGACCCTTTCTGCGACTACTTACGGTCACCGCTGACTTTGACGCGCCCCTGCCGGGCAGATAGTGCGGTCCGGGTGATAGTGAATGCTGTGACTTGCCTAGTCCAGTGACCTACGAACGCCCTCTTTGCCGCGATGAGGCTTGCTGGTAAGCAGGCTACGGGTTGGCGGTCAATGGGCCAGCGTACGTGGCGGGGTGTGTGCCGGACTTTGCTGGGATCGCATGCGCTTGCTCATCGATTGTCTACGGTGTTTGGCGGTGCCTGCTTATCGATGGCTCTGCCGGTGCCGGCAGCTGTCTTTGATGCTGCCTGCTTGTCAACCGGGGCCGCCGGGGGATGAAACTCCACATGGCTGCGGCTGAGGCGAAGCCGGCCATGCCGCTGACGGTGATGCCGGCGGTCAGCCCGGCGACGACGGTCATCCCGGACAGGATGAGCGGGCCGATGCCCTGGCCGGCGTCGGATAGCTCGCGCCATAGGCCGAGGAACTTCGGGCGGCCGATCTCCGGAGAGGTGTCGGCCGCGAGCGTCATGACGATGCCCGAGCCGATGCCGTTGCCGATGCCCATGATCATTGCGGTGAGAGTGAGGGTGCCAGCGGCATGGGTGAAGGGCATGACAACGAAGGAGATGCCGAGAACGGCCGCGCAGGGCACGGCGACCAAGCGGCGGCCGTACAGGTCCATGACCTTGCCCGCAGGGTAGAAGGTCATCAGATCGATGAGCCCGGCAATACCGTAGATGACCGAGCTGGCGGTGGGCGACAGCCCGATGTGCGCCGCCCATAGCGGAATAACGACCTGCCGGGTCTGCCTGATCGCCTGAAGCAAGACAACGCCGGTCCCGAGGGTGGCGAAGGTCCGCCAGTATTGCTTGAGGATGCCCCACGATGTCACCTCGGCGGCGGCTGCCTTGTGCTCGTCGCTCTTATCCAGGTCAGGCACCCGGCAGACGATGACGGCGGCGCCGGTCATCGCGGCCAGGCTGACGTAGTAGGCCCCCGGCAGGCCCCACAGCTCTTCCGCGCCGGCACCGAGGAAGGGCCCGGCGAACATCCCGATGCGGAGCGTGCCGCCCAGGGTCGACAGTGCCCTGGCCCGCATCTCCCGCGGCACGATCTCAGTCAGGTAGGACTGCCGGGCCAGGGTGTAGACCGAGCTAGCTGCACCAAGCAGCAGCACCCCGGATCCGAACACCACCAGCGATAGGCCGCCTCGGCCGAGGTTGACCAGGCACAGGATCAAGCCGGTACCCGCCACCGCAGCAGCCACCAGCATCGACTTCCGTTCGCCGATGCGGGTGGCGAGGATTCCCGAGGGAATATTGGTCACCAGCGAGCCAACGCCAAGCAGCGCGTTAATGAGCGCCGCGATCGCGGTACTGGCACCGCGATCGATCGAACTCAGCGCGATGACCGGCAGCATCGCCCCCTCCGCGACACCGAACAGAGCTGCCGGGCCGAATGCGGCGACAGCCACCGGACGAAGGCGGAATGTCTCAGCCACGGTATCCGTGCATCCGGGCAGCATCCTGGCTGGCCGGCGCATTTCCTGGCAGGCTTGTCACTGTCACTGCCAACGGGCGCCGGGCGGTCTTCGGGCGATTGCGCCGCAATGCGCCGAGAAGCCCTGGTGTCCGATGAAAATCACGCGCTTGAACGGTACACGCTCATCGTCAGCGGAGGGAGGACCTGGCATGACCACGACAGGCAGACTATCCCCGTCCCTAAGGGAGGCCGGTATCCGGGAAGAGCAGATAGTCACTTCGGCTTATTGATCCCGGCCGGCGGCTGGCACCCTGGACCGCTCACCCAGACAGTCTTCAGCAAGGTAGCGGCACACGAAGGCGGCAACCCGCACCGCCCGGGCCCCTTCACAAGGCAGCATTTTCGTCTCGTCCGTGTCAGTACCGAACAAGGTTCGCCGCACCGCGCGTGTCTAGCGACCACTAACCGGACTACGTCGTTGCGGCGGCCAACTGCCCTCGCCTCAGATTCTGGCCGGACGCACTCATCTGCCGCAATCCGCGCGGTGTGCAATCAGCGTTGCGACTTCGCGCCTGTCCCCTCCGGGGAGCACAGTCTGGTGATTCGTCCAGATCTCCGCCATCCGCTCATCTTCGAGCCGTATCGGCCATATCGGCTTGCTGAGTGCGGCCCGGCTCGCCGCGAAAGCTGCCGGCGGCGGAGCGCCCACCGCCGCGCGGTGCGCCTGAGACGGGTCCATTCCGGCAATCCTGGTTCGTCGTACTAGCAGCCAATCCCGGCCGGCCCGCGGGCGGTGCCGTGTAAGCGGCAACTGACCGCGCAAGCGTGCAAGACCAAGACAGGGAGCCTTCGATGCCTGAGACCGCACCAGTCGCGGAGCTGAACGAGGGATTCAGCGAACCGGGGGCCACCGCCCCGCCGTGGGCCCAGGTGGCCCAGGTGCTGTCGGCTGCCGAGATGGCCTGGCTGTCGACAGTCCGTCGTGACGGGCGGCCGCACGTCACGCCGCTTCCGGCGGTGTGGGCCGATGGGAGGATGTACTTCTGCGCCGGATCGCATGAGCAGAAGACCAAGAACCTGCAGGCCGATGCACGCTGCGTTCTCGCGGTGGGCGCCAACCAGTTCCGCTCGGGGCTCGATGTGGTCATCGAGGGAACCGCCGCCCGGGTGACCGGCAACGCGCAGCTGTACCGGCTGGCGGCACTGTGGAAGTCCAAGCTCGACTGGGACTTCCAGGTCACCGGCGAGGGGTTCCGCGATCCCGCCGGCCGCCAGGGCCTGGTCTTCAGCATCACCCCGGCCAAGGTTCTCGCCTTCGGCAAGAACCCGTACACCCAGACCCGCTACCGCCTAGCCGCCGCCGGCTGAGCCAGTGCCCCTCCGCCAGCCCGCTGCCACGGCCGCCCGTCCCTGCAGATGCGGCGGCGTGTTCCAGGGCCCGGTGGCCGCGGCCTTTCCCGCCGTGACTCGCCTGGCGCGCCCCTAGCTTCTGCTAAGGGCCGCCAAACAGGCAGCTGTAGCGGCGACAGAGCGTCACTGGCAGTACGAACCGGCACTCGATATCCGCCGTTCTGGCGTTGGCTGGGTTCTGAAGCGCCGGTTTGCGATAGCGCGCAGATCAGGTGCTTATGTGGTTAGCGGGGCCCACCCTCGCCGACGCCTGTCTGGGCTTCAGGAACCGGGGACGCTTGCGGTCGGCGCGGTCGGCGTGTGACCGCTGCTGGTGCCGGTTTAGGGCTGGGCTTGAGGTGGTCCGCCACTGGCCGGCACGGGCGCATCCCGGGAGGCTTCGGGTAACGGCACGGCGGTCAGTGTCTGGCGGAACGAGGCATGCCCATCGCGGGAAAATCTCAGATTACGGAGAACTGCGGTACGTCCCGGGCGGTGTGACGTTTAATAGGTGGCAGGGACGTGGTCGGCGGAGACGCGAATTGACTGCCGGTCGCGGGAGGGGGAGGCTCCATTGAATTCCGCGCGGGTCTTGCTTCCTGCAGATGTGGCGCAGGAGCTCGTCGACGACCAGGCGGCCGTACGGCCGTATGAGATCCGCGGCATCGGTGACGAGCTGATCCGCGTCGCTGTCGACGACGTGAACGCCGCCGCGTCCATAGTCACGGTCTTCGTGGCAGCCGACGCAGTGCGCAAGTTCGCGGCGCGGCTGTGGGCCAGGCTGCGCAAAGGCAAAGATGAGCTTGTGACGGTTACCATCAGCGTTCCCGGTGCGGCAAAACCCTACGAACTGAAAGTGCGCCGGGACGACGAAGCAGGCCAGGATAAGGTCCTGGACTTCCTGATCAAGGTTTTCCCGGTCGAGAATGGCTGAGGCTAAGCCCAGCACGGTGGCCGGACCTAATCTCTTTCGGATGCTTGCGTTCCGGTGCTCACTGGTAATCCAGGCCCCGGGTACGTAGATGCATCCGATTGCGCCGCCAGAAACCTCCAGGCAAACGGTCGACAGCCCATGGGAGGACGGTAGCTGTGGGAATCTTCAAAAAGCCTGACCGCAGGTCGGCTGACGGGCCGGGGCAGGTGACCATAAGTGACCTGCAGGCCTGGAAAGACCAGGGCGTGGAGCTGGTCATCAAGTACGAGCGCACCGGGAAGCTGGAACTCCTAGCCCAGGCAGTCGAGCTGCTCCGCAGGGTAGCGTCTTCCCCCGTGCTGCCTGCCTCGGCGCGCGGGGGCCAGCTGAGCAACCTGGTCAATGCGCTGACGCTGCTGTTCGAACGGACCGGGGATGCCGCCGTGCTCGAAGAAGCGGTCAGGATGGGCAGAGCTGCCGTTGACGCCACCCGGAGCGGGCCGGAGCGTGCTGGGAGCCTGAGCAGCCTCGCGGCCGTTCTGGATGCGCGGTTCTCCCAAACCGGTGACCTGACTGTCCTCCAAGAAGCAGCCCAGGCCGCCCGCGATGCGGTCGCCATCACGCCGGAAGGCGATCCTGACCGGATCATCTACCTGAACAACTACGGCATCTACCTGAGGCGGCTCGCTGATCACACCGGGGACGCGGCTGTCCTAGCGGAGGCGGCACGGGTCCTCCGTGATGCTCTTGATGCCATGCCTTCGGGCGATCCGGGGCGCGCCGCGACCCTGACCAACCTCGGCAATACCCTGCAGAACCTGTATGAGGGGACCGGAAACGGCCGTGTGCTACGGGAAGCGATCGATGCCGCCCGTGAAGCAGCCGACATCACCCCGTCGGGGCATCCCTACCGGGCCCGCTGCCTGCACAGCCTGGTCAACGTCCTGCAGCTGGAATACGAGCGCTCTGGAGACATGTCGCTGCTGGCTGAGGAGGCAAGATTTGCTGAGGAAGCGCTCCGCGAGCTCCCGGACAGTCACCCCGACCGCGCCAGCTATCTGAGCAGCCTCAGCTCCGTTAGGCAGACTCTGGCCGAGCGGACCGGAGATGCCTCATCGCTCGATGAGGCGGTCCGCGGCTACCGGGCGGCCCTCAAGTCAACGCCCGCCAGTCACCCTGACCGTCCGAAGTGGCTGAACAATCTCGGTTCCGCGCTGCTTGCCGTGTTCCAGCGCACCGGTGAGCTCGCACTGCTGCAAGAAGCGGTGCAGGCTGGCCGCGACTGCGTCGCCACCACGCCCCAGGGCCATCCCGACCGCGCGGCGGTCCTCGCCAATCTCGGCAATGCCCTGGAGTACCTGTACCACCGCACCGGCGACAGCGCCGTACTCGATGAGGCGGTACGGACCGGGCGCGAGGCGGTCGCCGCCACGCCGGTCGGCCATGCTGACCAGGCGAGGCATCTCAGCAACCTCGGTACGGCACTACAGGTGATGTTCGAGCGGACGGGGCAGCCCGCGACGATCGACGAGGCGGTGCAGGCAGGCCGAGCAGCTGTCGCGGCCTCCCCCGCAGACGCGCCGTTGCGCGCCAGCTACCTCAACAACCTTGGCGCCGCCTTGCGGCTGCAGCACGGGCTGAACCGTGACCCGGCCGTCCTGGAAGAGACCGTGCAAACCGCGCGGGCAGCCGTCGGCGTCACTCCCGCCGGTCACCCCGAGTACGCGGGGAACCTGTCGAATCTAAGCGGGACGCTGCACTACTCCTACCGGCAGACCGGGAACGCCGCGGCGCTGGCGGAGGCCATAGACCTCGGCAGGCGGGCGGCCGCTGTCCCTCCTGCGGGCAGCAAGCACCGAGCGGAGGTCCGTAATAACCTCGCGGACGTGCTCCGCGACGAGTACGAACGGTCAGGCGACGCCGCGGTCCTGACCGAGGCGGCCCGCTGGTTCCAGCTCGCTGCCGACGATGCAACCGCGGCCGCGCTTGTCCGCTTCGAGGCGTACCGCTCGCTCGCGAGGCTGCCCGCCGACGCTGGCCGGTCCGTGCACCAAGCGCTCACTGATGTGGAGGAAGCTGTTACGCTGCTGCCGCAGCTCGCCCCGGCTGTCCTGGCGCGGGCTGACCGGGAGCACAGCCTGGGCCGTCTGATGTCGTTTGCCGGAGACGCCGCGGCTGCCGCCGTGGCTGCGGGGAAACCCGCCCGGGCGGCGGAACTGCTCGAGCAGACCCGCGGCATCCTCGTCGCGGACCAGCTCGATGCGCGGGGCAGCGACCTGGCTACGCTGCGCGCCGCCCATCCTCGGCTGGCCGACGAAATCGACCAGGCACGGCAGCGCATCAGCATACTAAGCGCTCCCGCGCCCGGACTGGCGGACCCCAACTCCGGTCTCGCGGAGGCACGCCGGGCGGCCAGCGCAGCCTGGGAGAACCTGCTGGCCAGGATCCGGGCCATCAGCGGCTTCGCCGACTTCATGCGGCCCCCCGCGGCCAGCACGCTGACCGCGCACGCGAAGGACGGGCCAGTCGTTTTCGTGTACACGAATCCGGGGCACTGCGGCGCGCTTATCCTGACTCCGGACCCGCCGGACCCGGCGGCTCCTGTCCGCGCGGTGCCGCTGCCGCTCCTGACGGAAACAGATGCCGTCCGCCAGGCCCAGCGGCTGCTGGAGGCCGAGAGCGCGCTGGTCACCGGACTCGTGCCGTTCGAGTCCATTCAGGCTGAGATGCTTGACGTCCTGCGCTGGGAGTGGGATGCAATCTGCGGGCCGGTGCTGTCGGCGCTCGGCTGCACCACAGCACCCGCCGAAGACGGCCCCTGGCCGCGTGTGTGGTGGTGCCCGGTCGGGCTTCTCGCCTACCTGCCGCTGCATGCCGCCGGCCGTTACCTCAATGCCGTGCCCGGCGATGATATCGGGGACACGGTCCTCGACCGCGTGGTTTCCTCATACATCCCCAGCGTTCGCGGGCTGAGCTATGCCCGCTCCCGCGACGCTAGGGATGCCACCGGCAGGACGCTGGTCGTACCCGTTCCTGACGCGCCAGGCACTCAGTACCTGGCAGGCGTGTCAGCAGAGACCGACGCTGTCAAAGACTGCATCCCGGACGCCACCGTCCTCGCCCGCCCCACCCGCAGCGCTGTAATGCAAGCGCTTCCGTCGCACAGCATCGTCCATTTCTCCTGCCACGGGTACGCCGACATGTCCGACCCGGCCGGTGGCCAGCTCATCCTGTACGACCATCAAGCAAACCCTCTCACGGTCGCGGACATAGGCGCACTTCAGCTCGATGCCAGCCTCGCCTACCTGTCAGCCTGTGAGACGACGCGGACGAGCCCGGCACTGTCCAATGAGGCGGTGCACATCACCGGCGCCTTCCACCTGGCCGGCTACCGGCACGTTATCGGTACCCTGTGGCCGGTCAGCGACGCAGCCTCCGTCGAGGTCGCCAGCGACTTCTACCGCCATCTCACGCACAGCGGCACCCAGCCAGTGAACATCGGCCGGGCCGCACTGGCACTCCACCATGCCACACGCCGACTCAGGAACCAGACCCGCGAGGCTCCATCCCTGTGGGCGCCGTATACGCACACCGGGGGATGAGCACGGCTCCCGCGGGTGTCACGAAGAGCCGATATTTCGATGAGCGCAACGGCAGTTCGGCGTTTTCTGAACCGGAACGCCAGTGGCTCCCCAGAATTGGATCATCTGCGTCCCCGCCTAGGCGGCCAGTACCGTCACCCGAACCGCGCAGAGTCGGCAGCGATCTGAATGGCGGCTTGAGTGGAATTCGGTTACTCCGCGTCGTTAGGGTCTTTGTCGTCCGGGCAGAGAGTCAGCGCGGTCAGCCGGTTCAGGCGTGCCTGGCGGTTGTCGCCGGTAGCGGCATGGCTGCGGGCGAGTGCCTCATATGCATGGGCTTGCTCGTAGAGGTCGCCGCTGCGGCTGGCGATGGCAAGGGCAGCCCGGTGCTGGTCGCATGCCTGTTCCGGTTATCCCATCGCGTACAGTGTCGCGCCGATTCCGTTCAGTGCTTGCGCTTCGCCTATCTGGTGGCCGATCTGCTGGTAGCAGCTGAGGGCACGGCGGTAGTGCGCCATGGCACGCGTAGAGTGCGTTGTCCCAGGAGAAGCTGCCCGAGTGTGCACAGTGCTTCAGCCTCTCCCCTCCAATCCCGCCCGGCCACGGGTGGGGGCGGCCTACGACAGGGCCCGCGAGGTGACCGGTGGTCCGGCCGGGGCCCCGGAGTCCGGCACCCCCGCGTAGGCGGGCAGCTCGACGCCGTTGATCGCGCGCTCGATCAGCTCGATGGGCCAGTCTTCGGGCGCGAGGCCCGGCTCGGCGTCCGGTCCGGGGACGTCGCGGCTGCGTGCGTTCAGCCGGCCGATCTCCTGGTTGGCCTCGACGAACGAGCGCATCCGCGCCTGGTAGGCGGCGAACCCGGCCTGCGGGTCCCACCCGGCGGCGGCCAGCTCGCCCGCCAGCAGGTAGGCGCCGACCAGGGCCAGCCCGGTGCCCTGCCCGGACAGCGGCGACGAGCTGAACGCCGCGTCTCCGAGCAGCCCCACCCGTCCGCTCGACCAGCGGTCCATCACCACCTGGGCGACCTGGTCGAGGTAGAAGTCCGGGGTGTCGTCCAGGTGCCCGAGGATGCGCGGGGCCAGCCAGCCAAGGCCAGCCATCCGCTCGCGCAGCAGGCGCTTGCAGGCCTCGATGTCGCGGTAGTCGATGTCGAAGCCGGCCGCGGGGAAGGAGAACATGGCCATACCCCGGGTGGCGTCCTGGATGGGCCGCAGGAGGGCGGAGCGCCCGGACCCAGACTCCTGGTACTCGACCAGCCAGCGGTCCAGCCCGAACTCGTTGGGCACGCTGTAGAAGGCCAGCACGTGCCCGAGGTGGCGGACGAACCGCTCATGCGGCCCGAAGACCATCGCGCGCAGCGGTGAGTGCAGCCCGTCCGCCCCGACTACCAGGTCGAAGCGCCTGCGGCCGCCGCCCGCGAAGGCCACGTCGACCCCGTCCGCGTCCTGGGTGAGCCCGGCGATCTGGTCGCTGAAGACGTACTCGGCACCGTCGCGGGTGTCGTCATAGAGCACCTGGGACAGATCCCCGCGCAGGATCTCGATCTCCGAGATGTACCCGTCGCCGCCTTCGTCGTCCGCGCGGTAGGTCTCCAGCACGTTGCCGTCCACGTCCACCATGTGCGCGCCGGCGGTCTCGGTGCAGGCCGCACGCACCGCCGCGTCCAGGCCCATCCGCGCGATGACCTCCTTGGCCACCCCGCGCGCGTCCACCGCCTGCCCACCGGGACGCAGCCCGGGGGCCCGCTCCACCACGGTCACCTCGGCCCCCCGCCGGCGCAGCCAGTGGGCCAGCGCGGGCCCCGCGATGCTCGCTCCCGCCACCAGCACCCTGGCGCTGCTCACAGCGCCTCCCGCTCATCGGTGGTCCCGGATCGCCGTCCAGCACCGCGCAGGCCAGCGTTGCCGGGATCTGCCGCGGAATACTCCCCGAGCGCCGAGGGCTCAACCTTGAACATCATGTCCTCCCTTGCCATCGCTGAGGTAGACGCACCCGGACAGGAAACTCATCGGCAGGACCCGATCTTCTTCAGGTGGCCGCGCGGGACTTCCGACCGGGACCATCCACCCGATACTCGCCCGGCTGGAGAACGAGTACGGCGCGGAACGGCGCCGTATCGTCGCCCTTGCCCAGGCCGCTACTTCTGTCAGCACGCTTGGGCTTCGGGTGGCTCAGCGCCAGAATTCACTATAGTTTCGGCGACTGCACCAAATGACTATCGCGCAGCACCGGCCAAGATCCCGCCGAAATCGCTTCCTGGAGATGTTCCCATCCACCTGGCCTGGCGTCGCATATGCACCCTCAGCGGGCCGGTTTTCGCCTTCGAGATTGGATCACAGTACACGGATGTTTGCGCTAACATACAAATTAAGAGTAAGAGAAAGGAGAACTCAGATGGCCCAGAAGATACAGACACTGTTCATCGACGATCTCGATGGCAGCGAGGCCGAAGGTACTGTCCGGTTCGGGCTTGACGGTACCGACTACGAGATCGACCTCAGCACAACGCACGCGGAAGCGCTTCGGAAGTCGCTTGCGCAGTATGTCGACGCGGCCCGGCGGGGACCCGGTTCGCGGCGGCCAAACCGCGGCCGGCGGCAGCCAGGCGCGAACGGTGTGAATAACACCGAAGTCCGTGCCTGGGCCAGGTCGCAAGGCCTCGCGGTTAAGGAACGCGGCCGCATACCAGCGGAACTGGTTGTCAAGTTCAAGACGGCAACGCAGCAGTAGAGGTACGCCAGGCGGGTCGCTCGATAGGCGACCCGGCGGCGTGCTTATTGCGAATCGTCAGCCATTCCTACCTCCGCCGCAGCCCGCTGCCGCAGCTGTCTCATCAGGCCGCCACTTTGAACAAACGGCGGTGGTGACCCCTCCACCAGGTGACCACCCTCCGGAGCTTCCACGCACCCCGCGTTTATCGTGCCCCCGCCAGCGCGGAACCTTGCGACAGGACAAGCCACCGCAGGTGGTCCTCCCGGATCGCGGCGTTCAATTCGCGGGGGCCGGCCGCGGCGATCGGCTCCCCTCGATCATCCAGCCGCCACGCCCGCCACACCCCGTCGGCGATGCTGATCCGGTACGCCGCGCCCCACGCCAGCCGCAGCGCGTCCAGGAACCAGTCATCGGCGCTGCGCGCGTCCGCCCGGTGAGCACCGTCAACACGATCGCCGCTGACCTGGTACCCGATCCCGGCCCGGTAGCAGATGATCCCCCGGTCCCTCAGGTAGGTGTAGCCCCGGCGGGCAGTGGGCACCGACACGCCGCTCTCACGGGCGACATCGGTGGCGTGCGGCAGCGGGTCGCCGGGCTGCAGCTTCCCCGGCCCGATCCGCTCGAGCAGCGTGCGCGCCACTCCCACCCAGGCGCGGGAGTCATCGGCGGCCAGCGCGGCCGTCGTATCTGGCCACGCGCTCCCACCCGTCCGGGCGGGGAAATCCTCCAGCTCGACGCCGAAGACCTGGCAGATCACCGCCACCCAGCGGTCCTGCGGGCACCGGCCGCTGCCTTCCCAGCCCCCAAGACTGCGGGTAATGCTCCGCACGGCAGGCGCCGCGCCGCTCCTGGCCAGCATCGCCGCGTGCAGGCGCCGGGCCATCTCCGCCTTTCCCCAGCCCCGCGCCAGGCGCCGCTCCCGCAGCCAACCGCCGATGATCACTGCTGCCTCCCTGCGGAATTTGCCTGCGGACTGCCAGCAAGCCTGCCTCATACGAAGCGCAAAACCACAGTGGTGAAAGCGTCACAAAGGCCGACACCAGCCGACAGGACTCCAAGTTATCCATTGCGCCGGTAAACCGCATCATGGCAATCTGATGCCACAAATAGCCCGATTACAACGAACGGACGGTGGCGCGACGGCTCACCCGCCAGCAGCTCCTCCACCGGCCCGGCCCGCGCACTTTACGACGTTACCGCGTCACGGCTTCTTCGCGATCCCGGCGAGGGCTGGCACCGGAGGGTATCACCTGAATGGTGACATTCCTAATTAAGGCCGATGGTGGTAGCGGATTACCCGGCGCGTATATCCACGCTTCTATCCACGTCCATTTCACCCTGGTCTTCACCTGCCTGAAAGCTGCCAGGTCGGCCTGGCTGGAGCGGCGCACAACAATAGTGTCGTGAACGGGCGCGGACACCATGACGGCGAGTTCGGTGCCGGTGTCGCTGAGCATGCGCCGCAGTGGCCGGGCGTCTAGCATGCGGCACAGCAGGTTGATGTCCTGCCCCGAGTAGCCGTGCTCGTCGCGGTAGACGGGTCCGATATTGAGCGCGGCGCGGACCTGCATCCGGGCTGGCGGCATCGCGTAACGGTTATGGCGGCAGATCAGCTGTCTGAACCGCTCGGGGAGCGAGTCCACGATCACGTGCGGCGGGATGCCAGGCGGGATGATCACCAGTGGCCCGTCACCGCGGTCTTGCTGCACGCAGCGCTCCCAGGGGACGCCTGAGCAGGTGAAAGCCTCACGGATCATGCTGTACAGGGCGAGCCGCAGCTGGGACTGCATGTCCTCATCGCGGTCGGGGCGGGTGAAGCCGACGATGTCGGCGGCGAACATGGTGCAGATGTGTCCGTCGGCTGGCCACGTGGCGAGCTCTCCCGGCAGGCCGATCACCGCGTCTCCCCGGCATGGCCGAGATCTGGTGCCGCATGGCGTCCGGAGACCGGGGTGATATCGTCCCAGAACTCGATGAGCTCATCCGCGTTGAGCTGATCGGGCTTTACACCGGGCTGTAGCTTGCGACCGGTCGCCAGCGCCGGGGATGCCCGGCGGGAGCCGGCCGAGTCCGCGGAGAAGGCAGCCGCGGACCAGCTCATCTGATCCCTCCTGGCGTAAAATCGCACCCCGCGGAAATGAGAACGAAAATCCCGGATGCGGGCGCACAAAAGCCGTACCTGCGACCGCAGCTTCCTCGAACCCAGCTACGACTATGCGGTTTGGCTAGGAATGACGTGTTCTTTCTGCGAATGATCTTTAGGTCAAACGGTGGTTCTACGCGCAAATTAAGCGCGCAGCATGTAACGTCATGCACCAGTAACTCCTTAGGGAGGGGAGGGCCGCCCCGTCGGCTCCGTGCCTCCTGCAGCCACAGCGTGGTCACGGAACTCCGGGGGCGGCCCTCCCGGCTCTGGACGACACTCGCCGTCAAGGCATGGTCGGTTCACCAGGCAATCCAGCGGGTTAGCCACTCACTGCCTGTTAACTCCTTCGCTGCTTTGGATCATTGTTCTCCAGCCAGATGGGTCCCTGAGAGGTGCACCGGATCACGGCGACCATGGAGCAGGCCCCCCCTCCCTGGATTGAGAGTACTCGCGTCTATGGCCATCAGGTGTATAAAACCCGCTATTAGAGTTACCGCCCTTTCCTGAGCGTTCTGCATATCCGGGCTCTGAGCCAAGCGCTTGCTCAAGTATCTTAAGTGACACGCCTCAGCCGACGACCCGCGGGCGGCGCCCGCATACCGAGAAGATTCCCAGCGTCCGGGTTAATTCCGGCCAATTCCGGATGCCTCGCAAAGGCGCTGGAGCACGCATACGCCGTAGCGCTCACCATGTATTGCATCTTGCATAGCCAGAGTGAGTCATCTGACGCATTCCATCAGCGACGTGTGCTACAGCCGTGCGACGAGCTAGCTAGCTGGGCTGCCTCACACTAGGAATTCTCGTGTAACAGCTAGTAATCAGCCCTCACGCGCTCAGGCTCTCTTGAGTCGTGCCGTCTATGGTTGCCCGCCGTCCGTCTATCCCGGGCAGAAACTGGTTCGCGAAACTGGCTTCGTGCTCATCTCAAGCATCGTGGCCGCCCCTGCCTAAGTCCGGAGCGTGAACGCGCACAATTCAAAAGCACATGCATTAGAACGGAAACCTGACAGTCGTCTGGGGCTGACTGTTATTGCGGTTAAGTTTCGTGGCCATAGGGGTGTCATGAGGCCAGTCATCTGGCGCTGGTCCGTGCTAGGCATATGGTGATATATCCGCTTTTAATTCGCGTAACGGATCGGCTGTGGCTTACAAAGGATCCGCTGTCCGTTCAGAGACCCCCGCAACGCCTCGAAAAGATCCGGTCCGCTGGCTTCCCGGTGTTGCCATCGGGAGCGGTGACTGGAGGCGTGCCGTGTCTTTGAAGTCAGTTTCCTGAGCCGAAAATATTTTCGACTCAGGAAATCGTAGTCAGCTACAAGGCACGGGGCCGGCCGTCGGCGACGCCGAGCGACGGGCGAGCGCGAAGACCTTCTGCCTGCTGAACAGGAGGTTCTCCTCCGCCATCGCGCTCAGGCTGCCCATCGGCAGCACGACCGGCAAACGGCTGCGCCGTCCCCGCGGCGCCTGCCTCCAGGCCATCGCTCCGGCGTTTCTCGTCAACTGCGCGCACTCCAGCGGCCCCGCGCTGCCGCCGCGGTAACCGCATCACGACAGCCACCGGCGGCGCGGGCAGGGTGCTTAGGCCGTCCTTGATTGCTGGCGGCTGGTGGAGCCGCGCTCGATCAGCCGCCACGCGGGGGTCTCGTGCTGGCCTTCGCGGCCAAGGACGAACAGGGCGCACAGCGTGCCCTGCTCTTCGAGCGACTGGTGGACGCTGGTGAGGTCGTGCTGCGCGGCGGCGGGCGAGTCGTCCCAGCCGCTGACGGTCACGTCCTCAGGAACCCGCCACCCGCGCTGATCGATGATGTCAAGCATGGCGAGCGCGAGCTCGTCGCTCATGGCGACGATCGCGTCCGGCGGGGACGGGTCGTCGACCAGCTCCTCGAGAAGCGCCCGGGCGTCCTGGCGGTTGTTTCGCGCCACGACGGCGACGCGGACGTCGCTCCAGGGGATCCTCATGCGCCGGCACTGCTGCTGGATGCCGCGCAGCCGCTCGCGGGCGCTGGCAAAAGCCACCTTGGACACGGATGGTCCCCGGACGATGGTCGGGCTGCCTTCCGGGCTCAGCGCGAAGCTCACTACCGCGGGCGCCCGCGCTCCGGCGAAGGCGGCGGAGGTAACGGCGGACGCCGCCGAGCGGTCGTCGGCGGCGACCACCCGGATCTGCCGGTCTCCCGGGTTGCCCGTTTGGCCCGGGTCTGGTCGGCCCGGATCAGGTCGTAGAGAGCCGGGCGGCGGCCCCTGGATGGCGACGGGCTTGCCGGTGGCGATGATGGCGTCGAGGACCGGGCCGTCTCGCACGCCGGTCCACAGGATGTAGGAGTCGACCGCCGCCTCCCTGACGCGAGAGGCGTCGCCGATATCGCCGGCCGCGGGGATCAGCACCATGTTCTGCTGGTACTCCACGCAGACGGCGGCCACGCCGACGAGGAAACGCGTCGACTGCGGATCGTCGAACGCGTAGGTCAGGCCTTCCCCGACGACGACACCGACGCTGTTGCTCCGCCCGCGTGCCAGCGACCGCGCCGCGGGGTCGGGCCCGTGGTAGTTGAGCCGGCGAGCGGCCTGGACGACGACTTCGCGTATACCGGGGGAGACCCGCTGGGGTCGGTTGAAGACGTAGGAGACCGTCATCACCGATACCCCTGCCTCGCGGGCGACGTCCGTCATCGTCGTACGACGGCCGGCCGACGATCTGGGCACGGGGGCAGTGTACCGGCGCCTCCTTGCCGCGAGGATGCCCGTTGTACTCCGATGATGGCCCGTGTAGCGTTAAACGTGTCCCGGTTTGTTTAGCTGATGTGCGGCAACGTTTGGATCCGACCAGCGACCCGGCGTCGCGTCGATGGGGAGGAGATCCCGTGGCAGTGAAGCTCCTGCGGCCCTGGCGGTTCGCCGCCGCCACGCTGGCGGTGGCGACAGCGGTGACGATGGCAGCGTCCGGGGCGGCGGCAGCCGACGCGACCTCGGCGTCGGCAACCCCCGCGGCGCCCTATCCGTGCCCGGCCGGCGGCGGCCCGGGTTTCACGACAGGAGTCGACTCGTCGGCGATCGGCTGGCTCGGTAACGGCCAGGGCGCGAACGCCTGTCTGGGCGGCAGTTTCTACGTCCCCAACGGCATCAATACCTTGTACGGCTTCGGCGTCTACAACAATTCGCCGACGACCTGGACCAACGCGGACGGGTACCTGCCCGCGCTGGTGACCAGCTTCACGTCGGCCGGGGCGAAGGTCTCCATCACGAACTTCGGCGACCGCGTGGTGATCGGCGGCAACCCGTACGTCTTGATCTACAGCCGCGTGGCAGTGCACAACCCGACCAGCCAGACGCTGACGGTCGACCCGCAGCCGTCGCCGGGCCTGGTGCCGCTGAACAGCGCATCTGACCAGGTGAGCCCCGGTGCGACGGCCGACCACGACTACGTGGTGGCCGAAGACAGGTTCGGCGGGACCTACGCCTGGCCGGCCGCGGCCCAGCTTGCCGCGGCGGGCGGTTACAACGCCCACTTCGCCCACATGCGGGCGTTCTGGAACCAGCAGCTGGCCGGGATCACCCAGCTCGAGCTGCCCGATCGGCAACTGGTCGACGCCTATAAGGCCGGTTTCGCGTACACGCAGATCGACCGGAGCGGCAACGCCCTGGACACCGGCACCAACGGGTACCACGCGGAGTACGAGCACGACGTCATCGGCATCCTCGCGAACATGTTCAACGAGGGCTATTTCAGCGACGCCCACGCGCTGCTCGACGAGACCGACCGGGTGGTCGGAACCAACACCCAGTACTCGGACGGGACGTGGGTCTACCCGTGGCTGTGGGCCCTGTACGTCGAGAAGACCGGTGACACGAACTTCCTCGCCGCGCGCTTCAGCTCGCCCGGCCCGCTCGGGGCCAGCGCGCAGCCGAGCATCGAGGCGACCGCACAGATCATCGCCGCTGACCGCACCGGACCTGGCGGCATCATCGGCGAGACCAACGACATCGACGCCAACGGCTTCTGGGTCAGCGACAACTACGAGGCCCTGCTCGGCCTGGCTGGCTATGAGTACCTCGCCAAGGTCCTGGGCAACGCCGCCCAGGAACAATGGGCGGCCGGCGAGTACAACAGCCTGCTCCGGGCGGTGAACTCGACTCTGTCGTCGACGATCTCCACCAGCAAGCTCGGCTACATTCCCTGCTCGATGGTCCAGCCCAACACCGCCAACCGCTGCTCCAACCCGGAGGACGCCAACTGGGCCGCGCCCGGCGTCTACTTCAACTGGGCCTGGAACGGGTACCTGCTCGGCGCCCCGATGACCAGCCCGGATGGCCAGACCGCCGCGGACTGGATCGACAAGACCCTGTCCTACGGTTTCGGCCGGGTGAAGGGCATGCTGCCGGCCAACACGTTCGGCGGGTACCCGGGCGAGGGCTTCTGGTCGACCGCCTACAACGGCGCATACGGCGCCTGGGGCCTGGCCAGTAACAACTACCGCGACGAGGGCATCCTCTCGCTGGAATTCCTGATCGAGAACGACCAGGCCGGGCCGTACTCCTGGTGGGAGGGCTCGACCTCGCCGAGCACCACGACGCCGACGCCGTGGATCGGCAACCACCCGGCCAGCGGCGGCGGCGCGTCGCCGCACTCGTGGGGCATCGCCATGGGTGACCTCGGCCTGCTTGACTCGCTCGTATCCCAGCGGACCGACGGGTCGCTCATCGTGGGCAGGGGCGTCCCGGACAGCTGGGTCGGGTCTGGCCGCCGGATCGCCGTATCCAACTTCCCCACCACCGGCGGCGGCCGGATCGGCGTGACGATCACCGCGCGAGGAGATGCGGTCACGCTGCGGCTGGCCGGCGAGCCCTCCGGACCGGTGGCCTTCGAGCTGCCCGCCTTCGTGAACAACATCGCCTCGACGTCCGCGGGCACGGTCGACAACCGAGCCGGCGCCGTCACCATACCGGCCCGCACACGATCGGTAACCGTCACGCTGGTTCACGCTCCGGCGGCGTCCTGACGCGCATCTCACAAGTTGGCGATGGCCGGCTTCATCAGCTCCATCGCTGCCCGCTGCGCCGCCGGACTGGTGCTGTCGATCTGCATTGAGATGGCCCGGCCGCCATGTGCCGCGCTGAGTTCGTAGGACTGCGGTCCGATGCTCGCGAAGGCGTCGTCTCCGATGCCGCTCAGCTCCACGTACCGCGTTCCCTGGGCGCCGTTCGCGAGCCGGGTGACTTCCTTGGCCGCGTCGTAGCCGGACCGCTCGGTGATGGTCACGATGACCGAGAGCCCGACTCCGCCCGGGACGGCCTGCTCATACAGGCAGTACAGCCCGCCGTGATCCTCGGCCGGCGGCGAGCTCAGCGTGCCGAGTGCCGACTGCACCACCGAGGCGCTGATCAGCTTGCACGCGTGGATGCCGGACAGGGACGCGTCGGCCGGCTCCGGTCCGCTGGCCGCGCTGGTGTTCCCGGCAGCGCCAGCCTGGGAAGGCTGGCTGGCGCCCGCCTGGTGAGCCTGAGCCGACGTCGCACCCGTGTCCTGGGACGCACCGCAGCCCGCGATCGCGAGCCCGGCCGCGACCAGGCCGAGGCCGGTCATCAGAAATTTGTGCGGCATGCCGCATTCCTCCGTTCCCCCTGGCCCGGTCTCCCCGCGAAACCGGACGGTCTACCCAGGAGAACGGATGCGGACGGCCCGCTGTTCAACCTTCTTTTGAACGAACGGCGGTGGTGCTTCCTCAGTCCAAGAGCTTTCTGGCGGCCTGCTCGATGCCGGCTTCGGACAGCAGGACGTGCGCGGCGGCGTCGCCCAGCGGGATGAAGCTGTCGGCGGAGGTGATCCTGGCTATAGTCCCGCGATACCCGGCGTCGGCGAGTTCGGTGATCACTCCCTCGGAGACCCCGCCGGTCTGGCGTGTCTCGTCCACGACCAGGATGCGGCGGGCCAGGCTGGCTTCGGTCCGGAGCTGTTCGGCGGGCAGGGGTGCGAGCCACCGCAGGTCGAAGACACGCACGCCGGCCCCGGCCGCGGTCAGCCGCTGTGCGACCCGCAGGCACATGGGGAGCCCGTTCCCGAACGTGATCAGGGTGAGGTCGGTGCCGCTGCCATAAGCGCGGCCGTGGCCGATCGGCACGTGCTCGTGAGCCCAGCGCCGCGGGCTGGCGTAGGGCGACAGCCAGGCACTGTCGCCGGGCCGGTGGAGGTCGCGGGTGTGGTAGAGCGCGATCGGCTCCAGGAAGACGCAGACGGTGCCGTCGACATGGGCGGCCGCCAGGCAGGTACGCAGCATCGGCGCCGCGTCCTCGGCGCGAGCGGGCACCGCGATCACCAGGCCGGGAATGTCGCGCAGGACGCCGACGGCGTTGTCGTTGTGGAAGTGGCCGCCGAAGCCTTTCTGGTAGGCCAGGCCCGCGACGCGCACCACCATGGGGTTGCGGTACTGGCCGGCGGAGAAGAATTGCATGCTGGCCGCCTCGCCACGGAGCTGGTCCTCGGCGTTGTGCAGGTAGGCGAGGTACTGGATCTCCGGCACCGGGAGCAGCCCTGAAATGCCGGCGCCGAGGCCGAGCCCGAGGATCGCCTGCTCATCGAGCAGGGTGTCGAAGACCCGCCCGGCGCCGAACCGTCTGGCCAGTCCCCGTGTCACCCCGTAGACGCCGCCCTTTCGGCCGACGTCCTCGCCGAACACCATCAGCTCGGGGTAGGCCACGAGCGCATCGGCCAGGCCGCGGTTGATCGTGTCCGCCAGGGTCAGCGGCCCGGCTTCTTCCGGCCGCTTGCCGCCGAAGGCGGCCTCGCGGGCCGCGGCGCTGCCGGCCGTGGCGGCCCGGCACGCGACCTGGTCCGGGTGACGCGGCGCCAGCGGGGCGGTCACCTCGGCCCGGCTGGCCAGGCCGCGGTGCGTCACGGCCTGCCCGGCGATTGTCTTGACCCGGGCGCGCAGCTCCTCATACCTGGTGATGACCTGCTGGGGGCTGAGCAGGCCGGCTGCCACTATCAGGCGCGCGGTCCCCAGCAGCGGATCGCGGGCGTAGTCCGCCGCGATCTCGGCCTGGCTGCGGTAGCTGATCTCCGCATCACTTCCGGCGTGCCCCAGGAAGCGCACCAGCTCCAGGTGCAAGAACGCGGGCGAGCGGCTGGCACGTACATAGGCGGCGGCCTTCGCGGCGGCATCAAAGCAGGCGACCGGATCCCACCCGGCCGCGCTGAAGTAGCGCAGCCCAGGGCGCCCCGAGTGCGCCGCGGCGACCCAGCCCTGCGGCGTCGGGACGCTGATCCCCAGGCCGTTGTCCTCGCAGACCAGCAGCAGCGGCATCGGCAGGCCCTGAAAGGCGGTGCGGCAGGCGGCGTTGATAGCGCCGGCCGCCGTGGAGTGGCTCGCTGAGGCGTCCCCGAAGCTCGCCACCACGATGGCGTCCGCGGGCCAGGGGGACCGGACGTCCAGCTTGCCGGCCCGCCCGATCGAGAACGCGATCCCGACGGCTCGCGGCAGGTGCGAGGCGATCGTGGACGTCTGCGGGATGACGGCGAGGTCGTGGTTCCCGAACACCTTGTGGCGGCCGCCCGAGATCGGCTCATCACTGGCGGCCACCAGCCCGAGCAGGACGTCCCGCAGCGGCTCACTGCCCGGTACCTGCGCGGCACGGGCCAGGTAGAAGGCGCCGGAACGGTAGTGCAGCAGCGCCGGATCATCGCGACGCGAGACCGCCCCGACCGCCGCGTTGGCCTCGTGCCCCGCCGAGCCGATCGTGTAGAAGCCATGGCCATCCGCACGCAGGTACCGTGCCGCCAGGTCGAGGTGCCGGCTGCCGGCCTGAGCGTCGAACAACGCGATGGCCTGCTCACCGGTCAGCCTGGTCCCGGGCACGACAGGCGCCGTACGGTCCGCCGTCCCGTCTTCCCCGCCGCCCGGCAGGTCGCGCACAGCAGACACAAACCGCAGGTCCAGCTCTTCTTCCGGGGTGGTCTCAGGCACTCGCTGTCCCTGCCCGTCTCAGCCGGTGATTCAGTACCCAGACACCATTATCAGGCCGGCGCGCTCTGGACCGTGCCGGCGGCGATGGCGCGGACGAGCTGGGCGTGGTCTTGTTCGTTCTGGCCGGCGTACCGGCAGGCGAACCGGCTGATCTCCGGCGGCACGGCTACATCTGCAGCAGGGCAGTGCGCACTCTGGCCAGCATTCCGAGGTCGGCGACCGGTGGGCCGGGAGCACCTGAATGGGCGGCATGCCCGGCAGGGGCAGGGCGACATGGTAGCGGGTCAGGCGCGGCAGCATGTGGCCCGGTAGTCGCGGTGAGCTCTGGGTAGAACTGGTCGTCTTGCTGATCTAGGTCCGTCTTGCCCATCATCTGGCAGTTCCCTCAGCCTACAGAACGATCACATAACGAAGCGGTTCCGCTATGCTCTGTAACTGACACTATAACCGCTTCGCCTGCAATGTGTAAGCGGATAGGTACTCAACGTGCTCGACGTGCCCGGCGGCCGGGGCTGAGCGGTGCCGCGTCCTGCTCAGTCCGCCCAGATCGTCACTTTTGCGGCGCTTTGACCAGGGTTGACGCACTCACGAAGTCGCGGGAGGCTTTTACCAGGATAGGAAACAGAGCTGCTGGTGTCGGCTTGGGGGGAACATGACGCACGCCGTGGCGGTGATCGTTGGCATTGACGCGTACAAGCGGCAGCCCCTCACCAGCGCGGTTAACGATGCCAATGCGGCCAGAGATGCGCTTATCGGGTTGGGATCGCTCGCCGAACGCGACATCACGTTGCTGACCTCGAAGTCACGAAGGCCGACGCGTGACGCGATCCGTGACGCGCTGTACGAGGTTTACAAATCCGGCGATACGTACGATCGGCTGTATTTCTACTTTGCCGGACATGGCCTTCTTGCTCCGGTGGATGCCGCCCGGGGAGTGATGCATACCGCGATCATGCCCGCTAATGTGCGTGATCTTGAGGTCGACGCGGACAAGCTCATCGACGTAATCGAACTGGTCCAGTATTTTCAGTTCGCCGGGCCGGGGGAGCAGTTCTTCATAATCGACGCCTGCCGGGATCTCGTCTTCGACAAGGATCCGCCGAACCTGCCCAGGATCAGCTGGAGCGCGGAGCCGCAGGATGGTCGCCAGCGGGCACAGGCGATCCTGTGGGCCGTGCCGCCGAGGGGACGGGCCGTGGGCACCAAGGACGGCGCCGGAGTCATGTCCCGGCATCTGGTCCAGGCTCTGGGCGGCGCCCCCGCGGCTCTGGACTGGTCTGACGAGCTTCAGTCGCGCGTGGTGACGCCCGGTTCGGTTCATAGGTACGTACGGTCGATGGTCCTGAAAGAGCTGGTCGGCAAGCCGTTGTGGCTGCGGGATTACCGGACGCCGCAGCTGGATCCGGGCGGAGCCGAAGGGTGCGTACTTCGCCAGGTGGAAGATTCCGGGCAGCTTGATCTGACCGTTCAGATCAAGCCGACGGAGGCCGCCGTCGATACCGAAGTCTGGCTCACGCTGCGGGGGAACAGGCTTTACGAGCCGACATGGCCGCCGCATCTCAGCTCGGAGGCGGTGCGGGTTCCGCCGGATCGCTACCGCGTTCGAGCACAGTGCAGGTCTGCTGGAACGCTCGTCACTTCGGACCCGGAGATCATCGACGTACGGGAGCGATCTGACGTGGTTGTCCGCGTGGGGCCGCCGACCGGCGCCTGGCCCGATCGCCCGGTTGAGCCGGGACCTGGCAGAGCCCGCAGCTTGCCCGGTGAAACGGAGGTGCTCCGGGGCCCGCCTGACCAGCCGCTGCCCACCGCGGCGGAGGCCACCCTGGCGTTGACCGCTAAGGAGTGTCTCGCAGTCGCCGAGGTGCGGGGCCTGGATCCTCCGTACACCAGCCTGGTCGCCGGGAAGCTTCCCTGGCAGGGATCACTGCGGCCTGGCGCTTACCAGGTCCGCTTCCAGCTGGGCAACGAGGTCTTCAGCCAGGCCACTGTGGAACTCGAGCGCGGCCAGGCTACCGAGGTTGACGCGTCGGCGGCGGTCTCTCCGCTGGTCGAAGACATTATCGGCAGGCAGGGGCCGGGGGAGAGCATGGTCATCTCCGAGAGCATGGGACCGCTCCAGGCAAACATCCTGCCCACCTTGCTGGCCGTCATGGGGATCAAGCCGTTCGACCAATCTGGCGAGCTTTTCCACCAATTCACCGGCATCGTCGAACCCCGGCCTGCCGCGGAGTTCGATAACCGGCCGCTGTCACTGGTCATCGCGATCGAGGGCGCGACATGGCCGGTGGCAACACGGGATATCGCCGAGATGATCGCGGCGGATGTAGTGGACGGGACCGCCGAGCGGATACCGTTGCGAACAGTCCGCTCGCACGGCACCTCGGCGGGAGTAGTGCTGACCGGGCTGACAGCGGCGCCGACCCGCGCGTTTTCCGTCAGGCTCGCAACGCCCATTACCGGCCAGATCACGATTGCATCGGCGAGCCTGCCCGGCCGGGCGACAGTGGTAACGGCCGTCCTGCGCTCAGACGGCAGTTCCGAGATCCGTCAGCACATCTTGCGCCTCCCTGGTCGTATCTATCCCGAGCCGGTAGCGGATATCCCTTACAGCCGGCTGCTCCGAGAGCTTGAGCTGGGTCAGCAGCTCTATCAGGGCGGAGAATTGTACGGCCTGGGCGCAGACGATCGCAGCGCGCTCCTGAATGGCGTGCTGAACGCCAAGTGGACCGATCCGATCCTGGGATGCATGGCTTATTACGCCCTGACCGACGAGGCAGGACGCTCGGCACATCCGGAGCAGATGCTGCCGAGGCGGCGGCTGGTAGCCGGAAACCTTCTGCGTTACTTCCCCGAACTGCCCGACGTCCGTATCATCGCCGGGCTGGAGCGCATCCCATATGCTCCCTCCGCCGCTGCCACATCGCCGGAGACGGCGGAGATGCCTGTCCTGGCCCGGAGTGTACGGGAAGCGGCCCGGATAGACCGCCAATCATCGGCCGCCGCGGGGGACAATCGGTTCCGGTTGTGGCTTGCGCGCAGGCGCCATAGCTGGCGGGCGACCCCGTTGGAGCAGGCAGCGTCCCGGCTCGACCTGGATTCGCCGTTCAATGTGCAGATCCAGTATCTGCTCCCAGCCAGAAGCCCCGTGCTGGCCAAGCCCGCGCAGGTCACGCCCGGGCAAGCCGGCCCCGCACAAGCCGGCCCCGCACAAGCAGGGGCGGTCCTAGCGAACTAGCGAGGAACCATGGATGTCTTGAAAGTCTTCCGTGAGCGCGGGAAGCACCTCGCATGGCAGCGGCTCGACGATGACCAGGTTGTCGGACCCGCCTCGGGGACCGAGATCGGCGTCGACCAGGGCTACTTCATCATCCGTCTCAGCGAGGTTTACCTGGCTCGAAGCCGGACGTTGTGGCGGAAGTTCTACCCTGTCGTGCACGCCTGGGGCGCGACCGTGACGGGCCAGGAGCATGGCCTTGCCGCCCCGACCCAGCTGCAGCAGATAAGCGGCGCGGGACTCGATCGTGTGGTTACGGTGAACACGCGCCTGATCGGACCGACGCCGTACCGCGGCGGGGACGTTTCGCTCGTCGCCGGGCTGTACGCCGTCCCGGGCGACGACGCTGCTCAGGCACTCGTCGCCACCATAAGCGCCCTGACCACCCTGACCGGGTCGGCGATCCCGGCCGGCACTATCGCCAAGGTCGTCACCGACGGTGTGGACAAGCTGCTCGGACTTGACAAGACAACGCTGCGGCTTGGTATCTGTGACACCTTCTACCCGGGTAACCTGCTCCGGACCGGCTTCCATGTCGGATTGGGCGCCGACCTGGCCGAGGTCGATTTCTCCCGGCTGTGGCTCCGCGACGGCCACCTGATGAAAGGGCCGGATCCGTTCGCGGCCAAGCCTTACCAGGACCACGACTACGTCGTGGTCGAAGTGGAGCGGCGCGAGGTCCGGGAGGACTGGCCCGGCCTGCCGGGTATGGCCAAACTGCAAGAACAGCTCGAAGGAATCATGAAACTCGCCAAAGCCACTGTCGCGCAGAAGCGGGAGAAATTGGCCGCCGTGTGGCCTGAAGTCGTGCAAACTCTGACAAGTTCGCCGCACCTCACCACCGCCAACGCGTACTTCATCGCCGCCAACATCGCGGCCGATCTAAAAGAGCGGCTGAACGCCATGGAATTTGATAATCCGTTCGAGGCGAGATCCTGGTCCGGCGATACTCAGGATCCGGACCCGGCGAACATAGACCTAGCGGCCCTGCCTGACTACTACGAATTCAGTGAAATGAGCAACGTCAGTGAGGCAGACATGACAGCAGCTAACCTCTGGGCGTAACCTTCCACAACAAATCGGCTCCCCGCAGGTCTGTGGCCGAGCCGCGCCTGCGACGAGCCGCGCCTGCGACGAGCCGCGCCTGTTGACCGGGACGCGCGTGTGGCCGGAATGCCTCTGCGACGAGCCGCGCCTGCGACGAGCCGCGCCTGCGACGAGCCGCGCCTGCGACGA
>Ga0213881_10000507_pt1 | contig 24774 bp, 22 predicted proteins | sample BarmaccoBMER_R08_FD_160104 | JGI IMG/M metagenome (GOLD analysis project Ga0213881, IMG submission 160104) | Barbacenia macrantha exposed rock microbial communities from rupestrian grasslands, the National Park of Serra do Cipo, Brazil - ER_R08 ... | reverse complement strand
CCAAGGTTCGAATCCTTGACCCGCCACGCAGCAGCAACGGCCCCTGACCAGTACAGATGAGGTCAGGGGCTGATCTTTGTTGGTTCCGGTGTTGTCCGGTCGTGTCCGGCGATTTACGGGTGGCTGCGCCCTATACGCGCCCCAGCTCCACGCTCGGGGTGCAGGTTGATGATCACAAGATGTCGAAGATCACGCAATCTGTTCGGACAAGGTGGCGAGTGTGCGGATCACCGCATCCGCGCCGGCCGTCACGAATTCGACTGTTTTGCCGGGTTTGTTGGTGTAGCCAATGGACATGGTGTGGGCGGCGCGCGCTGCTTCGATGTCGGTCACGGAGTCGCCGATGAAGGTTGCGGTTGCTGTGGGGACATCGAGCGCGGTCAGGGCTGTGGTCAGCAGGTGTGGGTGGGGTTTAAGGAGTGCGGGGTCTGGGTGGGTGCGGGTGGAGACGTGGATGACGTGGGTCCGGGGGTCGTGCAGGTCGCAGTGGGCGTGGATGGTGATGGTGCTGTTGTTGCTGACGATGGCGAGTGGCCGGCCGGTGGCGGACCAGGGGCGGATGAGGTCGTGTGCTCCGGGGGTGGGTTCGGCGGTGGCGATGGCTTCGAGTTCGTGGGCGGTGAAGGCGGCGTTGACGTAGCGGGCTTCGGCGTCGCCCACGTTGGTGGCGTAGGTCAAGACCTGGAAGGGATCGTCGTTTTTCTCGATCTCGACGGGCGGGTCGCCGTAGCCGCCGTCGGCGAGGACCAGGCACAGTTGAGTGACCACGGTGTGGGCGGGCAGGCCGGCGAAGACGCTGCAGACGGGGCCGTCGAAGTCGAGTAGCAGGGCGGTGGTGCGGGTGAGGATGTCGCGCAGGGTTCCCGGGGTTACTACCCACAGGGGGACTGGTCAGCGCGATGATGATCATTGTGACGTTGGGTCAGGTGCCGAGGCAGGCGGGGTACGAGTCTGTCGCAGGCGTCTCGTAGGCTCCCGGCGTGGAAGCTGACGACCAACTGTTCGAGTCCCTACAGCCACTCCAAAGAGGCGAAGAGGCGTCCGGGGAGCAGGCAGCACCGCCTTCGCCTGCCGCAGAACCTGTCAAGAGCCGCCCACGCCCCACTCCCCACAGGTCGAAACTTGAAGAACTGCTCAACAATCGTAAGCTTCCACAGGAAGATCACGAAGCAGTTAGACGCGCGATCCGTCACTACAACGATTGGATCATGGCGATGAAGGTGCTCACAACACGTGGCGACGACAAAGTCAGAGATCTCGTCTGCTTATTGAATAACTATAAGCGAAAAATTGAGCTTGATCTGATCTGGGATAGTGAGTCAGATTTCCTCTTCCGTCAACGCGGGCAGTTAAAAATCGACAACTCAATTATTGAAGAGTTCCTGCCTTGGCTCGTCGACCCGGACATTATTCAGGGATTGTGCACGGTGGACATATTCGCCGGGCCTGCAGGCGCTTTTGCGGCCACATATTTCTCGACTACTTTAAGAGGGGCTACCGCTAACATTGGGCTGCGCGTGCGCACCAAAGACCAGGATTTTACGCTCAGTCGCCAGGCGTTCCTTAAGGCGTCGTTCGATCGAAGGTTTACTGCCGGTCAAGTTGACGAAACGGACGTATGGCTTGCCTACGTTGCGGCCGAGTGTAAGACGAATCTAGACAAAACCATGTTTCAAGAGGCCAGCGCAACCTCGCATGATCTAAAAATCGCCATGCCAGGCGCACGCTACTACGTCATCTGTGAATATCTAGACATGACGCCTATCAGTACGGCAGGGACCGACATCGACGAGGTGCTCATCCTTCGTGGGAAGCGCCTTGCCGCCAATATACGCAGCGCCTACTCCGTTGCATCCAACCGTCAGAAATCACGAGAGGAATACCTCGCCTTTCTGGAGAATAACCCGATCCGCGAGCATATTGTTATCCGGTTCATCAATCATCTACAAGTATTGTTTACCTGTGAGGATCCAGACATAAAAGACACTGTGAAGAAGGGTTACTTCTGAATATGACAATCGACGTAGCTCGCATTCTTCAACGGGTCCGAAGTCGCGAAGTCAATAGAGACTTCCTCCCTGCGCATCTTCTTGATGTGCGGGATCGCACTCGCACGAACGCACTTCCGTGGCGAGGACAGTTCACTCCGGGTCTTGCTGAGTTAATGTTGGACACCTACGATACTCATACTGGCCTCATATTCGACCCGTTCGTCGGTAGTGGAACGACACTCATCGAGGCGATTCGTCGGGGTAGAACTAGCGTGGGCGTGGAAGTTAACCCCGCGGCCGTCACGCTTGCGCGAATCTTTGAGCTTGCCTCCCTGTCAGTGCAGCAGAGAGCGGCACTGCTTCAGCAAGTCAGACGCTTGATTAATATGGAGTTCGCAACATTCACAGATGGATTTTTCGCCGACGCACATGTGGATGACAGACCGGCGCACCAGAAGATTCTAGATCTAATTAGCACAACCTCACCCTCTGTTGCCACGTTATTCCACCCAGCCGTGCTGTTGAGCATGGGCGACGCTAAGGAGACCGATAGTTATCGGATCTTGAAAGCGTGGGATAATATTGAAAGATTGGTGAGCCAGATGCCGCGCGGCATCGTCAACTGTGACGTCCTGTTGGGCGATGCCCGGGCAACGCCATTAGCGGATGACGTCGTGGGCACAGTGTTGACATCACCACCGTACATAAACGTTTTCAACTACCATCAAAACTACCGTCCTGCCATTGAGTTGCTTGGCTGGGAGGTCTTGCCGGCCGCTCGTGGAGAGATTGGATCCAATAGGAAGCATCGAGGAAACCGGTTCCTCACTGTCATTCAATACGTCCAAGACATGACCCTGGCTGTAAGTGAGATGCTGCGTGTTTGTCGCGACGGGGCAAATGTAGTCCTCGTTGTAGGTCGTGAGTCACGTGTCCGTGGTGTAGCGTTCGCCAATGGTGAAATATTGAGTGTCATAGCTGAATCCCTTCCAGGGCTTAGTTTCGTGAGATGGCAAGAACGCCAGTTCACCAATCGTTTTGGATTGCGCATCTTCGAGGAAGTTCTCACTTTCAACGTAAGCAAATCCCCGCCGCATGCGGGACCAGTTGCCAACCCTGAGAAGTTTGGGAGAGAACTCGGCACAATCCTCCTTGAAGAGGCGTTAGCGGAAGCTGATGCCGAAGACGTTGCGAAAGATTTGCGTTCTGCGATATCGGGCGCATCCACCGTGATGCCGTCCCCGCAGGTTCACCTGAGCAAGCGCGGATACAAGCCCATCAACGAGGTGTCAGGCAGGAACTATATACTGGAGTATCAGGGCGCCGCCGGGGATTAAGGCCGGGGGTAAGTGAGCCATCACCCGTACCGCTCGTTCCCTCATGCGATCACAAATATCGTTCCGCGAACCGTCACTCCTCATGCAGTCGGGCAGGACGTCATCAATGTGCTGCGCAGAGAGGTGGATAGGTCGGGAGCCAACCTGGATTCGCTGACCGATTTTGAATGATCATTTTTGAGATTTGTCGGTGTTGTGGATCACGGTGTCTGGTTGGGTGCGAGTTGATACCACTGGTTTGTCCAGCTTTTCCACTGTGGTTACTCCGGTCGGGCCTGATGGGACGGGTGTTTGTGATGGTCAGGCTGTGTGTGGTGGGGCGTGGGTGGCGGTGAACAAGCCGCCGAAGGCATCTCGATGCGGCCAGTGGAGCGGTCAAATCAGCCGACCGCCGGAGTGGGACCGGTTGGTTGAACCCCTCGAGACACATGATTGTCATGGACGTGTCATCGAGACGCTGCGAGTCGAGGTGGCGGGCACGCTGCAGCGGCGCATCGGCCAGCGGGTATCAGCAACTCCTCACCGAGCGTGAGTGATCACGCTGGACACGGTGTCCCCAGTCTTGTCCACAATGTGTGCAAGTCTTATCCACACTGTGCACACCCAGCGGCAGGTACGTTCCGGTAACGAGCCTGGAGCCGGTTTATTAGCGCTGCGCCGGTGGGACAGGTGCTCGCGCCACCGTAGTGCCCCCACTACCCTTGCTTACGGCGAGCTTTGGGACCGCCCCGGAACCGAGGCCAGCCGGAGGCGTCGTCTTTGTCACAGGCACGTTTGGACATCGGCGGTCGGGGAACTTTCACTGCTCCGGCAGGAGCGGCGTGCGATGGGAAGTGGTGGCGTGGTGCGCAGCGTCCAGGCCCACCGGTGTGGCGTGTCCTTGGCGCATCAGGCGTTGTTGTACAGGTCGCAGGAGGAGTTTCTGACGGGGACCGTCCCCTTCATTCGGGATGGCCTGGAGTGCGGCGACCCGATCCAGATCGCGACCACGGACCGTAATGCTGAGTGGCTGCGGGTGGTGCTGGGCGCGGATGTGCGGCGGATGATGTTTGGCGATTGCAGCCAGTGGTACGGGCATCCAGTGCGGGCGCTGGTGGCCCTGTGCCGCACCGTGCAGGCAGCAAGCCGAGACGGACACCGACTGCGGATCATCGGAGAACCGTTATGGACGGCCCGCACCGCGCAGGAGACAAGGGAGTGGGCTCGGCATGATTCGCTGATCAACGCCGCACTTGCTGTGGCCAACGTCGCGCTCCTGTGCCTCTACGACACCGGCGTTGTTGATTCCGAGGCTCTGGCCAACGTGGCCCGGACCCACCCCGAGTTGGTCGTTGACGGCAGTCCCCGACCCAGCCCGGGCTACACCGACCCGTCGGTGTTCAACGCTGAATGCAACAGGTCCCCTCTGCCTGAGCTGCCGCCCCCGATCCTGTGGCTGAGGTTCCGTCAACTGGATCAGCTGGCCACTTTACGTGTGTTCGTGACTTCCCACGCCAGCCACGCCGGAGTCGCTCCCGAGTCCGTCGAGCAATTTGTGCAGGCGGTCGACGAGGTCGCGACCAACGCTATCGAGCATGGTGGTGGATCAGCTGTGCTACAACTTTGGATCGACCCGAACACCATGGTGTGCGAGATCAGCGACACCGGGACCGGACTGCGTGATCCCTTGGCCGGGCAGCTGCCTCCCGACCACTTCGCTGCGGGTGGACACGGACTGTGGTTAGCCCGACAGCTCAGCGACCTTCTCGAACTGCACAGCGATCCGGCGGGCACCACCGTACGGTTGTATCTGTCTCTGCCTTGACAACGCAGACGGCGCCGCCCGCCACCGCCGAGAGCCGCACCGCTCACAGGAGGTTGTTCAGAGCCTCTGGCACGCTAACGGCGACGGTGAAGTACTCCCGCAGTCCGGTGGTCTCCAGTGTCCGGTTGGCGGCCGGGGAGTTGCACACCAACCGCAGGTGGCGGTCTTGCTCGGTAGCGAGTTCATTCGCCTCGAACAGCGTGCGCAGGCCGGCAGACGCCAGCAACCGCACACCGTCAAGGTTCACCACCACAACCCGCGCAACGGCCAGCTGCGTGGCCAGACAGTCGGCCATTCTCGGCGCGGTCAGCGCGTCCACCTCACCGGTCACGGTGATGATGCGTACATCGGGACCGTGCTCGGCCACCTGTAGAGCCAGGATATCTGCCGGAAATGCGCTGTTCACACTTGTACGATATAGCGCCCCGCGCAGACAGACACCTCGGTCCGGGCCATTTCGATCGTGACGCGGGAGCCTGCGTGCCATCCCGTCGACGTGGCCTAGCCCGACGGGATGGCACGCAGACCCACCAGTGGTCGCGCCGGTTGCTCTGGTTGGGCGATCCCGGAGAGCTGCCAGGGTGCGGGCGGCGGGCGCCCGCGGTCTGGTTCGGCTGGAACGTGTGGGCAGCGGTCGCAACAGTCAGCTGGTGTCATGTTGCGGGCCAGTATTGTGCCTGCGTGGTCGACGAGTCACAGGATGAGCCTCTCGCTGAGCAGCTCTTACGCATCATGGTGCGGCACGAGGCCGACGCGATCGTGGTGATCGTGGAGGGCGATGTGGACATGCTCACCGTCGGGCGGCTTCGAGCGGCGGTCGATGAGGCGTTGCGGGATGCCGTGGGGCGCCCGGTGGTCGTCGACTTGACTGCGGTGACTTATCTGGGGTCACACGGCTTGGCGGCGTTAGCTGAGGCCGCGTCGAAGGCGGAGTGGCGCCGGGAGCCGTTGCGGGTGGTGGTGGACGAGACGCGTGCGGTGATCCGCCCGTTGCAGGTAAGTGGGCTGGATGAGGTACTGACGCTGTATTACTCGGTCGGGGACGCGTTGCCTCAGTGAGCGGGCTGGGATCGCATAGGGCATCCTTTATGCCATGCCACCGGCACCATCCGACCACCGTCAGCCATCTCCCCGGGCAGACCGGGAGACAGCTGGGCAGGACGAACCGCAGATGCGGTTATCGGTGGTGTTCCAGCTGGTGCTGGCGGCGGAGCCAGCGGCGCTGTCGTTAATCCGAGACCGGCTTCGCCAGTGGCTGAGGACGCATCATTGGCCTGATGCGGAGCTTGAGGACCTGGTGCTGGCTGTGAGTGAAGCCGCGTCGAATGTCGTGGACCATGCCTACCCGCCCGGCGTGCCGGGGAACATTGAGATCGATGGCCGCGTCATTGTCGTACCGGGTGGTGCCCGGGTGGTCGAGCTGACCGTTCGTGATCGCGGTCGCTGGCGGCCAATTCCCGACCGACCGCAAAATCGTCGGCGTGGCATTCCCTTGATGAGGGCGACAGTAGCCGAGCTTGTCATTGACGGCACGGAGCGGGGCACCAGTGTGAGGATGCGGGGACCGTCCGTCGGTCGGTAGAAAAAAACTGAACCATTCCGAACGTTCACGAATCTCGTCGGGATACTCCTGGGAGCGGCACGGCTCCATCCTCTTAGGTCAGAATCCTCTTAGGTCAGAATCCTCTTGAAGGTCAGAGCCGCCACTAAACCCGGGGCGGTTCACTGTTGACAGTGGTCGGGCTGTGGGCGGTGCCGGGCGTCGGAGCCGCTGCCGCGCTGCGGCTGCGCTTTTCGCGCGTGGATTGTCGGCGGAAGGGCTGCCCGCGGCCCCCACACCGCTGCGGTCTCGCGGTCGTAGCCTGCCAGCTGACCCACCGGGTATGTCTGCCCCCCCAGGCGTGTCCCCGTTGCGGGTTCGACTCGCGGCGCGGCGTTCTCCGTCACCAGCGCCGCGACCGCCGCGGGCCGGTTCGCGGCGAGACCGGCGCCTGTCCCTGGTGGTCGGTCGAACGCCGTCGACACACGCGCAGCGCCGGAGGGGAGGCAGCGTTCCCCCGGGCGACCGACCCGTTGCGGGTCAGCCCTGGTGGCCGGGACATCGGCGTTGATTCGCTCGCCACGGAGCTGGTCATAGATCGGGGTCTCGCTCACGGGTGACACCGTAGGGGCGCGGCTGCGGGGGCGGCATGCACATGGTGTGTACAGGTGGAGGCCCGCTGTGGATAGGGTGCAAGCGAGGGGAATCCGTCGAACCGCCAGACCCGTCCGTGTCAGCTATCCGTGGCGGGGAAGCCGACAATCGGCCTCCGTCTCTCTTTATGTAATCGCACGGGTTGGCGAGTTCACTCCGCCGGAGTAACGTCTTCACGAATGGGTCATCTTGGCCGATCTCACCGAGACAGGAGCTAGAACCTCGGGGCGGCCCCGATGAGGCACGCCCCACCGACCAGCAAGGCGTCCTCACTAAGATCATCACTTTGATCGCCCCGCGACACCGGCCGCTCGCCCCCTCCGATCTCAGTTACTGAAAGCATGTCCTCAGTTAATGTCGGTGCGCCTTATCGAGGGGGTTCTGGCCACCGGACCGGCATAGCGTCGCGGCTACTTGTGGCAACTGTCAGGTCGGGGCCGGATGGTCGGGCTGGATGGTTCGGGGCTGGATGTGAAGGGGCACTGGCTGATGAGCAGTTCTGGGATCAAACGTCGGCGGCGGATCATGATGGGAGTTGCGCTGGCCGCCACCCTCGCGCTGAGCGGCACCGCGCTGGCCGTGGGATTCCCACACGCCGGACCCGGAGATGACGGTACTGGAGTGACCCCGATCGGCTACATCGTCACCCCGGCCGGGAAACAGACCAATCTCGGTGATCTCCCACTGGGTGCCGTGAGCTCGCCGGACGGCCGCTGGCTGGTGGTCAGCAACGACGGGCAAGGCACGCAGTCCCTGCAGGTCATCGACACTACAACCAGCAAGGTGACCCAGACGCTGTCCTACCCGGCCCCCCAGGCGCTGTTCGTCGGCCTGGCCTTCGCCCCCGACGGCAAGATGCTGTACGCCAGCGGCGGCGGCAACAACCTCATCCGCCGCTACACGGCGGCCGGTGGCACGCTCACCGAAGGAACGCCAATCCCGCTGCCGACCACCACCCCGGCCGGAGCGAAAATCAACCCGTTGCCGGCAGGTATCGCGCTCACCCCAGACGGGCTCCGGCTGCTGATTGCCGACCAGCAGGCCGACGCGTTGTCAGTCGTCGACGTGGCGACCGGCACGGTGCACACCGCCGCCGCCGGGCACCATCCCTACGCAGTGCTGGCTTCGGCCGACGGGCACCGTGCCTACGTCACCAACCAGGGCGGCAACACCGTCTCGGTGTTTGACCTCACCGGCCCCGAGCCAGCCCAGCAGAAGACGATCACCGTTGGCACGCACCCCAACAAGGCGGTGGCCTCAGCCGACGGGCGCACTCTCTACGTGGCGAATGGCGACTCCGACGAGATCAGTGTGATCGACGCCGCCACGGTGGCGGTGACCCGTACCATCAGCCTCGCCCCGTATCAGGGTGCGCAGGTCGGCAGCAATCCCGATGCGCTGACGTTGTCGCGGGACGGGCGCACGCTCTACGTCGCCAACGCAGGCAATAACGATGTCGCCGTCATTGATCTGGACGCGGGACGCGTCACCGGCCTCATCCCGACCGCCTGGTATCCCACCGCGCTGGTCACAGGTGACCGGGCGCTGTTCATCACCAACGGCAAGGGCCTGGGCGCTGGTCCCAACAACGGGCCAGGTCACCCCAACCCGTACGACCCCAAGACTCCCACGCCCAACCAATACGCCGGCTCCATGATGGTCGGCACCTTGTCCACCGTGCAGATCCCGGTCGAAAACGGTCAGCTCAAGAAATGGACCGAGCAGGTCGCCCGCAATGACGGGTTCGACTCCCGTGGCGACGTCCGCGTCGAGGGTCACACGTCGACCATCGTGCCGCGCAATGCCGGAGAGCGCAGCCCGATCCAGCACGTGATCTACGTGGTCAAGGAGAATCGGACCTACGACCAGGTGTTTGGCAGCCTGGGCAAGGGCAACGGCGATCCCACGCTGAACCTGTTCGGTCCGGAGTCCGCGCCCAACGCCCGCACGCTGGAGCGCGGGTACGCCACCCTGGACAACTTCTACGCTGATGCCGAGGTCAGCGCCCAGGGCTGGAACTGGACCGTCGCGGCCAACTCCAACCCCTACTCCGAGCAGGTATGGCCGGGCAATTACTCTGCTCGGGGCGCTCCCTACCCATCGGAGAGCGGCGACCCGGCGATCGCTCCGAATCGCGATCCGGCCCAGGCCTACATCTGGGACCGGCTGGCTGCGGCCAAGATCTCCTTCCGTAACTACGGCTTCTATGTCACTACCCAACCCGACGGCAGTTCCCAGGCCACTGATCCGGTGCTCGACGCCAACACTGACCATTCCTTCCGTGGCTTCGACCTGTCCTGCCCGGACAGTCCGAATAGCTTCACCCCACGCAGCGCGAACTGCGGCTTGCCCCGGTTCACTGAGTGGAAGAAGGAATTCGACAGTTACGTCACGGGCAACAACCTGCCTACCGTCGAACTGCTCCGCCTGCCCAACGACCACAACGCGGGCACCAAGCTTGGCGCCCCCACCCCGCGGGCCTACGTCGCGGACAACGATTGGGCGCTCGGCCAGGTGGTGGACGCCGTTTCGCACTCGAAGTACTGGGCCAACACCGCCATCTTCGTCACCGAGGACGACGCCCAGGACGGGCCCGACCACGTCGATGCGCACCGGACCGTGGCCGAGGTGATCAGCCCCTACACCAGGACCGGGCAGGTTGATTCCTCCTTCTACAGCACCGCCTCAATGCTGCGGACCATGGAGCTCATCGTGGGCCTGCGCCCGCTGACCCAGTTCGACGCTTACGCCACCCCCATGCTCGCCGTCTTCACCACCAGGCCCGATCTCACCCCTTATACCGCGACGAAGCCGACCCAGGATCTGCAGGAGGTCAACCCGGTCAACGCCCCGTTCTCGGCTCAGTCGCAGCTCCAGGATCTGACTAGGGAAGACCAGATCAACATGCAGCAGTTCAACCAAGCGATCTGGGCCAGCGTGAAGGGTGTCGACATTCCTATGCCCGCTCCCCAGCACACCGTGTTCCCCGCCCCGGCGGTCGAACACGCCGCGACGACGCCGGCCCCAACCACAGACGGCGACGATCACTAACTAACCCTTAACGAGAAACTGGCCGAAGCAAGGTTGGCCAGAACTGTGTAACACCCCGAACCTAAACGGATGCGAGCGCTAGTCGGATCTTGTCAGCGTACAGCTCGGCTGGGTGCTCAGAATTATACGGGTGGCGGGGTCCCAACCAGAACCGCAACCCGTCTTTCTTCCGCCGCGGTATTACGTGCAAATGGAGGTGGGGGACGGACTGGCTCACAACATTGTTGATGAGGATCATTGACCCATTCGCTTCGAGGCCAGCTTCAACCGCCCGCTCAAGCCGTTGTGCTTCCATGAAGAACTCTTGCACCCGGTCCGTCGGCAAATCACTCATCAGAAGAACATGGATCTTCGGGATGAGCAGTACGTGCCCATGGAATAGCGGCCGATGATCCAAGAATGACATGAGTCGATCGTTCGTGAATCAGTGTCACTTTCTCCTCGCCCCGCAGCACAGCGCAGAATCCGCATTTGGTGTCGCTGGTGGGTCATTCAGTGACCGCCTCAGCGTCACCACGATCGAATAGGCTAGCCAGAGCGATGACTCCCGCCGCGTCCGGGTGCTTCGAGCACGTCACGGGGATCACCACCTGGTCGTTCGCCCGCGCCAAACACGTCGGACAGACCTGCTCGGGCTCGGCTCGGGAGGGCTCATGCCAGGGATTCCAACATGACACAGGGCCGGCAGTAGCGAGTCGGCCCGGCGGCCCGGACTCGCCGAGGCGAGTCCGGCGCCCACCCAACGCCTCGTAGCCCGGTCGCTCAGGTCGCGGACGGTCAACTCAGACGACAGGACGTGTCGGCCGCGTTGCTCCGGGCGGACCGGGGAGCGCATGGACTGTCTTCGACACGCAGCCGCCCAGAGTGATCACTCCAGGCGCAGGTCAGCGCTCCGCGCGGGCACCGGTGGCGGGGTCGAGGATGAGTGTGCCGGCGTGGTGGTGGAAGTTGAACATCGGGATAAGTGGCCCGGCGAGGGCGTCGAAGGAGCCGCCGCCGATGCGCTGGCCGGACAGCCAGTTGTCCTCGATGAAGCGCAGGATTGAGCTCTGGTCGGTGACCGTATGGTCGACGAAGTTCTGCTTTGCGAACGGGGAGATCACCAACAGCGGTAGCCGTGGCCCGTAACCGCAGCGGTCGGCGAAGCCCGCGAGCGGCGTCGCGGTCGACCCGCAGATCCCCGGTGCGGTCAGCGCGTCCTGCGGTGACTGGCTGGGGTTGATGATCGGGCTGGGCTGGTGGTCGTACCAACCGTCGGAGTCGTCGTAGGCGATGACGACGGCCGTGGAGCGCCAGTCCTTCGACCGCTGCAGCGCGTTGAGGGTGTTGACGAGGAAGTGCTGCTCATCGAGCGGGTCGGAGTAGCCGGCGTGGCCGTCTTGGTATTCGGCGGCCTTGAGGAACGACACCGCGGGGAGGTTGCCGGCCTGCAGCGCGGTGGTGAAGTCAGTCAGGTCGTACTGGTGGTTGGCCGCGTCGGTGTGCCCGATGGCGGCGGCGGAGGACGGCGGCAGGTGGTGCGGATTGGCCGTCGAGGCGTAGTACTGGAACGGTTCGTGATGCGCGCTGTAGTCACCGACCGAGGCGCCCCCGACGTTGGTGTGGGAGCTCCCGCAGACCGCCTTCGCGCCGGTGGACGGATTCGCCGGTGTGGTGGGCCGGAAGCCGCCCTGGAAGAAGCCCCAGGTGGTGCCCTTGGCGTTGAGCAGGTCACCGACGTTGGGTCCGCTGGTGGCCACTGTCGTGCCGGCCGAGCAGTCGTCGAAGGTCGGGTTCGGATCTCCGATCACGGTGCCGCTGACCACCTCAGAGTCCACTGAGCCCGGCGTCGCGCCGTGGGTCTGCCCGGAGATCAGGTTGAGCGCTCCGGGGGTGGAGGGGCCGAACACCGTGTCGTAGCTGTTGTCGCTGAGGGCGAAGTGCTGGGCGTAGTTCCACAGCGCGGTGACGGTGTTGCCATCGTAGTAGTCCATGACCAGGCCCGGTTTGCCGATGTCGGGTGCGGCGCAGGACACGGTCTGGGTGTTCTCGACGAAGCGGTCCATCTTGCCGCCGTCGAACGCTTTCTGCTCCGGCGTGTAGTCGTGGTTCTGGTCGCAGGTCAGCGGCTCGGATCGGTCCAGCCGCATCGGGTTGGCGGCGTTGGGGTTGTGGGTCAGCAGCGCCGGTGTCAGCCCGTTGACTGCGGGGGTGTGCGGCGCGGCGTGGAACGCCGGCTCGCCCTCGGGATTGGTGGCGCGGGGGTAGGTGGCGAAGTAGTGGTCGAAGGACACGTTCTCCTGGAAGATCACCACAAGGTGCTGGATCGGCGTGGCAGTGGTCTGCTCGTCGTGGTCCTTCGCACTCGCTGCGGCCGGAAACGTCGAGGCCAGGGTGGCAGCGACGGCCGCCGCTGCGGCGATGATGTCGAGCCGGGTCCTGCGTCTAGTCACGTCGTGTCCTCTCGATCGGGTGGTCAGCAGTGTTGGGGCCACCCGCATGAGACGGGTCGGACATGACTGATCACGGACCGACACCTGAACGGAAGGCCAACGGCGGACATGCACCCGCAGGCTCTCGCCGCGTTCATCCCTGCTTCACCTCCGCGTGCGCTGCGAGCCGCCTTCAACCATTACCCATTCGGGTGATGCCGGCACCCCGGCCGGTCACTTTCCGGAGGCTCACTGTCATGCGCTTACCGCGCCGCACCACCGTCCTCGCTGCCGCCATTCTCAGCGGCGCCCTGATCGCGCCCGCTGCGGCCGCCGCCGACCCCTCGCAGCAGGACGGCAGTCACCACGTGTTGCTGCTGTCGGTGGACGGGCTGCACCAGGCCGACCTGACCTGGTACGTCGCGCACCATCCGACGTCGGCGCTGGCCGCGCTCGTGCACCGGGGCATGGACTTCATCCACGCGAGCACCCCGGTGCCGTCCGACTCCTTCCCGGGCATGGTCGCCCAGGCGACCGGCGGCAACCCCGACACCACCGGCGTGTACTACGACTCGAGCTTCAACCACGCGCTGCTGCCGGCGGGCACGACGAGCTGCCCGGCGGGGGCACCCACCGGCGCCGATGTGGAGTACGCCGAGAACCTGGACCTCAACCCGAACTCCCTCGATGCTGGCCAGGGGTTGGCGGGGCTGCCCGGCAGCATCCTGGCGCTCACCGGCGACCCGAAGACCCTGATCGACCCAGCGAAGCTGCCCGTCGACCCGAAGACCTGCAAGCCGGTCTTCCCACACCAGTACCTCAAGGTGAATACGATCTTCGAGGTGGCCCGGGCGCACAACCTGCGCACCGCATGGTCGGACAAGCACCCGGCTTACGAAATCCTCGATGGACCGTCCGGCGCGGGCGTGCAGGACCTGTTCACTCCCGAGATCAACAGTCAGGCGGACGGCCTGCCGGCCGGCCAGGACTGGACCGCGGACAACGCCAAGACCCAGGAGTACGACGGCTTCAAGGCCCAGGCGATCCGCAACGAGATCGACGGCTTCAACCACGGCCGCACCACCCACGTCGGCGTACCGGCCATCTTCGGGATGAACTTCCAGTCGGTGTCCACGGCGCAGAAGCTGCCCACCTCGGGCGGTAAACCCGGCGGCTACCTGGCCGACGGCGTGACGCCCGGCCCCGTGCTCGCCGACGCGCTCGACTTCGTCGACTCCCAGGTGAGATCGTTCGTCAACGAGATCCACGCCCAGGGTCTCGATGAGAACACCACGATCATTCTGTCCGCCAAGCACGGGCAGTCGCCGACCGACCCAGCGGCGCTCACCCGTATCCCGGACGGCCCGCTGCTCGCCGGCCTCAACGCCGCCTGGAAAAACGCTCATCCGGGCGCTGGTGACCTCGTCGCGCATTCCACCGACGATGACGCCCTGCTGCTGTGGTTGACCGACCGCTCCCAGGCGGCCACCGAATTCGCCAAGGCCTTCCTGCTCGCCCAGTCCGGTCAGGGCAACGACATCACCGGTGCCCCCAAGCCATTCACCGCCTCCGGGCTGGCGACAGTGTTCGCCGGCAGCGCCGCGGCGAAGTTCTTCGGTGTTCCCGCCGGCGACCCCCGGGTGCCCGACCTGTTCGGCATCGTCCAGCACGGCGTCGTCTACACCGGCGGCGAGGGCAAAATCGCTGAGCACGGCGGCGCCGACCCGCAGGACCGCAACGTGCCGATCGTCCTCGCTGGCGCTGGCGTGGACGACGCGCAGACCCTCCGCGAGCCGGTCGAGACCACCCAGATTGCGCCGACGATCCTGCGCCTGCTGGGGTTGAACCCCGGCGAGCTGAAGGCCGTCCAGCGCGAGCACACCCGAGCCCTGCTGGACGGAGCGCGTGCTGGTTCATAGGGAAGCGGTGAAACGGCCACCACGGTCGCCGTTCGGCGCGTCGAGCCATACCTGGTGCTGGTCGGGAGTGACGGTGAGTCCGACCGTTCCCAGCCGGGTTCGCCCAGCTCAATCCAGTGCTGATGGGTGGTTTCCAGCAGATCCCACAGTCGGCGGGGGCCGCCCTGGACGGTGCGGTAACAACCGTCCTGTGGGGTGTGGGCCACCAGCGCCCACGACCCGTCCGGCGTGCTGATCTTGGTGGCGAGGTCGTCGTTGTGCAGGTGGGTCTGCCGGGCGTACAGGCCGGGCAGGACAGTCTGCACGACGAAACCCCAGGGGCCTGACCGGCCGATCGGATGCAGGGGGTGCGGCGAGAGCCACGACAGTGTCTCGACACCGTCCTCGGCCAGCGTGGGCGTGGGGGGTGGTGCGCAGGGCCGGTCGGGGTCGTCGCGCAGCGGCATGAACCCGGCGAATCCGGGCTGGAACCCTCCCACGGCCGTGCCGTCATCGGTGATCCTCAGCCGCGCCAGCGTCCCGGACATGAGCGGGCCCGAGAGATTGACCAGGATGATCCCTTGGGGTCTGGTTTGCCGCACAGGCGTAGGGGACTCGCGGTACGCCGCAGGTGGCAATGATCCGGTCGAAGGGGGCGCGCTCGGGGACGCCTCGCTCACCGTTATGCGCGCGCAGGTACGGGTGGAAACCGTGCACGGCGAGCCGGCGCCGGGCCGCGTCCACCAATGCTGGCTCGATGTCCACGCTGGTGACGTTCCCCTCGCCCACCCGACCGGCCAACAGCGCGGCGTTGTAGCCGGTGCCGATCTCCAGCACCTGGTGGTCGTCCTGCACGTCGAGGGTGTCCAGCATCGAGACCATCAGCCCGGGCAAGGTCGAGGAGCTGGTGATCACCTGGACGGTGCCGCCGCCGAGCTCCTCGGGTACCGGCTGGTTCCTCAGCGCGGTGATCAAGGTCTCGTTGCGGTAGACCCCATCGAGCCATTCGGCTCGATCATCGGGCTGGGCACCGTCGATCACGCGCCAGGGCGCTCTCCAGTCCTGCGGGTCGTCCTGGACATAGAACCGCGGGACGAACGTGTGTCGCCAGGTGCGGGCGAATACCTCCCGCCACACCTCGCTGCGAAGATCACCAGATGTGTGCAGTTCATCGGCTAGGGCCGCTAGCCGATCCTGGATATCCTTCTCATCGATCACACCACGAGCGGATTTCACAACTATTTCGTCCTCTTGAGCAGGTGTCTTGTGATGGCATCCGCGATGGGCAGACCGGTGTTTTCTTCGATCCAGCCCCATTGGCCTTCCGGGTTACATTCCAGGGCAACCCATTCGTGATCCGGAGTGACCGCGAAGTCAAACGCGCCAAACGCTAGGCCGGTACCTGTCAGGTACGCCGTGACCGCTGAGCGGATCTCTGCTGGGGTATCGATAACCTCGTACTCCCGGGATGGTTACACCACTGTAAAGGCAGGCTCATCAGCACACCTCCGAGGCCATAACGTGCCTCGTGGCCGGCGTGCCGTCGCTCAGCAGGAGTCAAATTTGAGGAAAACTGAAAAGGTTGTGGTCTGCGCACATAGACTGACATGAGATCGTTGAGGTTGATGTGGCCAGCTGAGCGTGACGTCAATGTGCCACGCCAACCGCTGTCTGCTAACTCGACGCCGAGCTGCAGCTCCTGCGGAAAGTCCCCGGTGTCGATTCGGCGGGGGCGTCCACCCCGCTTGGCAATAGCTTCCTCGACACGATTCGCCGACACGTCATCTCGACGGGTAACAATCAGCACCGCCGGGGATGGAGAGCGCATCAGGAATCAGGGCTCGTAGTCCGGCAGGCTGAAATCTTCTTTGCCCTGGGCTTGGCCGTCTGAGTTCGTCGTCTCCTGGGGAGTCGCGCCCGTTTTCTCGTGCTTGCCCGCCCTGATCGGCTCCAAGAAACGCAAGAGGAATGGCCGATCGCCTACCGGCGACAGACCCCCACCGTCCACCTGTCGAGCGCTCATCGGCCCGACAGCGACTCGACCACTTGAAGCGAGCAGCGGGCCGGCGTCCTCAGCGGTCACCGAGAACATTATTGGGCTAGCACGATTCACTTCTGTCTCCCCTGACGTGGGCACATATGCGGCCGTGGGCCTGTCTTGGACTCGATTCACAACGGCCCTCTTTTCACTACGGAGCGTAACACTGTGGGCACCTGGGTGTCAGCCGGTGGAAGCAATTGAGCTAGCCAGGCGGTCGGCAACGACTCTTGCTCAGGTTCGGGGAGGGGCACGCCGCGTAGTCTTGCGTCACCTCCTCGCCGAGGTGTTAGGCCCCGGGGTCGCTCCCCGCGGCGTCGGTGAGGAGCCCGCCGACGAGAGGGCTCTGGTGGACGCTGACGACGCGCGCACGATCGGCTGGCGGCTGCGGCAGGTCCGCCGCTCCCGGGACAAGTCGCTGCGGGTGGTTGCTGGACTGGCTGGGATGTCGAAATCTCACCTGTCCGAGATCGAGCGGGGCGACTGTGCTCTGGACAGCCTCTCGGAGATCCTGGCGCTGGCCGAAGTATTGCAGATTGCCCCGTCTGAACTGATCAGGCTGCCGGTGCCCGCACCGGGCAACGGGGCCACCGATGCCGCTATCAACGCAGTGCGGCTGGCGTTGCTGGCCGTCAGCCGGGACCGGCCCGGCGGGCAGGTTCTCTCGGTGGAGGCGCTGCGAGGCAGGGTCGCCTCAGCCCTGGATGCCTACTGGCGCTGCGACCCTGATTACGGGGGGATCGGTGCCGCACTATCCGGGTTGATCCGCGATCTGCACATGTCGATCGCGGTCGGTCGGGACGCGGCCGAGCTGCTTGACCTGGCGGTGTTACTGCACTCCCATGCCACCATCGGATGGTTACGCAGGGTGGGTGCGGCGGTTGATCTGCGTGCACAAGCCGCTGAGTTAGCCAGACGCACAGCCCAGGAGCGCGATACGCCGGACGCACGGGGTCTTGCTGTGTGGGGTGGTCTGTACGTGCTCGTCATGACGGGAGCGGCCGAACTTGCGTGGGCCGAGCTGGACTCGGTGACCGTGCCCACCAACAGCCCGGAGTCCATGCAAGTGGCGGGCGAGCTCGCGCTGTGTCGCTCGTTCCTGGCAGCCGTGGACTCCCGACCCGGCGATGTGGGCGCACCGTTGGAACTGGCCACCGAGCTAGCTCAGCGCACGGGCGAAGTCAACGCTTACGGACTGGGTTTCGGCCCGCAGGAAATCGGGCAGTGGCGAGCTCGCGCGGCGCTGGAGATCCAGGATTACGAGCAGGCGGTCCGCGTCGCTGAGGGGCTGCGACCGGAGACCCACCCACTGCGCACGCGCCAAGCGGACTACTGGATCACCTACGGTCGGGCGCTGGCGCGGCTGCGAGGTCGCCGCGACGATGCGGTGATGGCGTTGCGCCGTGCTGAGCTGATCCTGCCGCACTACGTGCAGCGGGACCCGATTGTCCGCGATGTGCTGGCCGAGCTGCTGGTGCATGGCCGGCGGGACGCGGGGGGTCGGGAGCTGCGCGGGATGGCCTATCGGGCGGGTTTGCCCGTGTAGCACACGTCTGGGTGCCGTTCGTACTGGCGGACGTCGTGAGCTTAATCGGATTCATGCTCGTTAACCGTGACCAATGACGTACCCGCGCAACCGAGCAGCGACCGCCGCAGCACGGTGGCGCTTCATGCGACCTGCATGCTTCACCAGGGCCCGGCGGGCTTTGCCAACCTGGTGGTGCGCAAGCTCAACGGTGTGATCGAGTTTGATCCGCATGTCACCGGTTCCTGCGTGATCCGGCTGGATGAGGCTGTCGCGCGCCAGCTCCTCGAGGTGCTCGGGAAGTGGCTGGGGTGAGGGGGGAGCTGCGCTCGCGTGATCAGGCCTGCTCGGCGTGCACCAGATGGCTCCCATCCGCTACGAGGACGGCAACATCCGGTTCGAGACGCAGCTGGTGTGTCCGAAAGATGATCATGATACGTACCTTCAGCTGCTCGTCAAGGATGTGACGTTTGGTCGTGGGGTTCTCCCGTTCCTGGAGCTGGCCACCGTGGCGCGGCTGCGTGACCAGCTCAGCGCACATCTGAACGCTGCGGGCCACCCTCATCAACGGTCCACTCCCCTCTTGCCCTGATTGATCCACTCCACCCGCGCGGACGCTCGGTGAGGCTGGGCCTGGTGACCACCTCGACCCTGAGCGCCCGGGTCTAGCCCCTTCCGGCCCAAAGCCGTCGAGCGGGTATCGGAGCTGACGCGGAGATACGCCACTGAACGCATGAGCCCACGCGAGCTCACTGACCTGGGCTCTACTTCGAAGCGATATCCGCCGGGCTCGGCAGCTGTGGGCTGGCTTCACCGGTGGGCCGCCGTGACAGTTCCAGGCCGGTATTCCAGGCGGATCATGTCACACCGTTTGAGGACCAGCTCGAACTGCTCGGCCGCCGCCCGGGCGCGGCCGGTGGCGAGGCGACCGGAGGAGGGCAAGTCATCGAGGGTCAAGCCACCGTCCAGCAGCGTCGCCGCAGTCTTCGCGCCAATGCCGTGCACCCCGGGGATCTCGTCGGCAGCATCGCCGGCCAGCGCCCGGAAATCAGCCCACTGGGCGGGCGTGACCTGGTGGCGGGTGTACACCTCGTGCGGGGTCACGAGCTTCCGCCCAGGGCACGTCGTCGCGGATTGCCACCCGCAGCAGCGCGAAGAAGGCGAACAGGCCGGTGAGCAACCTGGTGTTGTTGCGGGAATAGATCGGCGCCGGGAACCCGAAGGTGGCCCCCCACAGCAGGTTGTGCCCATCAACGAGCAGCAACGGGACCTGACCGCCGGTGCCGTCGAGGGCCAACATCGGGAACGTCGGCTGGAGGGGAAGTCGACTCATCAGCTCACCACCTTCACGAGCAGACCAGCGATGTGGGCGGGCCGATAATCCCCTGCGGATTCCGCGAGCCAGGTGGGGACCTCATTCCAGGGCAGGCCAGGCAGGATCGTCGTCCCGATACGGGCAGCGAGGTCCCGGCAAGCGTCGAGTAGCCGCTGCTGGCGTCTGGGCGCCACTTCGAACCCGGCCGCGCGCAGTGCCACCTGCTTTGCTGGCGTAGCACATTCCTGAGAACCGCCCCTCGCCTGGCTGATTGGGGTCCCGTGCGGGTGTCTGGACCGGGCCGAGGGGGAGTAGAAGGTGTGCATGACCACCCAACGGTTGGGGATACGCGCGAGGGGCCGGCCACGTTCGACTCGAGCGCGGCGGTGGGCGTGGCTACCGGTGCTCCTGGTGGGGATTGGGCTGTTCATCGCCGTCCAACGGGCCCTGGTGATCACCGGGAATCCGACGTTGGTGCCCTCGCTGCTGGTGCTGGGGGCGCTGTTGGTTCCGGTGACTTTCGTGATCTACGTCGATGGTCGAAATCCGGCCTATGACTTGCCGCTGAGCGTTCTGTTGAGCGCCGCACTGCTGGGTGGGGTGCTGGGCGCCGCGGTCGCCAGCGTGTTGGAGTTCGACACCATGCGACGGCTGGGCGAGCTGCCGACAGTGCTCATCGGGCTGATCGAAGAAGCCACCAAACTCCTGGTGCCGGTCGCGATGCTGATTTTCACGCGGTACCGGGCCAATCCCGCCGACGGGCTGCTCATCGGAGTCGCGGTGGGCATGGGCTTTGCCGCCCTGGAGACCTTGGGCTATGGGTTCGTGACCCTCCTCGCCACCGGCGGCGACCTGACTGACACGGAGAATCTGCTGCTGCTGCGGGGAGTACTCAGCCCGGCTGGGCATGCCGCCTGGACCGGCCTGGTCGCTGCGGCGTTGTGGTGGACCCATGCTCAACGATGGAGACCACGCGCGCTGGCCGCCGCAGTCGGGATCTTCCTCTTCGTCGTGGTCCTCCATGCCATCTGGGATGCGACCAACGCCTGGTATGGCTACCTCATCATCGGGTTCATCAGCCTCGCCCTGCTGCTCCGTCAAACCCACCGCCACGTCCTCACCACGGGCTAGCGCACGTATTGGTGGAACCATTCGATGGTGGCCAGCCACGCCGCTTCGGCCTGTGTCGCGTTGTAGCGCGCGCCGGTGTCGTTATGAAACGCGTGGTCCACGCCGGGGTAGACCTTGATCTGGTACGGATGGCCGGTACGACTCAGCTGTTGTTCGATTTCGTCTTTCGTGCTGGTGATTCGGGTGTCCCGCTCGGCGTAGATGGCGAGCACCGCCGCCCTGGTGGTGGCCAGTCCGGCCAGGTTCTTCGGCGGTGGGCCATAGAAGGGCACTGCGGCCTGGACCGCGGTACCCGCGGCAAGCGCATTCCAGGTCATGCCACCACCGAAACAGAAGCCGGTGATGCCGAGCCGCTCGCCCGCGCCCGCGGCCGACAGTGCAGATAATGCCTGTTGCAGGTCGGACACCATCACCATCGGGTCCTGTTTACTCAGCACGGCCGCATACTCGGCCGGGTCGCTGAGTTTATCGGCTCCGCCCTGGCGAGACAGCAGATCGACCGCGACGGCACTGAATCCGGCAGTAGCTACCCGACGGACCACATCTTTGATATGGGCGACAAGACCACGATTCTCGTGAACCACCAGGACACCACCGGCTGGTTCACCGCTACCCGGTCGGGCGTAGTAGCTGATCAGCGAGACACCATCGGTGCCGGTCACTGCCATCGGCGCGAGGGCGATGCGGGCGTCGTCCGGTTGCACGGTCACGCCGTTGCTCGTCGGTCGGGCCGGCGGAGTGGCGAACGGCTGCGCCTTGCTGGTCTGCCGGGATTCGGGCGAGACCGGCTTCCCGGCGGGCTCGCTCTGGCACCCTGCCACCTCCAGTAGCGCCAGGGTGCTGGCGATACTCCCGGTAATCAGCGTCACCCGGCGTAACAACTCCCGTCGACTGATCAACCCAGACGTGAAATCTTCGATGTGCTCCCCAACCAGGTAGTGCTCGACATCGGTCATCAGCTCAGCCACCTCTCACGATGGGCGCCGTCTCAGCCGGGACTGTTGTGTTCCTCATGGGAACCTGGTCGGGAGGAGTCGTCGATGTCCACAGTAGGTCGGCCATTGGCTGTGGTGTTGCCGATCACAACGCAGCCGGTCGAGCCGTCGATGATGATGATCCCCCGGCTCACGTTGGGGCCGGAGATCTTGTTGTCGCGTATCTCGACGTTGGGCCAGTGGCGCAGGTTCACCGCTTGAGCACCGTTGGACGCGCAGGTGTTGCCGATGAAGCTGATCGATGGTCCTCCGGTCGGGGCGGCACTGTTTCCGCGCTGGTCGCCGGTGGCGATCAGACATTGCGCGTCGACGTTGCGGCAGGTGTTGCCCGCGATCACGACGTCGAAGGTGGGTGCGCTGTTGTCGTCGTAGGTTTGGAAGCAGTCGGGATGTGGCGGGTTGGCGTAACCCTTCGCGGAGATGTCCGTGATGGTGTTGTCGGTGATCCGGTGACCGTTGCCGAAAAAGCGCATGCCGTCGGCGTCGCCATTGTCGCGGGCCACCGTCTCGCTCACGGTGTTATGGCTCACCGCGATCCGCTGCCCGCTGATCCAGATGCCACTGGTCGCGACATGCCGCACCGTGTTGGAGTCGATGATCGAGTTCTCGCACGGTGCGCAGGTGATCCCGCCCCGCTGGGTGTCGTGGACGGTGTTGTGGCGGATGGTCAGGTCGACGCCCGTGAGGAATACCCCGTCGCCGCCGGCGACCGTGAAGCCCTCGACGATGACGTGGTCCGCAGTGATGTGGATGCTCCGCACGGTGGCCCCGTCGGAGAGGAGCCTGATCGGCGTGTTCGCTGTGCCCGAGCGGTTCAGCGTCACCTCGGCGTCGGCGAGGTCGCGGCCCGTGAAGCACACTGCTGTCCCCGGGGAGGCAGCGTCCAGGGCAGCTGGCACGTCATCGACTCGGGTGACCGTGTGGCCGCAGTCGGGCGGGCGGCTCTGGGGCGGCCCCGCCGAGGGGTTCGAGCTTGACGACGGGTTCTGACTGGACCATGGGTTCTGGTCAGCCGAGGGGCCCTGACCCGCGCAACCAGCGGCGAGCAGCAGACCCAGCGCAGTGATCCAGACCAACACCATGCGGGGCAGCACCGTCACCGGTGCCGCCACCCGTCGTCTCCCGGGAAAATGTTCACCGGGGCAGGGTAGGGCCCCAGTCGTTGCCGGCGTAAACCACCGGGCTCAGCGACCGCCGCTCCACGTGCTGCCCCTGCGGCGTGATGGTGAAGCGCCACTGTGTGACCGGGGCCGGCCGGCGTGGTTCCACCGGTGGTAGGCGGCGGTGACCTCGTACTCTCAGTGGCACTCGTACTCTCAGTGGCAACTGGGGACTTCAAGCCCGATTGCGAAGGATGCGTCGTCGTTGCATAGGTGGGAGGCGTGCAGGTCGGTGTGACTGATGTGGGGCATCGGTGTCGCGCACCACATCGGCGATCGCGGCGCGGCGGATCCGCTGCTCACGGAGTTCCATAAAGGAGATGGTGGTGTTGACCAGGCCCCCGGTGGCGGTGCCGTCTGGTCTGACGGTCAGCGACAGCAGCCCGGCGGGATCATAGGCGCTGCCCCAGGGGGTGAGCACCAGTCCACCGGGCTGGGTCTGCGCCACCCATGAGTAGGGCACCCGGGGTGCGGCCACGGTGGACAGCACCCGATCAAATGGCGCTGCTGGGGGGTAGCCTCGGGCGCCGTCGCCGGTGATCACCCTCACGTCGCCGTCGCCGTCGCCGGTGGTGGTCAGTGCGGTCCGGGCCCGCGCCGCGAGATCCGGATCGATCTCGATGCTGGTCACGTTGCGGGCGCCAAGCTGGTGGGCCAGCAGGGCGGCGGTGTAGCCGGTCCCGGTGCCGATTTCCAAACACCCGCATCCCCGGCTCCACCCGTGCGGCGTCGAGCATCAGGGCGACGATGTCGGAGCGGGATACCGAGCTGGTCGCCAGCCGACCCCGCCCCTCGGGTCCGGCCGGGCTGCCGTCATCGACCTGGGTGCACACGCCGGCGAGGCTGGCATGTCTGGCTACCACGGCACCGCCCACTACACGCTGGCCTTAGCCGGCGGCGACCCGAACGCCGCCGGGCAAGCGGTGTTGCTGCTGGGTCAGGCCGTGGATGGCTTCGGCCCTGACTACGCCCGGCTGCGGGCGTTGTACCTGCCCGACCTGGCCGGGGCCCATGCGGTGCCCGGGGACATCGACACCGTCGTCACCATCGGGCACCAGGTCATCGACGCGGTCACCGCACTGCACTCCCCCCGGGCCTATGACCGGCTGCGCGTCCTGAACCCGCACTGCAACCCCTGCACACCAGCCCTGGTGTCGCCGAGCTGCGTGAGCGACTGCTCGTCACCGCCGCATAGCTACCCCTCGATCACTCTGCGCTGACCTGCGCTAGCAGCTCCTCGCAGGTCTGGATCAATACCTCGGCCGCGTCCCGCACGGCTCTAGTGGATCCTGGGTGAGAGGCGCGGCGCTGCCAGCGAGCCAGCTGTCGTTCGGCGGCTTGGCGCACGGCGTCAGCGTCGGCGTCGGCCGGCAGCCCGAGCCTGACCCTCGGCTCGGCACCGGTTGCCCCTAACAACTCTTCGGCTACTTGGCGCTCCTCGCCGGCCAACGGCAGCGCGCCGGCTCGCAGCTCAGTGAGGAGATCGATCTCGGTCAGCTCGTGGGCACTTGAACGGATGCGTTCGAGCTGGTAGCGCAGACGGATCGCCCCATCCCCGCGCAGCGGCGACGAACGCACCACAGCGTCGAGCACGCGCAGCGCCGAGCGGGCCTTGAGTGCTCCGGCTCGGTGGGCGTTGCCCGCCCGCGCGGGACCTGCGATCCCCACCGGCGGCGGCTCGTCCAGCTGGGCCTGGAGTTTCCGTAAGCGTGCGCTCTCCGCGCTCCCGTCGTAGAGCGCGCGTGCCTCGCGGAGGACCTCTCGCACCTGGTTGAGCACGGGTTGCCGGCCGGTCACGAGGACGTCCGTGGGTGCGCCTGCGCCCACAGTAGCCGCCGTCTGGGCGGCGGGCCGCAGCGCAACAGCGCCCTCGATCGTCGTCCCTGCACCGGGAATCGAGTGGATTGAGATGGTGCCGCCGACC
>Ga0213881_10000506_pt1 | contig 24803 bp, 20 predicted proteins | sample BarmaccoBMER_R08_FD_160104 | JGI IMG/M metagenome (GOLD analysis project Ga0213881, IMG submission 160104) | Barbacenia macrantha exposed rock microbial communities from rupestrian grasslands, the National Park of Serra do Cipo, Brazil - ER_R08 ... | reverse complement strand
GGTCCCCGCTGCCGAGCTGAGGGGTTATGAGTGGGACGGGCGGACCAGCAAGTACCACCGCACCCAGATCCGTCGGTTCACCGGCTTTCGCGAGTGCGCGGTCGCCGACGCGGACAAGGCGACCGGCTGGCTGGTTGAGCAGGTGTGCTGCGCTGAGCGACGCCCCGAACGGGTCCGGGCGGCGCTGCTGGCCTACCTGCGAGACGAGCGGATCGAGCCGCCGGCCACCATCCGGCTGTCGCGGATGATCGCCTCAGCGCTGGAGCAGTCCGAGCAGAGCTTGACCCGCCGGATCTGTGCCCGGGTTGCGCCGGAGGCCCTCGCGCGGATGCTGGCCTTGATCGCCCAGCGGGCCAGCGAGGATGACGACAGCGGTGATGACGATGATGACGAGCAGACATCAGGCCAGGACGCCACACCCGAGGAGGGTGCGGATGCCTTCGCCGCGGTCCGGCACGAGCCGGGGGGCGTCAGCATCAAAACCATCACGGCCGAAGTGCGCAAACTCCAAGTGATCACTACCGTCGGGCTATCTGAAGACCTATTCGACGACATCGCGCCTGGTGTGCTGCTGGCGTGGCGCTCCCGGGTCGCGGCCGAGGCACCCAGCCACCTGCGCGAGCACCCGCACGAGATCACGGTGACGCTGCTGGCCGCCTACCTGCACTGCCGCCGACGGGAGATCATCGACACGCTGGTGGACCTGCTGATTACCACCGTGCACCGGATCAACGCCCGCGCCGACACGGTGGTCACAGGCGAGTTTGTCGCCGAGCTTAAGCGGGTCTCGGGCAAGGAGAACATCCTGTTCAAGATGACCGGCGCTGCACTGGAAGCACCCAACCGAATTGTCAGTGAGGTGATCTACCCGGCCGTGCCCGGCGGCGTAGACACCCTGACGGCGCTGTGGCAGGAGTACCACAGCAAGGGCAGCACCTACCGCCAGCACCGCCAGCGGGTGTTCAAAGCCTCCTACACCCACCACTACCGGGCCGGACTGATCCAGATCCTGGATGCGCTGGAGTTCGGATCGACCAACACCGCCCACGCGCCGATGATGACCGCGCTGGCGTTGATCAAGCGCTACCGCACCGAGCACACCCACCACACCCAGTACTACGCCCTGGCCGAGGAGGTCCCCGTCGAGGAGATCGTGCCCGTGGAGCTGGCCGAGCTGATGTACCGCACTGACAAACGCGGGCGGAGGCGGGTCCTGCGCAGCGTGTATGAGTGCGGGGTGTTCCAGAGCCTGCGGGAGCAGCTGCGCTGCAAGGAGACCTGGGTGCACGGCGCGACAAGTGGCGCAACCCCGACCTCGATCTCCCGAAAGACTTCGAGGACAAACGCGCCGAGAACTACGCCGCGCTGCGCAAGCCGCGCGAGGCCAGCAGGTTCACCGCCGAGCTGGCCGCGCTCAACGACACCCTGCCCGGCCTGGACTGGCTGCGCATCGTCGAGGGCAAAAAGGGCACGATCGTGCTGACTCCGCTGGACCCGCTGCCCGAGCCGCGGAATCTGCGCCGGCTCAAAGCCGCGATCCGCGCCCGCTGGGGCCTGGTCCCGCTGCTGGACATGTTCACCGAGACCGCGCTGCGCACCGGCTGCCTGGATGACCTGATCCCCGCCGGAGTCCGGGTCGATCTGGACCCCCGCGAGGTGGTCGAACGCATGCTCCTGGTCATCTACGCCGATGGGACCGGAACCGGAATCCGGGCGGTCGCCGCCGGCGAGCACCCCTACTCCGAAGACGACCTCCGCTACGCCCGGCGCCGATTCCTGTCGATCCCCGGTGCCCGCCAGGTCGCCCGGATGATCGCCAACGCCACCTTCGCCGCCCGGCAGTCCTGGCTGTGGGGCCAGGGCACCACCGCGGTGGCCAGCGATTCCACCCACTTCACCGCGTTCGACCAGAACATCTTCACCGAGCACCACTCGAGGTACAAAAGAGCCAAGCGCGGAGTGTTGATCTACTGGACGGTCGAGGCGGCCGGGTCGATGGCCATCTACAGCCAGCACCTGACCTGCTCGGCCTCCGAAGTCCACGCCATGGTCGAAGGCGCGATGCGCCACGGCACCACCATGACCATCGAGTCCAACTACGTGGACTCGCACGGGGCCAGCTTCATCGGCTTCGGCATCACCCGGCTGTTGGGCTTCGACCTCATCGCCCGGTTCAAGCAGATCAACACCATGAAGCTCTACCTGCCCGGCAAGACCGAGCGCTTCTCCTATCCCCGCCTCGCTCCGGCGCTGACCCGCCCGATCCGGCCCGAGATCATCGCCCACAACTACGACCTGATAATTAAATACGCGACCGCGATCCACCAGGGCACCGCCTCCACCGAGGCCCTGCTGCGTCGCTTCCACGGCGAGACCACCCACCCCGCCTACACCGCGATGCTCGAGCTCGGCCGCGCCCAGCGCACCATCTTCTTAGCCCACTGGCTGCGCAACAGAGACCTCCAACGCGAGACCAATTCCGGGCTCAACGTGGTGGAAACTACAACGGAGTCAACGACTACATCCGGTTCGGCAAACGCGGGGAGCTGGCCTCCAACCGCCGTGAAGAGCAGGAACTGGGCATGCTATGCCTGCAGATCCTGCAGAGCTGCCTCGGCTACATCAACACGTTGATGATCCAGGACACTCTCGTCCAGCCCGAATGGGCAGGCGTTCTCACCAACGCTGACCGGCGCGGGCTGACTCCACTGTTCCACACCAACATGACCCCCTACGGGATCGTGCGCCTGAACCCCGATCGGCGCCTGGATCTGTCCACCCCACCCCAGCCCCCCACGCCATGACCGGCGCCGGCCAACCCGCGGCCCCCAACCGGACCCCGGCCCAACGTAAGGCCCGCCAGCTGGCCAAATACCTGCGCGCCGAACGCCCCGACTACACTTACCTCAAAGAGATCTTCCGCCACCTGCGCGACGAGCTCGGCGTCCAGGTCGCCACCGCACCCACCAAGTTGCCCTACGTGCCTACCGAAGCCGAGATCCGCCGCTACTACCAGACGGTGTGGGCCGCGCGGCGCACCGGCGACATCGTGCTGATCAAAACCCTGCTCTACACCGGGGTCCGCGTCGCCGAACTCGTCGCGATCCGGATCAGCGAGGTCGACCTCGACGCCTGCCGCATCCGCATCACCCACGGCAAAGGCGGCAAAGACCGCTACGTCCCCTTCCCCGCCGCGTTCAAGGAAACCCTCGCCCTGCACATCGACACCGCCCGCACCAAGGGCGCGGTGTTCCTGTTCGAGTCCTCCTGGAAAAAGCCCTACTCCACCCGCGGGGTCCGCGCCATGCTCGCCCGCTACGCCACCCAAGCCGGCCTGGAACACACCATGCCACCCCACCGCCTGCGGCACTTCCTGTTCACCTGGCTCAAGACCCAAGGCATCGACGACGCCCTCATCCAGCCCTACTCCGGCCACGACAGCCGCACCTCACTAGAGATCTACTCCAAGATCACCCTAGCTGACGCCCAAGACACCTACGACCAGATCATCGACCAGTTCCCCGTGTAACACCCAGCCACTCACCACGATCCGAAACCAATTGACCAGCGGGAACGCACATCGTTTGTACTTCCTGGCACAAGCCTTACCAACACCCCCAGTACCAGCGCACCGCCCACAAGATCACGTCCTTCGGGAAGTGCCGTCCGGAGAAGATGCTCACGGACCCCGGATCCTGCCATGCCGGGCATCATCGTCCCGAGTTTGCAACAGCACCGTTCCCGGTCCTGGAACCACTCCTGGCGAGAGTGTCCGCGTACCTTTCTGGCCGCTACCCGATAGATCCACCGCTCGGGGAACTGGATCGTGGCCCAGTTCAGGTAGGCAAGCAAGAACGTCTCCTGGACCACTCCCTCGGCATCCAGGCGCGACTCGGGCAGACCATCGTTACGTGCGCTCTGGCGCACGAAGCGCAGCAGCGGTGACCGGTGATCCTGGCTGGGGAATCGGCTGGTGGCGCCGACGGTGACTGGTCGGTGTCCTCGCTCATCGCGCACTCCCACGGCCACGCCGCTGGGTAGGGGCACCGTGACAGCAGACCGTCCCGGTGCGCTGTGCGGAGGACTCCAGCCACCGAGCGAGCGCAATACTCAGCCGTGTCACGTTCTCGGTGAGTGTGAGCACCAGGATCAGCGTCACGAGGTCCATCATCGAAGCCACCCGCCTTCCGGATCCAGGGCCAAGCCCTGGGTGGCTCAGCTGTTCATCCGGTACGTGGCCCGACGGGGCTGATTCCTGTACCTCAGTTTCCAAGATTTTTCTGCCGTGAGTCCGGCTTGCCATGCCACCAGGAACACCACAACAGAACCCGAACCGAGACCCACCCCAGTCACCCGAGCCGCGCCGCTGGCCTGCGCAGACGCAGCAGATCGTTGTTTTTTCTCTGGAAGCTACGGGGAGGCCTTCGTGCGCCAAGCCGTACTGAACAAAGTCGTGCAACCGTTGATTGGCTTCCAGCTTCCGCAATTGGGGACGCGTCGCATCGTCGCCGCGCGTTCCTCGGCAACCACCGCACGGTAATGGTCGTCACCGCCGTTTCGATGTATCTCACGCGAGATCACCGAATGATGCCGGCCGAGCACTTTCGCGATAGACCGATGGGAACTCTTCTTGGCGAGTTCCCGCGAGATTAACTCGCGCTCTTCGACTGTCAGTGAGGCATTCTTTGTCAAGTGTAACCGCCTCTCAGCCTGAGGGATTATCTCACACTGTCGCAGTCACCACTTGAGACCAAGCTTACTCGACAACAACGGTAACTCACAGTAAATAAATATTAGTTACGCGACACTAGACAGGACGACCTGACAGCACCGCGCTGAAGCAGTCCGTACCGAATTCCAGTGCCGACACCGCGATGCGCTCGTTAGCGCAGTGCAGGCGGTCACGGTAAACCGCATCCGGCCCGTGCAGCAGCGGCATCCAGCCGAAGCACTGGATGCCGAGCTGACTGAAGAGCCGGGCGTCGGTGGATGCCGTGGTCATCATCGGCAGCGGCACACCGCCTGGATCCTTGGCTTTGAGCACACCGACGAGCCGGTCGTAGAAGCCGTCTAGGCGCGGCGGGGGCACCACCTCGCCTTGCATGAATAGCTCCAGATCGAGGTCGAAGCCGATGCGAGCACGCAGCAGAGCGAGGAACTCCTCGGTGCTGAAGTCACCAGGCAGTACGCGGCCATCGAGTTCGACAGTGATCTCGGACGGGTGCACGTTCGTTCCCGTGCCACCATGCACCACCGTGGCGCTGACGGTGTGCTGAACGATCGACCGCAGATACCGCACCGTGGTCTCGTCCAGGCCGTCGAGCACGCTCGGATCTGCGGGGTCGGCCCGGAAGGCGGCGACACGTGCGCCGACCGAGGGCGGTAAGGCGTTCGCCAGCTCGTGGAGCATCCGGTCGACGACCGGTATGAGCCGGACACCCAAGCCCCCGTCGGAGATCGCGGTGAGCAGCCGGTTGAGCTTGGGTACCGCCCCGCTGGCGCCGACCACCCGGGAAGCATGCCCACTCAATCCGCGCAGGGTGGCGCGTACCCAGCACGTGCGCTTCTCCGCGACCACGACGGGGTGCAGGCGTGCGTACCGGCCGAGTCCGAGCTCGGCGCCTCCGTCCTCACCGATCGCGTATCTGACGCCGTCGAACAGCTCCGGATACCGTTCCACGAGGAACCGGGCACCCGCCGTGCTGCCGGCCTCCTCATCGGGCACCACGGCCAGGATGATGTCCCCGGCAGGTGCCTCGCCACGAGCCCACATTCGAAGCAGCGCCGCCAGCATCATGGCCAGCTGCCCCTTCATGTCGATAGCCCCGCGCCCCCAGAGCTCTCCGTCGACGATCTCTCCGCTGAACGGCGGCCGGCTCCAGCTCTGTCCTGCTACGGGAACGACGTCCACGTGGGCGTGGAGTAGCAGCGGCGGCTCAAGACCCCGCCCGGGCAGCCTCGCGATCAGATTGGGGCGGCGGGAGTCGGCCGCGAGGACGCGGGTCTCGATCCCGGCGCTGTCCAACAGTTCCCGGATCCAGCCGACACAGGCCGCCTCGTTGCCGGGAGGGTTCACGGTATTGAATCTGATCAGACGTTGCGCAATCAGGACCGGCGACGTGAGCAGCTCGGTGGGCAGTTGGCGCTGTGACCGGGTCATTGCCAATGGTTTCTTCTCCTCGCCGGGCTGCTACCGGGCAGATGCGTCGGTGAGCAGTGTGTCCCGCAGCCGGGTGAGCGCCTCTCGCATCAGCGCCTCGTCGTGTATGAGAGCGATACGCAGGTGATTGATACCCGGGTTGACGCCATCCGCCCCCTCGCCGGCGAGATACCGGCCGGGCATGACGGACAGGGCATGGTCCCGCCACAGCTGGCGAGCGGTTTCCTCGTCGTCCGTCACCGGCAGCCAGAGGAAGAAACCGGCCTGCGCTCTCAGGTAGTGCGGAACACCGCCGAGCAGTTCGTCCGCCAGCTCCCAGTTCCTCGCTAACGACGCTCGTGCCCGGGCGACCTGAGTGTCGTCCGCCCACAGTGCGGCAGCGACAGCACTGACCGGCAACGGGGGCGACACGCCGCACTCCCGGTTGTAACCGGCGTAGGCGGCCACAGTCGAAGGAGCGCCCGCGACAAATCCGCTGCGCAGTCCTGGTGCTCCGGACCGCTTCGACAGGCTGTGCAGGACGAGATACTCGCCTGGCTCCACCGTCCCTTCCTTCACCAGCGACAGATAACCCGGAGGTGACTGTCCGAGTGACAGATCCGTGTAGCACTCGTCTACGAGGAGAACGGCCTGGGCCGTGGCGGCGATCTTCGTCACCTCACGAAGGGCGTCCGCCGGAAGTATCTCGCCTCTCGGATTGCCGGGATTGCACACGATGATCGCGGCGGCACGGCCGCCTGCGGCCTTGACGGCAGCTGCGATCGGCGCCGTTTCGCCACCGGTCTTGAGGGTGTAGAAGACCGGATGAGCGCCCGCCGCCTCGGCTCCGGCACGGTACGCTGGATAGAAGGGATTCGGCATGATCACCGCTGGATCGCCGGACAACCGGACCCGCGCCACGGCAAGCGCGATGGCCACCGCCACCGCCTGCTTGGTGCCCGGAGTCGGCTCGATCGCGATCTTCCCGCCGAGAAGGCTCTGCGGTACGCCGAACCGACGCTCCAGCCAATGGCTGTACGCGGCACGCAACTGGAGGGTGCCGCCCAGCCGCGGATAGCGGGTCCAGCCTTCGATATCAGTCAGCGGTGTGAAGTCGATCGCGGGTGTCGCCAGCCGGGACTCGCCCAGATGTAGCTGGATCGGGTCAAGTCCCTCGGGCGTGGAAATGCCGGCGAGCAGGTCATGCAAGCGGACGAACGCGCTGCGGACTGCTCTCATCATTCAGTCTCGGACCAGATCGTTGAGTGCGGTCTTGCCCCGCGTTCGCTCGTCCGCATACTTCACGATCACCGCGGAGTACAGCGAGATGTCAGGTCGGCGGGGATCAGTGCGCGCACCGGCGACCACCACGGCTTTCTCGGGCACCTCCCCGTAGATGACCTCGCCGGTCGTCCGGTCCACCACCGGTGTCGAGCGGCCGATGTACACGCCCATGCCGATCACGGCGCCGCGGCGCACCCGCACGCCTTCGACGATCTCGCTGCGTGCGCCGATGAACACGTCGTCCTCGATGACGACGGGATCGTCGCCGATCGGTTCGAGGACTCCGCCGAGGCCGGCGCCGCCGGAGATGTGGCAGCGCTCGCCGACCTGGGCGCAGGAGCCGACCGTCGCCCAGGCGTCGATCATAGTGCCCGCCCCGACATAGGCACCGATGTTCACGAAGGACGGCATCAGCACCACCCCTGGTGCCACATACGCCCCGTAGCGGACCACCGCCCCCGGAACGATCCTGATCCTGGCCTTCTCGAAGTCCGGCTCCTCCCACCGGTCGAACTTCAGCGGCACCTTGTCGTAGCTCTTGGGGCGGCCGGGTCCGGCCTCCGCGACGGTATTCCGCCGGGTCAGGAACGACAGGAGGATCAGCTTCTTGACGAAGGTGTCCACGACCCACGCCCCGTCCACCGGGCGCGCCGCACGCAGTTCCCCGCAATCGAGGGCCGCCAAGCCGGACTCGATGTGCGGCGCGAGGTCTCGGAGCTCTGCTTCGGTTAGCGTGGCGCCTCGCTCGAAGGCGTCCGCAACGAGCGTCCTGATGTCCACACTACTCACCTTGTCTCTCATGCCTTCCGTGCTGAGGCGGCCAGCCGCTGCGCCGAGCACCGGCTCCGGCTGCCATCGCGCGGTCGCCAGGTAGTCCTCGAAGCTCTCCGCGCGCCGGATCTCGACGACATCACCGTCGACGGTCAGGAGCAGTTCGGCCGGGCGCAGGCGCCCGTTGTAGGTGAAACCCATAGCGTGCCCATGGGCGCCGGCGTCGTGGATGAGCGCGATGTCCCCTTCTCGCGGGTTGGGCAATAGGCGGTCAATCGCAAATTTGTCCATGTTCTCGCAGAGCGCACCGACCACGTCGATCAGGACCTCGGGCCGCTCGTTGGTGAAGGGAAGGGTCAGATGGTGATAGGCGCCGTAGAACGCGGGCCGCATGAGCGCGGACATCGAGGCGTCCAAGCCTGCGATTTCCCGGGCCTTGCGGCTGCGGTTGATGACGGTCGTCACCAGTACGCCGTGAGGCCCGGTGACATAGCGGCCGCACTCCATCAGGATCCGGAGGCTCCGGCCAGGAAAGTAGCGGCGCCGCGCTTGGACAATGGCGTCCGCGTAGGCGGTGAAGTCGAACGGCTTGTCCCGCGGACGGTACGGAATGCCCAGGCCGCCGCCGACATTGATGTAGTCGAGCTCGATGCCCGCCGTCGCCGCGACGTGCGCGCCCAGCTCGATCACGTCGACAGCCGCTTGGCTGGCCCGGTTCACGTCCAGCTCGTTGGCGCAGATCATGCCGTGGATGCCAAAGCGCGTCGACCCTCGGCGCCGGGCTTCGCGGTAGGCGTCCACGAGCTCTTCGGCGGGGACGCCGAACTTCGTCCGGGTGGCATCTCCCATCAGGGTCGAACCCGACGAGAGGCCGTGGGGCGAGACCCGAAAAGAGACGGTCTCCGGCAGGGTATGGGCCTTGTCGAAGAACGACCGATCGTCGAAGGTAATCAGGGCGCCGGACTTGAGAGCCAGGTGGTACTCGAACAGGGCGGTGTTGTTGGACGTGAACACCACGTCGTCGCCGACCGCGCCCACCCGGTCAGCCAGCTCCAGCTCGATCGCGGAAGCGCAGTCCAGCCCGCTTCCCTCATCGAGCAGCAGCGACAGGATGTTGGGGTTTGGCAAGGCCTTGACAGCGAAATACTGCCGATAGGGTTCGCCTTTAAAGGAACTCGCCATACCGCAGTAGGTCTCGGCGATTCCGCGTGCGTCATAGATGTGGAACGGAGTACCGTACGCGGCTACGATCTCCTCGAGTATGGGCAGCAGTCTCCCGGCAAACCCATCCGGTATGGGCAACTCTCTCCCTCTCCTCCGCAGCCGCCGAACCATTTAATCACGGAACGCGTGCGATGCAGATCGTGCGGTTACGCATTCCGCTGATAGGGCGCAGGTATGGGAAGTAGTAGCTCTCCAGGGGAACAAAACCAAAGGAAGCCAGCTTCTCCTGAAGATAATCCTTAGAGAGGAACCAGAAGCCTTCGACGCGCTCATGCGGAGCGAAGGGCACCTGGCGATCCTGCGGTGCGTCGTTCGAGAACACCAGGTAGGCCCTGGACCTGGGGGTGAGGCTCTCCAGTTTGCTCAACGCCGGTGTGATCTCGTCGTCGGCATCGAAGAGATGACCGAGGAAACCGTCAGCGTAGATGGCGTCGGCGTCGGCGATGTCTTCCGGAGTTAACGTGTAATAGTCCGCGGCGAACGCGTCGACCCCCTTCTTCCTGGTGAGTTCGACCGCCTCCTCGTTGAAGTCGATCGCGCGGACCTTCCTGTCGAGGCCCGCCAAGTCGCCTTCGACGAAGCCATTTCCGCAACCGAACGAGAAAATTCCCGCCTCGCCCGAAGTGAGCGACAGGAGCTTGAGCACCATGTGCGAACGGTACTCGGGAACATAGGTGGAGGGCGTGACGGAGTCGTTGAATGCTCTACCCTTCTCCCAGATAGCGTAGATGCTCTCCTGGGTCTGCTCGACGGAGCGTAGCGATGTGTAGTAGGCGCGCATTCTGGTCAAATCCTGCTTGCTCTGAATCATCGTCATCCTTGGTTAAACGGTGCGGCTGGCGGCGGTGTAGATGTGCTCTTGCAGGTACTCGACCGATTTCGCAGGCAGTCGGCGCAGCTCCTCGACCAGGCGCTCCATCGGCGCGGCCGTGGCCGGGCCGTACGCCTTGTGGAGCGCGATTGCGGGCTCCACCTCTCCTGCCAGCAGCGCGTCCGCTAGGACCCGGGCCAGCGAGCGCAGCCCCGCCAGCACGGTCTGGAAGTCGCCCACCAGGCAAGGCCCGTTCTCCCGCTCCAACGTGAGGACGCCCAGCTGGACGAAGTAGGACAGCTGAAGGAACATCCCGTCGCTATCGGGGAAGTGGCCGAGCCCGCGGTCGAGATAGCGTAGGCACTCCGCCAGGTAGTAGGCGACAACGTCGGCGGGGGCGATCCCAAGGCGCTGCGCCCACACGTCGGCCAGGATCAGGATTCCGAAGACATCGGCGGCGATCTCCTGAAGGACCACCGAGGCCCAGCGGTCGGCCGCGTTAAGTTCCTTGAAGCTGGTAGCCGGACGGTGCACAAAGTGGCCGAGCTCGTGGCTGAGCACGCCCAGGGTCGGGATGGCCGCGAAGCACGCGTCGGAAGCGTCGAACTCGGCGTCGAGCCGGACGAAGCGAGCGGACAGCGGGGCGGAGATGCTCTCCAGCAGCGCCCGGTGCGTGTTCCCGAAGTAATACGTCTTCTTGAAGGGCGAGCGCTTCACGCCCTCGTCCTCGGGCAGGAAATAGGCGATGTGCTTGGGGTGCAGGTTTCCCTCACCCGCCATGAAGAACAGCTTGGCCGCGCCGAAGGACGGTAGGTCGCCGAGGCGCAGATCGGTGTGCAGTCGCCGCAGGTAGGCCGCGGCCTCCTCCTTGTTCTCGAGGGCGCCGGTCACCCAGGCCTGGCCGACCTCGTCACAGCGGCATGCGAAGGCCGTCGGCAGTCCCTTGACTTCCTTGCCGTACCACGTCGAGATCTGGCCGACGACGACCGTGTACTCCTCCTCAAGGTCGGCGAGTTCCTGGAGGATCTCGTCGGTGTAGCCCTCCTGGACCGCGTTAGCCCGCAGCGAGAGCGCGCGGCGGTCCGCGTCGCCCGGCAGGTACGCGCCAACCCGGCGCGCGGCTTCCGCGATAGACAGCGGGTCGTTGAAGCGCCAACGGGCGGGTACGCCGATCTCCTTGACCCTGTGCCACTCCGCCTCTATCGCAGACTTGAGATCGGCTAGGCTCCGCAGAAATACGTCACCCAACTCGGGGGTGCTCCCGGCGAGGTCCAGGCAGGAAACCTGGTAGCTGTGGACCGGCGGCCAGAATGCGCTACGATGGCTGCGGTACGACCCTGCATTACTGAGATTCGATATGTAATCGAAGCGATCGACTGTGGGTTGTTCGGGCACGTGCGTCGTTTCCTCTCGCGGAGACACTGTGTCAGCTGCCGTAGGACTACTCCACCGTGAATAGCCTGTTCTCGCCTTCCCATTGCCGCACGGTCGCGCAGTCCTGCTGAAGGACTTCGACATCCGAGTGACTCATGAAAATGATGCCGGGACTGGAGAAGAGATCCGTCGTCCGCATCACCGAGTCACCGGGTTTGGGAGCCTTTTGGAGCCAGGTCTTGCTACGCAAGGTCGCCATCAGCTCGCCGTAGAACGACCGTGAAACGACCCCCGACTGGTTCGAGATAAACTGAACCTGCCACAGTGGGCACTGGTGGCTTTTGCGTCCTTCAGCGAGACGGTCGGCGTAAGACTCGCCCTCGACCACTAGATTCGCGACCAGGTCGAGCATGCTGATTCCGACGGCGTAGTTCGCGGCGGGTCGGTTCAGCCCGCCGGAGAGCCGTGACGCGCACTCAATGAGCGTCGGCCCCTCGTCGGTGTCCATCAACTCCGTGTGGTGCGCGCCGTAACGGATACTGAGCGCGTCAAGCACCCGGTGGACGTATTCGACAATGGGCGCCATCTCCGGCTGGGTGGGGTCGAGCAGGATGCTCCGGTCGTAAATCATGCCCGCGCCCGGCACCCGGACCTTCTCGGTCCGCCAGATCTCGGTGATGACATGCCGACCGTTCCCGCTAATGCCGTTGATGAAATACTCCTGGCCGGAGAGGAACCGCTGGGCGAGCACCGCGTCGTTCCGGTCGCCGAGCTGGTTCACCGCACCGTACATCCGGTGAAAGGCATTTTCGAGTTCGCCCGGGTCCCGGCAGAAAGTGACGGAGTCGGTGCCGGCGCTGGCCGGCGGTTTGAGGACGACCGGCCAGCAGCCGCCTCGCGCCCAGCTGAGCAGACCGTCGAAGTCCCGCGCCAGATAGTGGTCCATGCCGCGGAGACCCGCCTGCTTTAGGCGGTTGTGCATCTCGTACTTGTCGCGATGGGCGTTGCTGTACGAGGGATCGTTGCCGGGCAGGCCGAGCTCGGCCGCTAGACGCTCCGCGACGATCACCCCGCTCTCTGTTCCCGGCAGCACGGCAGAGGGCCTGTACGTCGCTACCGCGCGCGCCAGAGCGGCTATGTCACCCTCGTAGGTGAAGTGGCCGATGTACTCGTCGGCGTTGAACGTTGCCAGGTAGTACGGCGGGACGCAGTCGAGGGCTCGCACATGGACGCACTTCCAGCCGTGCTCCTTCATGACGGACGGCAGCTGAGATCCAGAGGAATAGCCGTCGACCACAACGAGGATCTTCTGCGACTCCGTTCCTGTGCCCGAACTCATTGACGCCTCTCTTTGGTGGATGATGCGCGTGCCATAGATCGTGCAGACAGCAACCATGGCGCACCCCGCAGCCGATACGGCCGACCAGTGCATCCGGTTGTCGAAACCTTGGAAAAGATAAGTGAGGATCGGAGCCAGCGACAGCATCACGGCGATCGTGAACGGCTCCGAGAGGATGATGCCGCGCTGGAGCGGCCATAACGGGGCGATCACACCCATGACGGTGGCGATCAGCATCATGCCGACCGTCGGGCCGCTGTGGACAGACAGACCGGGGCCCGTCAGGGCGAAACCCGCAGCCACGATGAGAAGCAGATAGAAACGGTGCGTCATGATCTGGGTGGAGCCCCACCCGCGGTCTCCGAGCTGCTTTGTGGCGACGGTGTTCAGGGCCTGGGACACACCTCCGACCGCCGAGGCGGCCAGACCGGTCGCCGAGGTGACGATGCTGATCTCCTTGAGTCCCGAACGGCCCGTCAGGGACGCCCAAGCCAGCAGACCCGCACCGACAAGGACGCCAGCCGCCGGCACATAGATGCGAGAGGGCAGCCTCCGTCCCCGCAGGGCCCGCTCTAGCAGGATCGTGCTCAACGGCCCCAGCCCGCCCATGATGGCGCTGACGATGGCCGGCTCGATGAACCGGAGGGCGAAGAAATAACCGATCCAATTGAACGCGCTGGTCGCATTCAAAGTCAACAGGGGCACCAGAGAGACACGGTCGACGGCCAACGCACCAAGCCCGTTTCTCGCAATGAGGAGGACGCCGAAGAAGACGGTGCTAATGAAGAAGCTCCAGAACAAAAAGGTGAACGGGTGCAGGGTCTGGAGCAGATGTCCAGAGAAGACCGCATTCGCGTTCGCCAGGATCAAGAACACCGAAACATAGGCGATCCCGAGTCCCGTAGAATTCACGGTATGCAGCCGCTCGCGACGGATTTCTCTTTCCTTGCTCGCTTTTAGCTTACTCATCCAGAGACTTCTCCATGAAAATACTGAGCGGGTCATCACGGTAATCGCCGAAAGGTCGCCGCTCGAAGTACCCGAACCTGCGGTACAGGGCAACAGCCTCGGGCTGGCCGGTGCCGGTCTCCAGCCGGATGACGCCGACGCCCTCGGCTCGTACCAGTAGCTCCAGCGCTTCCAGTACACCGGCGCCCACTCCACGCCTACGGGCACTCTCGTCCACGAACATCCGTTTGACTTCGGCGCATCCGTCCCGCCCGAGCACCACGGCACCGCACCCAAGCAGGTCGCCTGACCCGTGGGCGCGGGCCACCACGAAACGCACGGATGGTGATTTCAGCTGCTTCATCGGGAGCGTATGGACGCTTTCCGCAGGATAGAGCGAATGGGAGTACTCCTCCGAACGCCGCAGCATCCGAGCCACTTGCGCCTCTTCGGGGTCGCCGGGCTCGATCGTGAACGACTCGCCGATTTCTGCGGTCATGCTTCGGACCATTTCTCGTGATCTTCCAGCACCATCGCCGCACCCTTCTCACCGATCATCATGCTCGCGGCGTTTGTGTTGCCCGACACCATGGTCGGCATGACGGACGCGTCGGTGACACGCAGGCCGTGCAGGCCGTGCACCCGCAGGCGGTGATCGACCACCGCCATCGGGTCGTTGCCCATCCGGCAGGTGCCGACCGGGTGGTAGGAGGTGTCGCCGTGCGCCCGGGCGTAGGCCAGCAGCTCGTCATCCGTTCGGACATCCTGTCCGGGCGTCAGTTCGAACGCCCGGTACGCGTCGAGGCTGGGATCCTCAACGATCCGGCGTGCGATGCGTATTCCGGCTATCAATCGGGATCGGTCCAGCTCGGTGTCGAGGAAGCGCGGACGGATTGAAGGCGGCGCTAGGGGATTCCTGGAACTGATGTGAATGCAGCCCTGGGACTGCGGTCGCAACGGGTAGACCCCCAGTGTCATGCCAGGTGCGGTGTCGAGCCGCCTGCTGGAGCCCGCACCGTAGCTCGCGGGCGCGAAATGGAACTGGATGTCGGGCCGTCTCTCACTCTCCGAGGAGCGGACGAACCCGTAGCCCAGCGCGATGGGCAGGCTGAGCAGACCGCGGCGGCTCAGCAGGTACTGAACGATCTCACGCGCCAGGCAGACTCCCTGAGAACGCTCGTTGAAGGTAATCGGCCGGCGAACCCGCCACCGCAGCCGGGCCGCGAAGTGGTCACGGAAGTTCTCGCCGACGCCGGGGAGATGGTGCGCCACGGGAACACCGACTCGCGCGAGCACATCCGCCGAGCCGATGCCGGAGAGTTCCAGCAGCTGCGGGGACTGGACGGTACCGGCGCTGACAATCACCTCGCGGCCGCAGTCGGCCTGGTGCTCGGTGCCGTTGTGCCGGTAGCTCACCCCGACACAGCGCCTGCCGTCCAATCGGATCCCGGTGACGTGCGCGTCCGTGACAAGAGTGAGGTTCGGCCGCCGCCTCGCCAGCTTCAGGTACGTCCCCGCCGCAGACGAGCGCCGGCCGTTGTCGTGGTTGATCTGGTAGTAGCCGAATCCTTCCTGGTCACCGGAGTTGTAGTCCGGGTTCTCCCGGTACCCGGCCCTGCCGGCGGCCGTGAGGAAGGCGTCGCAGAGCTCATCGCGATCACGCGGCAGTGCGACCGAGATCAGACCGCTGTGGCCGCGGCTCTCGCCCTCGATTTCGGGGGCGCATTCCATGCTCCGGAAATAAGGCAGGACGCCGTCCCAGGACCAGCCGGGGTTGCCCAGGCGCTCCCACTCGTCGTAGTCCTCACACTGGCCACGTACGAAGATCATGCCGTTGATCGCATTCGAGCCGCCGAGGAGGCGTCCCTGGGGAATGCTCACCCTGCGGCTGTCGATGGTGGGATCGGCATCGGCCTGGAAGCACCAGTCGTACTTCGGATTACCCATCAGCACGGTCTCGGCGGCGGGGACGGAGAGCAGCGGACTGTGCCGTTCGCGCCCGGATTCGAGGAGCAGCACGCTGATGGACAGATTTCCGGTCAACCGTCCGGCCAGCACGCAGCCCGCGGCACCCGCGCCGATGATGATATAGTCGTGTTTCTTCATGCTGGGCAACTCACGAAGCGGTCACCGGGCGGGCCACAGGCCGCTGACCGCAGATGGTGGTGCGGTGCATGAGCCGGCGGTGCGCCACGTGGTCGTAGTAGGTGGCCTTGTGCATCGCGCTCCGGTTGTCCCACAGGATGATGTCACCCACCTGCCACTTGTGGCAGTAGGTGAACCGCGGCTGGATGGAGAACTCCTGCAGGAAGGTAATCAGCGGAGCGCTCTCCACCTCGGTTATGCCCTCGATACGCCAGGGCACGTTGCCGCCAGCGTAGAGTGCCTTGCGGCCGTTTACTTCATGGACGCGTGCCAGCGGATGTGTCACATCGACCCACTCCGCACGCTCCTGCGGGGTGGGTGGCGGGCGGTCGGGGTAGTTGTATGGCCGCGACTGCACCCGGCTGATCACAACCTTGAGGTCCTCGATCCGCTCCTTGACGGCCTCCGGCAGGGCGTCGTAAGCGGCGAACATGTTGGCGTACCAGGTGTCGCCGCCCACGGGCGGAACCTCGCGCGCGTAGAGCATGGAGCCGACCGGAGGCTCGGTAAGGTAGTGGCCGTCGGTGTGCCAGACACGGCCGCTGTAGGCCGAACCGATCGGCTTACCGTCGCGGGTGATGTTCGACAGGATGAGAATTTCGGGGTGCTCGGTGTCGTTGAACTGGGAGCGCGTGTAGGTGGTGATCTCGCCGAAGCGCTTAGTGAGCTCGACGTGCTGCGTCGGAGTCATGTTCTGCCCGTGGAACAGCAGGATGGTCGTGTCGATCCATGCTTGGTATATGCGCTCGAAATCGTAGTCCGAGATGTTCTTGGTGACATCGACGCCGCGGACTTCTGTTCCGATGGTGTCGGTTATGGGTACTAGCTCAAGCATGAGGACAGCCCCCTTGGATCGTCAACGTCGAGTCGGGTGGTACGGCTTCCATCATCGGAGAGACACCTGATATTCCTCAACCCAGCTGTGCATCTCGACGAGCTGAATCAGCAGGGCCGCCTGGTTCGACCCTCCCGGAAGCTCCGACCGGAGCGCATTGGCACTGATCTGCCCGATCAGTCCGTTCAGCCGTTCCGTGTCGAACATCCAGGCCAGCGGCGAAGCTTGGTCATTCACGATCCACGACGCCTGACGAACAAGCATCTGGTCGTACGCCGGATTCTGCACATGAGGGTACGCGCTCTTCTTACGGTTCACTGTGCTGGGCGGCAGGATGTCCGCCATTGCCGCCTTCAACAGCCCCTTGACGCCGCTACGGCACTTCATCGACCAGGGCACATTCCAGACGTAGTCGATGAGCCGGTGGTCGCAGAAGGGGATACGCACGTCGAAACCGAGCGACATGCTCATGCGCTCCTTGCGGTCGAGGATCACCGCGAGCGGTCCGGACAAGCCGAGGAAGAACAGCTCCCGCATGCGGTCGTTCTCTTTGTCCTCCCCGGGAAGCCGCGGAACGCTGGATATCAACTGGGAATACCGCGCGCGCTCGTCCTCCCGCGGGCCCACCACGGCTGTCAACTCCGGCGAGAGGTAGTCCGAGAGCTTGGGGCCGTGGAAGAGCCAGGGGAAATGCTTGCGCTCGCGGACTTCCGGCTTGAAGAAGTATGGATATCCACCGAAGACCTCGTCTGCCGCCTCGCCCGTCAGGGCCACGGTGCAGCTGCGCCGCATCCGCTGGAAGAGCAGGTACATCGACGCGTCGAACTGCCCCCAGCCCGGCAGGTCCCGCGCGCGGCGGGTAGCAGGGATGACGTCCAGCAGATCCTGCATCGTGGCGGTGAGCGTGGTATGCCGGGTGCCGATGAACTCGGCGGCGGCCGCCGCGTACGGGGCGTCGACATCCGGCCGCAGCTCGGTCGCCGCGAAGTGCGCCGGGTCACTGTCGAACTGGAGGCAGAAGGTATCGAGGGTCGCGGCCGGGTGCTCCTTGCGCAACGCCCGCATGGCCAGCGCCGCGACGGAAGTCGAGTCGAGACCACCGGACAGCATGGCGGCGAGCGGAGCGGTCGTGGTGATCTGCCGGCCGATGATGTCCTCCAGCAGATCCCGCACACGGCGTGCCGTCTCCCCAAAAGAGTCGTGGTGGGGTTGGCTGGTCAGCTGCCAGTACCGCCGCCGGGACAGGCCCATCTCCGAGTAGGTGAGGACATGGGCGGGCGGCACCTCGTACAGCCCGGCCAACGGCGTCTCGCCGGGCAGGGCCAAACGGGGCTGGAGAACTATCGGCAGCGCCCGCACATCCAGCCGCGCCTCGAAAAGCGGGTTCCCCATGATACCCTTCGGCTCCGAGCTGAAGAGGATGCCGCCGGGATACTCGAAATAGTAGAGGGGCTTCACTCCAAGCCGGTCGCGGCCCAGCAGGAGCTGACGTGTCCCGCCGTCCCAGATGGCGAACCCGAAGACGCCGTTGAGCCGGTCGACGAACTGGCTGCCCCACAGCAGGTAGGACTGGAGCATGATTTCGGCGCCGCAGCCGGTCCTGAGGTTCGCGCCCGAGGCTTCGACCTCGCGCCGCAGTTCACGGAAGTTGTAGACCTCCCCTGCGTAGGCTAAGACCACGGGCCCCCTGCCGGTTTGGACGCATAGGGGCTGCTCGATTCTCGCCAATTCCGAAGTAACCAGCGCCCGGTGCCCGAGGGCCGCGTTCAGTGAAACCCAGGTTCCTTTGGCATCAGGTCCACGATTCCGCATCGTCTCCGTCATCGAATGGAGCACGTCTTCCTGCGTGCCGAGGTCACCCCGGAAGTCGATCCAGCCCACCACGCCACTCACTCGATCATCTCCTAGGCGAATCTGACCCCTGGCCGGAGTGAATCCACATGAACGCTCGCTCGTACGGCTCTCCCGTCGTTGGGCCAGGGCGCGGAGCAATCATCGATGGAAAGTCGACAATTATGTCAAAACGAATCGGTATCAGACATAAACTCCAAATTTACCAGAACTTGATGCTCACCCCTTGTTGTGATCATGAAGGTTGTTTAGCTTCGTGATCATCCGAGAGATCCTGCACGCTGCATCATCATCGTCGATGGATCCTGCTTTGGCTATCCAATTAGAGGGCTTAGACGGCACGGCCGTCATGGTCGAGTCAACTGTGGGGTGTGAGTCGCCTCCGGGAAATGGTGCAGCGGGTTAGCCTTGATCATTCACGGCGGTTGCAGGGTGGCTTGCCGGTCCTCACGCGTTGATCTTCGGTTGGATTGTTGATGTTGTTGTCAAGGTGCGGTCAGGCTCGGTGCCCGGCTCTCGCGCCGGGCGGGTGCCGGGTTCCACAGGTCCGGGGTGGTTTCCTGGGTCGGGGACGGGGACGTGGTTGATCAACGTGGGGTTGGTGGGGGCAGGGCCAGCGCGGCGAGCAGGCAGGTGGCGAGTTGGTGGGCCCAGGGCCAGGTGGTGGGGATGCGATGTTGCGTTTGCGTTGGCGGGAGCGGATGCTGCCGGCGACATCCAGAGCCTGATGTCCGATCGCGGCGGCCTCGAGCGGGTCACCGGTGGCCATCGTGAGACTGGCCAGCTTGGCTAGACAGAACGCCACCCGGTAGAAGCGGCGGCTTTCGGAGTGCCCGGCGGCTGCGCTCGTGAGTCGATGGGCGGCGTCGCCAGGGTCGTGGCCCAGGATCGCCAGGTCGACCAGGGGCCGTCCGGTGTACTGGGCATGTTGCGCGTCGGTGTAGAAGGCCATGCACGGCGGGTCGTTAGCTGGGGTGGAGTGCGCGAAGTGCTCATCGGCAGTGCCGATGGCCCTGAGGGTCTCCTGAACCCGGTGCATCTTGGCCAGCGCGCGTCCTCGCATGGTGTGTAACACCGCCCGTCCGGTCGCGGTGAGCCGGTCAGGGCGGACCAGAGCCAGTTCAGCCAGGGTGAGGCCGTCGTCGGGCTGCCCGGTCCGGACCGCCTGCTGCGTCATGCTCGACAGGACTTGCGCCCGCAGGTTCCAGTCCGTGGCTTGCTCGGCGCAGGACAACGCGAAGCCGAACGCCGGGCTGGCCTCATGGGTATTGGCGTCCACGGCCATCCACCCCGCGACGTCGGCGAGATCACCGACTGCGGAGAACAGCTCGGGGCGCAGCCGCTCCGGGCAGGTAGCCTTCAGCAGGCCGGCCGAGTAGCGCAGTTGGCCCATGACGGCCTCCCGGGCTACCCCGCCACCGTAGGCCTCCAACCACGACTCGAATACCTGTGTGGCGCTGCGGATCTGTTCGATGTCGCTGGCGCCGACCCGACGAGGGATCGGAGTCGGTTCGCTGATCTCTAGGATCTCTAGCAGCGCCGCCATCGGCCCTTCCAGGGCGAGGGCTCCCACACTCAAGGTGGTTTCGAAAAGCTTTCTGCGTTTCACGTCGTCCACATCATCTAATGTCACGACCGCGCGATAGTAACGGGCGCGAGCGTTAACGAATCCCAGTTCGGAGCCTTTGGAGACGCCAAAGATCACCCGGAAGGCTTCCCGGGACAGCGCGTTCGGCCAGCGGATAACGCCTTGCTCGATTTTACCGATATAGTTCGCGTTGAGTTCGACTTCTTGTTGTGGTGTTTCCAGATCCAGGCGTTGGCCAGCTCGGCGAGTTCCTGCCGAGACAGACACTGATCCGGCTGGGCCAAGGAACCGGTGCGCCACCGCGCCTCCCGAAACTGATCATTAGGCTTTTTCTCAGCCAATGTCCCGCCCCCCTCCTCGTCGGCTCAGCACCCATTGTAAGCACTGAGCACGCCGTGTCCAGAGATGTACCACTTGTTTTCATTCGGTGTGATCTCGCGGGATGACTTTGTTGTCCGCCGTGGGCGCACGACAAGTGTATCGTGGGATTTCGTCGGTCAGGTGCATTGCCATAGCCAGGTGCAGAAAACCGAAGTGGGCACTGGCGGAGTTAATCCCCCTCCCGGTCCGGCGGCCGCCGTGCAGCTGCGTAGCGTGGCGAGCTCGCCGTGCCGGGCACCGGCGACCTGCTCGGCTCCTGAGGGATCCTGCGGGGGACCGATCACTGGTCATAGATCGAGGGTACCCAGGCGAGGAAGGATGCCAGACCGTCACGGCCAGTGATGATGCCGTTCGTCGAACGCCGCTACATGCCTCATCGGCAACGGCGTCTTCGTGGGCAAAACAAGGGCAACACTAACCCCCAGCATCTCGGGGACTCCCCCAAGTCTCCATCAGCGATAACCGGGAAGTACGCGCACGTGGTGGGGTCGCAGGGCGATCAGGTGACCGTCGGGAGGGTTAAAATGCACGTAAATCAGGCGGGGGCCTCGGCCGATGACCACCCCTTGCTGATGCAACCGGTCTGGTAGCGCCCCATGGTTCTTGTCCACCACGACCTGCTCGACCCCGGCTTTGGAGCGGAATGTGGTTGCCCTCAGCGTCGCGCCAGGGGCCGAAGGCGGGTCCTGGCGGAGTGGGCATGGTGCGTGTCACCTCGGGATGGCTGGCCGGCCACCGGGAGCCGGAGTCGGGGGCAGGGGCTCAACCGGCGGCCGACCAGCCAGTCTAGGAGAAAGCAGCGGTGATCCGGCTAACCGCCGCCAGGAGCGGGAAGCTCTGATCCACAGCGGTGCCCTCCCCGGATCTGCCGTGTGCAGGGCGGCGGCCCCACGCGGTTGGTTTATCGCCCGGAGGCGGGGCCGCCGCCCTGCACCGTCACCCTTGAGTTCGGGTGAGGAGTGACGGTGTGTCCTGACCTTCCCGGCTCAAGACACCCAGGGAGGTCACGTGATCATGCGATTGTCAAGGACAGAATTCAGGTGAAATCAGGGATGGATTGAGGAGGGATTGAAGGAGGACCCCTCCTCCGGGTTGCCGGTGCACACCAGGGTGGCGATCCGGTGCCGCAGATGCTCGACCTCCTCAAGATCCTGATCGGGCTGATGCCAGAGAGCACCCCCCGCAGCCGGTAGACCTGCCCGACTCCCGCGGCCGCAGCGGTGTTCGCTGGGTCAGCCGGGTCCTGGTCCACCGGCGAGCTCCCCCCTCCTCAGTTCCTGGGATAAATACCCTTACCGCAGGAAAACAGCTCCGACCCACCACCCCACCTGGCCTCCCCGTAGTTTCCAGCGAAAAAACAACGAATTACCTGGTCACAGCCTCGAGGGGCCGGCCTCTGGCCAGGAGGCTGACATGGCCGCTGACCTGCACGGATACAACAAATCGTTGTTTTTTCGCTGGAAACTACGGGGAGGCCTTAGCGCGCTGTGGCGGGAGGGGGTTCTGCGATGTCGACGGGGAGGGGTAGGGGCCAGCTCGGGCCGTCCGGGCTCCCGAACCAGACGGTGTGCCGGGTGGGGGTGGCGGTGAGCCCGAACTCGTGCCACTGCGGGAAGCCGAGGTCGGCCCACTGTTCCCATGCGCTCTCGACGTGCGCCCACAGCGGCGTGGGCCCGGCCTCGCGCACACAGTATCGGGCTTGGGAGTCCGGTTCGCGGGTGACCTCGGCCCACGACCCGTCCGGGGCGCGGAGTCCGGTGACGGTGGCGATGGCGCCGTCGTTCCCGGCGGCGGTTCACGGCGCCGCATGCTGCGGAAGACACCATGCGGGAGGTGGAGCTGGGCGAGGAAGGGGAACCGGGCGCCGCCGTCGAGCTGGGCGGGGTCGACGGCGGTGGTGCGGGTGGCCGGCGCTGCGTTGGTGCGCCGGGGGCGTGGGGTGCCCACGTTCGGGCCTGCGGTGGCTCGGCGGCGCATGAAGCAGCCCCACCAGGGCAGGAACCGGCCCTGCACGGTGTCGGGAGCGACGTGGCGCAGGGCGAGGAGGTTGCCGGCGCCGAGGGGGCCTTCGATGTGCACGAGCGCGAGTCCGTCGGGGTGGAGCTGGTTGATCCATGCGGCTGGTACGGCGAACAGTGCGCAGGTGGCGATGATCCGGTCGTAGGGGGCGTGCTCGGGCAGGCCCGCGATGCCGTCGACGGCGGCCAGGGTGGCGACGGTGTAGCCGAGCCATGTGAGCCGGTCACGGGCGTTGTCGATGAGGTGGGGGTCGACGTCGACGGAGTAGACGTTGGCAGCGCCGAGGCGGTGGGATAGGAGGGCGGCGTTGTATCCGGTGCCGGTGCCGATCTCGCGCACGCGCATACCGTCGGTGACGTCGAGCGTCTCAAGCATGCGGATCATGAGGTCGGGCTTGGTCGCGCTGGATACCGCTGCCTGCGTGCCCCGGTCGGCGAAGTTCGCCACCTGCGTCACCAGCGTTGTCCTGGAGTACACCAACTCCAGCCAGCGCCTGACACTGTCCGGGTCCTTGGGCTCGTGCAGGGTCCAGCGCCGCGAGCGGCCTTGCTGATCATCGGTGTAGTACCGCGGCACGAACACGTGCCGCGGTATCTCCTGCACGGCTGCCCGCCACTCGGGGGTGTGCATCTTTCCCACGGCGTCGATGTCCTCGGCAAGTCGTCGCGCCAGTTCTCGCCATGTGGACTCAGGCACGGTGACTCTCACGCGAGGACTCCTTTGCCAGGAATCGGACGAGGCTGTCGGTGATCGGAATACCGGTTGCCCCTTCCAAGAATCCGTACTGCCCGCCCGGGTTGATCTCCAAGAACCAGAACACCTCTGAACCGTCGTCATCGCTCACTGAAAGATCGAACGCGCCATAGACGAGGCCGAGTTCATTCATGATGGCGCGCAGGGCCTTCTCCACGCTGAGCGGCAGGTCAATCACCTCGTAGGAGAGCGCGGAGTAGTCGGAGCGCCAGTCGATCCGCGCCGCCTCCGAGCTGGCGTGAATGGCCACGGCGAACACCTCCTCGCCGACCACGACCACACGGCATTCCCACGCCTTTTCCACCCAATCCTGCACGAGGTGGGCGGTGGTGTCGACTCCGCGAAGGTCGGCGAGGTCGGCGAGGTCGGCGGGGGAGAGTTTTCGTGTCCACCCCATCTTGTAGGTGTTGTCCTCATAGAGCAGGTTCGCGGTCAGCGGTTTGACGACGACACCGGTGCGGGATTGCGCAGCGAATCGCTGCACTGCCGCGGGGTCGTTGGTGACAAGTGATCGTGGAACTGCGATGCCACACCGGGAAGCGACGACCCACTGCAACGGCCGGTAAACGGCGGTGGCGGCGAGGTCGGGCCGGTTCACCCAGAGCACGCCGGGAAGCGCGAACAACGCGCCACCCACACCGATCTTTGCTTCCCGCCGGGCGTAGTCGCGTTCAGCCGCGGACATCGTGCCGGGAAAGGAGTACGCCGAGGGCGTACGGACCCACACCGACCGGATGTCGCCGAGATCGACCTCGTGGTGTGCTGTACGCAGGACACCGCTGCAACCGCTGTCGCGAAACTCGGCGTCCAAGCTCATTTTCTGGGGGAACCATGAGGTGTCAACACGCATGACCGGGACGTTCCGCTCGACCAAGCCAGTGATCACACTGTCGGCGGTCCGGTCTGTTTCGGCGGCAAGCACGAGAACGGTCATGTGCTCAGTCGTCGTCCGGAACGATTTCCCAGTGGTAATCCTTGGACGGTCCCTCGTCGCCGTCCTTGTTCTCTCTCGTTGTCCAGTCCAGCTTGCACAGTGGAGGACGCGGCTCACCGGTCACGACATCGACCGCCAATCGAAGTACCTGAACAACCGCGCCGAGAACTCCCACCAACCCACCCGCCAGCGGGAACGAGCCATGAAGAAGTTCACCTCAGCCCGGCACGCCCAGCGGTTCTTATCCGCCTTCAGCGGCATCTCCCCACACTTCCGGCCCGGCCGTCACCGGCTCTCCGCCGAGAACTACCGCCGCGAGATGGACACCCGATTCACCACCTGAAACCAGATCACCAGCACGGCCACCACAGCAGCCTGACACAGCATCAGGGATCACCCGAGCGGCC